>Ga0209286_1000267_pt1 | contig 13387 bp, 14 predicted proteins | sample PPLLak1March2015_2_FD_187250 | JGI IMG/M metagenome (GOLD analysis project Ga0209286, IMG submission 187250) | Freshwater sediment microbial communities from Prairie Pothole Lake near Jamestown, North Dakota, USA - PPLs Lake P8 Core (3) Depth... | ecosystem: Environmental > Aquatic > Freshwater...
CGGCGGGATCGACGTCCCGATACACCGACAGCCGCCACGTCGAATAACCGTCGATCGCGTTCAGGTTCGCCCACATCCCGTCGCGGTCGACGAGGATGCTCATGATCGCCTTGCCCAGGGCGTGGCGGCGCCAGAGGTGCAGGCTGCGGAAATAGATGCCGCATGAGACATTGATGTCGCCCTCCCCGGCGAGGCCGATGCCCAGGGCCTTGCGCACGCCGCTCCCCGCCCCGTCGGCACCGGCGAGGTACTGCGCGCGGACGGTTTCCTTGCGCCCCTTGTGAAGGACCTCCACTTCGACGTGGGACGCAAGATCCCGGAAGCCCACGACTTGGGCGTCGAACCACGCCTCGACCGACTCGAAGCGCTGGCAGGCGCGGCGCAGCACGCCATCGAGCAGGCCCTGCGGGATGCGCTGACGGTTCGTGGGGCTCGCCGGGTGCGGAACCTGCTCGCCCATGCTGGGGTACGGAATGCGCGCGATGAGCTTGCCCCGCATGCTCGTCGCGAAGAGCACGGTCATCGGGTAGTCGTCCGGGAAGCCCGCGTGCCGCACCTCCTTCTCGATGCCCCAGCGGCGGCAAAACTCCATGGAGCGTGCATTGACGAGATTCACCTTGGCGACCGGGTTGTGCTCGAGCTCCGGTTTCTGCTCCAGCACCAGGCAGCGCACGCCGCGCCAGCCAAGCTCGCAGGCGAGCGCCAGGCCGACCGGCCCGCCGCCGACGATACAGACGTCGGTCTGCGTCATTCCGGCTGGATGCCGGCCGCCTTGACCGCCCTGGCGTAGTTCGCGCGCTCGGCGCGGATGAACCTTGCCAGCTCCTCGGGCGTGCCGCCCGGATCGTAGATGCCGAAACCGAGCAACCGCTCGACCATCGCCGGCGCGCGCAGCACCGCGTTCGCGTCCTTGTTGAGCCGCGCGATCACCTCGGGCGGCGTACCCGCCGGCACAAGAATGGCGAACCAGCCGTTGAACTCGAAGCCCGGCAGCGCCTCGGCGACCGCCGGTATGTCGGGGAAGTTCGGCAGGCGCTTCGCGGCGCTCACGGCGATGACGCGCAAGCGCTCGGCCTTCATGTGGGCACGCATCGGCGGAATGCCGTCGATGTAGACCTGCGTGAGCCCGCTTGCGGTCTCCGCGGCAGCCTGGGCGTTCGACTTGTACGGCACGTGGACGAGCTTCACGCCAGCCTGTCCGGCGAGCAGCTCGCCGGTGAGGTGCGGAATGTTGCGCTGGCTGGAGGTGCCGAAGTTCACCTTGCCGGGCTGCGCCTTTGCCAGAGAGATGAGGTCCGATACCGACTTCACCGGCAGGTCGTTGTTCACCGCGATCATCATCGGGCTCAGGCCCACGCCGACCACGGGTACCAGGTCCTTCTCCGGATCGAAGGGCAGCGACTTGAACGTGTGCTGGTTGAGCGCAAGCGGCGCCGCCTGGCCGAAGAGGATGTGGTAGCCGTCGGCGGGCGCCTTGGCCGCCGCCGCCGTGCCGAGGTTGCCCGCGGCGCCGGGCCGGTTGTCGATGATCACCTGCTGGCCCCATATCCTGGTGAGCCCGTCGCCGATCAGGCGCGCGATGATGTCCGGCGCCGAGCCGGCTGCGCCGGCGACGTAGAACTTCACCGGCTTGGAGGGCCATTCCTGCGCTGCGACTACGGAAGAAAAAATCGAAACCGCCAGCAACAACACCAGTCTTTTCACGTCACTCTCCTTTTAGCCAAATCTCGCCGTCGCGGAGCAGCTGCTCCAGCGCCGGGCTGTCGTCGGTGGGAAGGTCGTTCGATACGGCGAAGCCGCCGAGCGCAAGCGAGTACCCGAGGAAGCGGTACGCCTTCGGCATGGCGGCGAGGCGCGCCGCGTCGAACGGGATCGAGGCGCCGGGTACCACGGGGTCGATGCGGTCCTTTTCGTACACGGCGACGCGGCGGCAGATCGCCCATCGGTCGCGCTTCTCGAAGAAGTCGTAGAAGCGGCTCCACGCGGTGGAATCGCATTCCACGCCGTGCAGCTCGCGGCGGCCCATGATCCGCACGTTGGTCTCGGCGAGCGCGCGATGGCCGCGCAGCTCGATGCGCGAGCCGCCAATCTCGTGCTTCGAGCCGCGGCGGGTCTTGCGCATCTCCTTCGAGGCGGCGATGAAGTCGGTGAACCTGCCCTTGAACCAGGTGACGTGAATCGTGCCTTCCGGGTGGAACGTAGTGGCGAGCTTCTCCCACTGTCCCTGGTCGCGCCAGAAGCCCCAGTTCTGGATCAGCTCGGCAATGTCTTGCTTGTCGTGCATGGGAATGCGCAAGGCTAAAGGCGGCCGGAACGCGTGTTCGCCGAGCCCTCGCGCTAGCCCCAGACGGCGCCCGCCACTTCCATCAGGCGCTCCAGCTTGCGTCGTTGCAGGTCCTCGGTCATCGGGTTGGGCAGCACGTTGAAGCTGGACATCGCCGAGCTGCCGAAGCCGCACTGCGGGCACAGCCCGAGCTGCTCGAGCGGCGCGTGACGCGCGGCCTCTTCTACCTTGCGCTTCAGCTCGCCCACCGGCTCGATCGCCGGCTTCTTGGTGCTCACCAGCCCGAGGTAGGCCATGGCGCCCTTGCGCAGGTGCTTGAGCGGCGCGAAATCTCCGGCGCGCGGGGAGTCGTACTCGAGGAGATAGGCGTCCACTTCCAGCCGCCCGAACAGGCGCTCCGCGATGGGCGCGTAGCCGCCGTCGCCCATCCACAGGCCCTGCATGTTGCCGCGGCACATGTGCAGCGCAATGCGCATGTCCTTTGGGCGAGCGGCGATGGCGCGGTTGATGGCGTCGATGTAGGTGTCGACCAGCTTTTCGGGGTCTTCGCCCTGGCGCGCCGCGATGCCGCGGTTGGTGGCGTCACAGCACAGCGTCAGCGGCACCTCGTCGAGCTGCACGAAGCGGCAGCCGAGGGCGGCGAGGGCTGCGATCTCCTCCTGGTAGATGCGCACCAGGTCGTCCCAGTAGCGCGCGGGATCCGGATACACGCCCCGGTCCATCGCTTCGCCGAAGTGGCCGAAATGCATGTGCGACGGCGTCGGCATGGTCACCTTCGGCGTGCGGGCGGTGACCCTCTTCAGGAAGGTGAAGTCCTCCGTCACGATGCCGCGGGTGCGCTGCAGCTTCTTGGTCGCCACCGGCGCCGGGGCCGGCGTCGACACGCCCTCGTCGTTGTGGAACGTGAGGTACGAGGGCTGGAACACGAACCCGTCCACCGCCGAGAGGAAGCCGCGCGACCAGCCGCCGCGGCGGAACTCGCCGTCGGTCACGACCTCGAGGCCGATCTCTTCCTGCATGCGCACTGCGCCGCGGATGGCGGACTCGAGCACGGCCTGGAAGTCGGCCTCGGGCATGTGCCCCTCCTCGTGGCGGCGCCACGCTTCCATCAGCGCCGGGGGGCGCACCAGGCTGCCGACGTGGTCCACGTGGGCGGCTGCAGTCATGAGCGCAATCCTTTCAGCTTGAGCTTGTCGATCTTGTTGGCGCCGGTGCGCGGCAGCGCCGGCACGAACTCCACCTGCGTCGGCACCTTGTACTTGGCGAGGTTGGCGCGGCAGTGCTCGAGGAGCGCCCCCGCCTCCAGCGTGGCGCCGGGCTTCAGCGCCACGAAGGCCTTCACCGTCTCGCCGCGGAAGGAATCGGGGACGCTGACCACCGCCGCCTCGCGCACCGCGGGGTGCATGTGCAGCACCTCGTCCACCTCACGCGGGAACACCTTCTGGCCGCCAACGTTGATGAGCTCCTTCTTTCTGTCGACCAGGTAAAGGTAGCCCTGGTCGTCGAAGTAGCCTATGTCGCCGGTATAGAGCCAGCCGTCGCGGATGGCGAGAGCCGTTTCCTCAGGGCGGTTACGGTAGCCCTCGATGAACTGCGGGCCGCGCAGGCGGAGCTCCCCGCGCTCGCCCGGCGGCAGCACGCGGCTACCCGTCTCCACGTCGACGATCTCGGCCTCGGTCTCCGGCGCAATGACACCCACGGAGAGGAGCTTGCGCTTGCCGTCGAGCGGGTTGCCGGCGATGGGAGCGCCTTCCGACATGCCGCAGCCCTCGATGAGCGGGCACCCCGCGCGCTCTTCCCAGGCGCGCAGCACCTGCTCGGGACACGCGGCGCCCCCGGCGAGGCAGTAGCGCAGGCTGGAAAGATTGGTCTTTGCGAACGGGGGGCTCGCCATGAGCCCGATGTAGATGGCGGGCGGGCCGCCGGCGAATACCGTGACGCGATGCTTCCCGATCGCCGCCAGCACGTCGTCGGGCCGGTACTGCGGCACGATCACCAGCGTGCAGCGCGTGTAGATGGGAATCCAGGTGGCGAACTCGTAGGCCCAAATGTGGAACATGGGCGCGACGTTCAGGAACACGTTGTCGTCGAAGCCGAAAGGCCAGAGTGCCGTCATCTGACGGAAGAACCAGGTGATGTGCCGGTGGCGGTGGGCGGCCCCTTTCGGCACGCCGGTGGTGCCGCCGGTATAGGGCAGCGCCGCCCAGTCTTCTGCGCCGGGCAGCGGCTCCGGCAGCGTGAGGCGCTCGTCGTCGAGCCAGGGGCTGACGTCCACCTGGATCACGTGCGGGATGCGCGCCTCCTCGGCCACCGCGCGCGCCTTCTCGAGCGAGCCGGCATCGCAAAGGAGCACCGCCGCTTCGCATTCGGTGGCGAGCGGCGCGAGCTCGCGCAGTGTGAGCCCCGGATTGAGGGGCACCATCTGCGCACGCGCCGCCATGGCGCCGAGCATTGCCACCGCGGTCTCGATGCTGTTGCCCATGAGCACGATGACGCGCCCGCAGGCCGCGCCGCGCGCGAGCAGCTCGCGCGCCATGCCGGCCGTGGCGCGCAGGTACTGCGCGAAGCTCACCCGGCGCTCGTTGCAAATAAGCGCGGTGCGCGAAGGCGCGCGCTTTGCCGCGTCGACGAGCGCGTGAATTACGCTCTCATGGCGGGGAAGCGCAGGATCCAGGGGCCGCTTCATGAAATCTCCTTCCGAAGCCTCTCCTCCTCTAGAACAGGCGCCTTGAGGCGAGCCGGGCGCCCGCCACCAGCGCCTCGAGCTTGGCCCAGGCGATCTGGGCGTGCACGCGGCCGCCGAGGCCGCAGTCGGTGCCGGCGATGACGTTGTCGCGCCCCACCACCTTGGCGTAGCGCTCAATGCGCTCGGCCACCAGCTCCGGGTGCTCCACCACGTTGGTGGAGTGGCTCACCACGCCGGGAATCAGGCGCTTTCCGGGAGACAGCTGCACTTCCTGCCACACCTCCCAGTCGTGCTCGTGGCGCACGTTGCCCGCCTCGAGCGAGTACGCCCCCGCCCGTATTTTGAGGAGCAGCCTCGCCACGTCGCGCAGGCGCACGTCGGTGCTGTGCGGGCCGTGCCAGCTTCCCCAGCATAGGTGGTAGCGGAGCTGCTTCTCCGGCACGTCGGCAAGCGCGTGGTTCAGCATCTCGACGCGCGACTCGGCGAACTTCAGATACTCCTCGAAGCTGCGCTCGCGGGCGAACCACCAGTCCCACAGCACGACCAGGCCGGGATCGTCGATCTGCAGGGTGAATCCGGCGCGCGCGATGGTGGCGTATTCCTCGCGCATCGCGTTCGCCACCGCCCAGGCGTAGTCGTCCTGCGTCGCGTAGTGCTCGTTCGGCTGCAGCGCCTCGATGCTCGCCGGCGACACCGCCGTGACGAAGATGTCGCCGGGCGGGATGTCGCCGCGTCCCGCGCTCAGGTTCTCCAGGTCGCGCGCCACCGCCGCCTGCCCTACGTACTTCACCGGCCCGGTGCAGACCATGGCGCGCGGCCGGGCACGCACCGTCTCCCGCACGCTTTCGTCCTCGGCGTAGAAGGCGGCGAAATCGCTGCGATCCTTGCTCTTCCCGAGGATCGAGCCGCCGCGCGGCTCCTTCGGCTCGTAGCCCGAGAGGCGCTCGTAGACGTAGGTGGCCCAGGCGCCGTAGTCGACCGAGCGGCGCGTCGCCTTGCCGAACTCGCCGTCGTTCACGAGGTCGAGCCCGGTCTCGCGCTGCGTGCGCAGGATGACGGCGATGGCCTCGCGCAGCCGCCGGGGCAGGTCCGGGCTCGGCGGGCTGGCTCGATAGAGCTCCACCAGCTCGGGCGGGCGCGGCAGGCTGCCGACGTGGGTGGTGAGGATGCGGCTCATGCGGACCTCCACAGCTGGCGCGAGGCGAGGCGCGCGCCTTCGGCAAGCGCGCGCAGCTTGGCCCAGGCGATCTGCGGATGCACGCGTCCGCCCAGGCCGCAGTCGGTGCCGGCGATGACGTTGTCGCGCCCGACCACGCCGGCGAAGCGCACGATGCGCTCGGCGACCAGCTCCGGATCCTCCACCACGTTGGTGGCATGGCTCACCACGCCCGGAACCAGCACCTTGCCCTCGGGCAGCTTCACTTCCTGCCAAACCTTCCATTCGTGCTGGTGGCGCACGTTGCCGGCCTCGATCGAGTACTCGCCTGCGTTCACTTCCAGGACCAGGTCGACGATGTCGCGCAACGGGATGTCAGTGACGTGCGGCCCGTGCCAGCTTCCCCAGCAGATGTGGTACCGGATGCGCTCCTGCGGCAGCCCGCGCAGCGCGTGGTTCATGGCCTCGATGCGCAGGCGCGCGAACTTCCTGTAGGCCTCCAGCGGCGGCTCGGGGTTCGCCATGTCCCAGCTGTCGGGCAGCCCCGGATCGTCGAGCTGCAGGGTGAGTCCGGCTTCGACGATGGCCTTGTACTCCTCGCGCAGCGCCTCGGCGACGGCGTAGACGTACTCCTCGTCGTCCTTGTAGAACGCGTCCTCCGTGCGCGCGCAGCTCCCGGGCGCGACCGAGCACATGAAGCCCTGCGCCACCCCGGCGGCCGCGAGCGCCGCCTTCAGATTGTCGATGTCGGCTTTGAGGGCCGCGTGGCCGGTGTAGCGGATGGGCCCGCTGCACACGGGACGGCGTCCGCCGCCGATGCCCCCGCCGCGCGTCTCGCCGAGCTTGCCGGTGCCGAAGGCGCCGCCCGCCGGGTCGCGGTAGAACTCGCCGAAGGTCTGCCAGTCCCGCCGGTCGCGGAAGCGGGCGAGTGCCACGCCGAAGCTGCCGGCCCGGCGCAGGCGCTCCTTCGGCACCTCGGCGGCGGGGGAGAAGCCGCTGACGCGCGCGAAGATGTAGCTCTGCCAGGCGCCGTAGTCGTAGGCCTGGGTAGTGGCCTTGCCGAATTCGCCGTCGTCCGGGATGTCGATGCCGGCGTCCTTCTGCTGGCGCACGACGTCGGCGACCGAGGCGGCAAGGCATTCGGAGAGCGCGCGGTCGTCGACCGCCTGCCCCTCGCTGCGCGCGCGGTTCATCTCGATCAGGGCTGCGGGCCGGGGCAGGCTGCCGCCGTGCGTCGTTCTGATTTTGCTGTTCATGGGTTCATAGGATCACAACGGTGCTGGTTCCATGGGCATAGAGCTTGCCGGCGGCATCCTCGAGGCGCGATTCCGCCGTGGCGACGCGCTTTCCGGCGTGGACCGCGCGGCCGGTAGCGCGCAGCACGCCGGTGGCGGCGGTCACCGCGCGCACCAGCTGCACCTTCACCTCCACGGTAGTGTGGCCGACGCCGGCCGCAAGCAGGTTGTTGATCGAGCAGCCCATGGCGGAATCGAGCAGCGCCATGGCGAGACCGCCGTGCACCACGCCGATCGGGTTGTAGTGCTGCTCCCCCGGCACGCATTCGAACACCGCGAGGCCCGGCTCCGCCTGCACCAGGCGGTAGCCGAGGAGCTTCTCCATGGGGGGCTGCGGAACGCCCCCCGCCATCATGGCGCGGCTGTAGTCCAGGCCCGAATCGCTTTGCGCTCGTCCTGGTGGGCGAGCGGGTCCTGCCATGCGACGGTGAGCGTGCGGTTCATTTGAGAAGGTTCGGCAGCCACAGGGCGATGCCGGGAAAGACGGTGAGCAGCACGAGCAGGACCAAGTCGGCGACGATGAACGGCACCACGCCGCGGTAGATGGTGCGCAGGCCGATCTGCGGCGCAAGGCCGTGCAGGATGAAGACGATGATGCCGATCGGCGGGATGATCATGCCGAGCTCGATCACCACGACGTTTATGATGCCCCACCACACCGCGTCGTAGCCGAGCTGCTCGATGATCGGCAGCACGAAGGGCAGCGTGATGAGCATCGCCGCAATCTCGTCGAACACCGCGCCGAGCGCGAGGTAGGCGAGGAGCAGGCAGAAGATGATGACGAGCGGCGGCACTTCCAGGCCGCCGATCAGGGCGATGAGTGCCTCGGGCACGCGCGCCAGCGTCATGTAGTAGGCGAAGAGTGATGCGCCGATGATGATCATGTAGATCATGGCGGTGGCCGCTGCGGTGTCACGCAGGCCGAGCCACAGGCTCGCCCGATTGAGCCGTCCGCGCGCGAAGGCGAAAAGGAGCGACAGCACCGCGGCCACCGAGGCCGCCTCGTTCACTGTAAAGACGCCGCTGTACAGTCCGCCGAACACCGCCGCGAGCAGCACGAACACGGGGGCGGCGGTCTTGATCGCCTGCCAGCGCTCGGCCATGCCCACCGCCTCGGAGAGCGGCGCGATGGACGGATTGAGGCGCACCACCACCCAGATGGCGAGGAGATTGAGCGCGATGGCGAGGAGCGCGGGCACCAGCGCCGCGACGAAGATGTCGAAGATGAAGGTGCGCGCCACGATCGCGTACAGGATCATCACGATCGAAGGCGGAATCAGCGACTTCAGCGTGCCGCCGGCGGCGATGGTGGCGGCGGAAAAGCCCTGCCCGTAGCCGCGGCGCAGCATCTCCGGCAGCGCCGCCTTGGCAAAGGTGGCTGCGGTGGCGGTGGACGAGCCGCAGACGGCGCCGAAGGCGGCGCAGCCGCCGATCGTGGCGTAGGCGAGGCCGCCGCGGCGGTGGCCGAAGAGCGCCGCGGCGGCGTTATAGATGTCGCGCGAGAAGCCGGCGGCGGTCGCGAAGGTGCCCATCAGCAGAAAGAGCGGCACCGTGGCGAGGTCGACGCTCGAGAGCAGCCCGGAAGGCTCTGAGGCGAGCAGCGTGAACGCAGGCGACCACCCCGTCTGCAGTGCATAGCCGACGATGCCGACCAGGATCATGGCGATGCCGATCGGCACGTGCAGCGCGATCAGCACGAAGAGCGCCGCGAGGCCGAGCGCCCCTATGGCGAGCGGGCTCACGACCTGAGTCTTCTCAGCTCGACCAGGATCACGATGGCCTGGACCGCAACGGCGATCCAGAAGATGGCCGCCACCACGTACCAGAACGGCGCCGTCGGGATCTTGAGGATCCAGGTGGTCTCGCCGGCGCGCGCCACCTTGCCGGCGAAGACCGTGAACTGCCATGCCATGGCGGCGATGACCGCCTCCGCGGCGAGCGCGGCGAGCGCGTCGAGCGCCCGGCCGGCGCGCGCGCCGAGGAGCGTTCCGGCGACGCGGATGGTGACGTTGGAGCGCTCCATCAGGCCGACCGGCAGGCAGCAGGCGACGGCGATCGCGACGACCAGCGCGCCGGCGTCGCGCACGCCCTCGATCGGGCGGTTCGCAAGCCAGCGCATCAGCCCGTCGGCGAGCGTCAACGCCGCGAGCGCCATCAGCAGCGCGAGGCCGAGCGCCGCGAGCGCGCGCGTTGCGCCGAAGCCGATCCGCTCGAGCATCTGCCCCTGACCGCTAGCGCTAGCGGCCGGCCCGGACGTTCGCGATCTCGGAGTGCACCAGGCCCAGGAGCTCCTTGTTGCGGGCGCTCTTCGCCGCCCAGGCGTCGATCACGCGCTTGAACACCGGCTGCATCGCGTCGAGCTCCTGCGGCGAGGGAAACACCACCTTGCGCTTCGGGTCGGCCTGCAGCTTCTTCACCAGCGCGTCGTTGTACTCGCCGATGTGCTTGTTGAAGCGCACCGCGGTCCACTCGCCGCTGTAGCGGCGGATGGCGTCCTGGCCCTCCTTCGGCAGGCTCTCGAACTTCTTCTTGTTCATGAGGATGGCGAGCGGCACGACCCCCAGGCGGGTGAAGAAGTGGGCGTTGGTGACGCGCGCGATGCCGAAGTCGAAGAGCGGCGAGGGATGCGAGGTGGTGCCGTCGATGGTCCCGCGGCCGATGGCCTCGGGAATCTCGGTCACCGGCATGCCGATCGGCACCGCGCCGAAGGCCTTCAAGGTCTCGCCCTCGATGGCGCCGGACGAGCGGATCTTCTTGCCCTTGATGTCGGAGATGGCGTTGATGGGGTTGCGGGCGTGCAGGCTGTAGGGCGCCGTGCCGAAGAGGCCGATGGGATGGAACTCCTCGTAGCCGCGGATCTTGCCGGCGAGCACGAGGCGCGTGAACACCGTGGTGGCCTCCTGCAAGTCACGGAACAAGCCCGGCAGCTCGAACACCTCGTTCTCCTGGAAGCGTCCCGGCGTGTAGGAGGCGATGATCCAGCCGATGTCCGCCACGCCGTCGAGCACCATCTGCGCCTGCTGCAGGGGGCTCCTCCCCAGCGCGCCGTTCGGATACAGCTCGATCTGCACCGCGTTCGGCGCGTCCTTGTTCACCGCCTCGGCGAAGGGCTTCATCACCGTCAGGAAGGTCTGCTCCTTGTCCGGCGTGAAGACGGCGAACTTCACCTTCACCGGCTCGGCGGCGGCGCTGCCCGCGAGCGCGGCCAGCAAGGCGACTGCGGATACTGCGGAACGCACGACTCTCATGTCCTCTCCTCCGTTTGGAAATGCAAATGATCGCCTGCGGCCTAGCCGGGCTTGATTCCCGCTTCGCGTACGAGCTTCCCCCAGCGCTCGACCTCGGCGCGGATCAGCGTCGCGAACTCCTCGGGAGAGCCGCTCACCGGGTCGGCGCCAATGCCGCGCAGCTTCTGACTCACCTCGGGGCTGGCAATGACCTCGCGCAGCTCGGCGTTCAGCGGCTTCAGCTTCCCGGACTTGGCGAGGCCGAGCGTGGGGCCGATCGCGGCGAACATGAACACCACCGCGTTGGGATTGAGCTTCAAGTACTCGGGCTTCTGCGTGTCGCCCGCGCGCAGGTTCATGTGCAGGCCCTTCCACTCGAGCTTCTTCTCGGCGAGCACCATGCGCACCTTCGCGGCGCAGACGGACATGTCGTTGTGATACAGCTCGAGCAAGCTCACCTCATCGCTTCGCAAGGCCGCCGGCAGGGCCGGGAAGTTCGCGGCAGTCTCGGGATCGTATTGACTAGTGTCAATATATGAGAAAAAATCAAGCGCTCACCCGTTGCGGCGTGTCATAAGGAGAGAAACCATGGAAGCGCACAGCAAAGTGCCCAGCGTGGCCTTCAGCCATGTCGGTTTCTATGTGCACGACATGGGCGTCATGGAGGACTTCTATTCCCGGGTGCTCGGCTTCACGGTGACCGACCGCGGCGAGCTCGATACGCCACGCGGCCGCGTGTACCTCGTGTTCCTCAGCCGCGACCCGAACGAGCACCACCAGATCGTGCTCGCAAGCGGCCGCCCGGAACGGCTGCCCTTCAACGTCATCAACCAGATCTCGTTCCGCGTGCCGGACGTGGCGGCGCTGCGCCACTTCCATCAGGCGCTGCAAGGCGAGAAAGTAAGCGAGATCTCGCCCGTCACGCACGGCAACGCCATCTCGGTCTACTTCCGCGACCCGGAGGGCAACCGCATCGAGCTCTTTTTCGACACGCCCTGGTACTGCGCGCAGCCCTGCCGCGAGCCGGTCGACTTCTCGAAGAGCGACGCCGAGATCCTGAAGTCCACGGAGGAGATCGCGCGCTCGCTGCCCGGCTTCCAGCCGCGCGCGGCCTGGTCGGCCGAGCTCGCCCGCCGCATGAATGCCGGACGCTGAGCGCATCTACGAGGTCGCCATCGTCGGCTACGGCCCGACCGGCGCGACGCTCGCCAACCTGCTGGGACTGCTCGGGGTCCCCACCGCCGTGCTCGAGCGCGAGCGCAGCCTCGTGCTGCAGCCGCGCGCCGTGCACTTCGACGGCGAGGTGATGCGCGTTTTCCAGACCGCCGGGCTCGCCGATGCGCTGCTGCCGCGCGTGCGGCCCTCCGGCGGCATGCGCTACGTGAGCCCCTCCGGCGTGGTCATGATCGAGCGCCAGCCCGCCGTCGGCGAAGGGCCGCATGGCTGGGCGAACAACTACCTCTTCCACCAGCCGGATCTGGAGAACGCGCTGCGCGACGGCGTGGCGCGCTCTCCTTGCGTGGACGTGCTCAAGGGCTGCGAAGTTCTTGAAGTGGAAGAATCGAACATCGTCCGGCTGCGCACCACCGGCCCATCGATCCATGCAAAATTCGTTGTCGGCTGCGACGGCGCGCGCTCCATCGTGCGCCAGGCGATTGGCTCGGAGCACGAGGACCTCGGCCTGCACCAGCCGTGGCTGGTGGTCGACGTGGTGATGGAGCGCGACCTGGATCTGCCCCATCCCACGGTGCAGTACTGCGATCCGGCGCGGCCGGTGACTCTGGTCAACGTCACGGGACGGCGGCGCCGCTGGGAGATCATGCTGATGCCCGGCGACGTGCCCGAGCGCATGACCCAGCCCGAGACCGTCTGGCGGCTGCTCGCGCCGTGGATCAGGCCCGGCGACGCGCGGCTCGAGCGAAGCGCGGTGTACACGTTTCACTCGCTGGTCGCGACGCGCTGGCGCCGCGGGCGGCTGCTCATCGCGGGCGACGCCGCGCACCAGACGCCGCCCTTCCTCGGGCAGGGCATGTGCGCCGGCATCCGCGACGCGGCGAACCTCGCCTGGAAGCTGGAACGCGTGGTGCGCGGCAAGGCGGGCGAAGGGCTGCTCGACACCTACCCGTCGGAGCGTGCGCCGCACGCGCGCCAGTTCATCGCCGAGGCGGTGCGCCTGGGCGGCATCCTGCAGACCACCGACCCGGCCGTGGCCGCCGAGCGCGACCGGCGCTTTGTCGAGACCGGCAAGGAGGAGATGGTCAACCTCTCGCCGGCCCTCGGCCCCGGCGCGCACACCGGCGTGGCGCCGGCCGGGGAGATCCATCCGCAGCCGCGCCTCGCCGACGGCCGGCGGCTGGACGACGCGATCGGAGGCTACCGGTTCGCCGTTCTGGGACCGCGAGAGCTTCTCCAGGGATTCGAAGATCTGGCGAGCATTCCGGTGGAAAACAGGGAGCTGCTGCTCCTCAGGCCCGACCGCTACATCGCCGCCGTGAGCCGCGCGCCTGCCGAGATCCGGCAGACGCTGCAACGGATGTAGCCATGTCGAGCCTCGCGCGCATGCTCTCGATTCTCGATCTCTTCGGCGCCGAGTCGCCGGTGCTGAGCGCCGACGAGATCATCGCGCGGCGCAAGTACAGCCGGCCCACCGGGTATCGCTACGTGCGCGAGCTGGTGGCGTCCGGGCTTCTCGTGCGCGCGCCCGGCGGCTATTCGCTCGGGCCGCGCATCATCGAGCTC
>Ga0209286_1000269_pt1 | contig 13371 bp, 10 predicted proteins | sample PPLLak1March2015_2_FD_187250 | JGI IMG/M metagenome (GOLD analysis project Ga0209286, IMG submission 187250) | Freshwater sediment microbial communities from Prairie Pothole Lake near Jamestown, North Dakota, USA - PPLs Lake P8 Core (3) Depth... | ecosystem: Environmental > Aquatic > Freshwater...
TCACTCCCAACAGTTGGTCCCAGAGGGCGATGGCCTTCTGAACGGGATATTCTAAATAGGTCGTGACCGTTCCCTTCGATCCATATTCCGTCCATAGGAAGAAGCCACCCAGAACCAGGAGAACCAGGAAAATGATCATGAGGAAGACGACCGGAGGCCTTCTCTTCTCTCTTTGTACCATTCTCTTTGGCTTAACGGGCTTAGCCTCTGCCCTCTCCTCCGCCTCGGGTTCAAAGGGAGTCACCGGAGCCACCTTTTTCGCTGGAGCCTCTTCGCGAAAGAGGGCTTCTTCCTCCTCCAGGAGTCCTATGTCTTCCTTTTCGCCCGGAAACCCTATCTCTTCCCTTTTGTCCATTTTGGAAGGAGGGATCTCTGGCCCCTTCGGACCTGGCTCGGGAAACTCCTCCTGAGATTTAATAAAGGATTCGAAATCCCCCATGGGTTCCTCTTCCTTCGGCTCCGGGGGAAGCTCGGGAGGAGGCTCGGTGGAAGGGACGACAAAAAAGACATGCTGACACTTGGAACAGCGGACCTTTGCTCCCTTGGCTGGGATTTTTGACTCATCCAAGCTAAACTTGGTCATGCAGGAGGCACAGGTGACGATCATTGGAACCTCCCTTTAAAATTTTTTTCTATTATGATGAAAGGAGTAAGAAAAATCAAGGAGAAAATAGGAAAGGATCTCAGGGGATGAGGGGATCAGGATATCAGGTGGAAGATTTTACTCATTTTTTCTGGTATCCGGATTACCTGATATCCTGTTTTCCTGGAGGGGGTGGCTATCGCCCTAATCGTTTCTTAAACTCCTCCTTCAGCATGGGGATAACAGTGAAAAGGTCGCCGACAATCCCATAGGTGGCTATCTTGAAAATGGGCGCCTCAGGGTCTTTGTTGATGGCGACAATAATATCGGAGGTCTTCATCCCAGCCTGATGTTGAATGGAACCAGAGATTCCACAGGCGATATAAATCTTGGGCCGAACGGTCCTGCCGGTTTGCCCGACTTGATGTTCGTAGGGAATCCAGCCCGAGTCGACGGCTGCACGAGAAGAGCCCACGGCTGCTCCTAGGACGGTAGCCAGTTCACGGACTGGCTTAAAACCTTCTGGCCCCCCCACTCCTCTTCCCCCTGAGACGATGATCTCCGCATCAGCTAGATTGACTGTCTCCGCCCCCTTAATGAACTCCAAAACCTTTGTCCTGATCTGATCTTCAGCCATCTGGAGCGTTTCTCGAATGATCTCTCCCTTTCGCGATTCATCCCTCGGAGGCATTGCAAAAACCTTGGGCCGGACCGTTGACATCTGAGGTCGGTAATTAGGATAGTCGAGAATCGTCGCCATGATATTTCCACCAAAGGCCGGCCGTGTTTGTCTAAGAAATTTTGTCTCGGAATCGATGTCCAGACCTGTACAGTCTGCTGTTAACCCTGCCTCAATGGTCGTTGCGACCGTCCCTGCAAAATCTCGACCCTGGGTGGTTGCCCCAAAGAGGACAACCTCAGGTTTGTATTTCCGGATGAGATCAACGGCAGCCTTCGCATAGGGATCAGTGCGATATTGTTTGAGCACAGGACTTTCCATGACATAGAGCTTTTCAGCTCCGTAGGCGATGGCTTCTTTGCCGAATTTATCAACGGCCTCCTTATCCCCGAAGAGCATCCCACAGAGCTTGCATCCCAGGACATCGGCAAGTTTCCTCCCTTCGCCAAGGAGCTCGAAGGAGACGCTTGAGACTTTGCCAACTTCATGCTCTATAAAAATCCAGACATCTTTATAAGCGCTGATGTCGATCGTGACAGCCTTCTCCTCCTTTTCAAGCGTGATCGCACTCACTGGACAGACATCCACACAAGCCCCACAGAAGGTGCACTTGTCATCCACCACCGCAATCCCTTCCTTCATACTGAGTGCGCCGAACGGGCAAGCGGGAATACAGGATTCACATCCGCTGCAAGTATCTTTGTCAATCAATAATCTGGCCATTTGATCCTCCTATCTTTAATCCCCCCCAACCCCCCTTTAGCAAAGGGGCGGAGAGGGGGGATTTTCGTTCTACTTTATAAATTTCGTATCCATCAATTTGTTTACCAAAAGAGGAACCACCTCTGTCAATTCCCCTTTCAAAACCTCGCCGCCTCCTCCTCTGGCCTCTGGGGAAAAGATCCTCTTTACCCAGGTGGGTGATCCCTTCAATCCAAGACGATTCTCATCCGCGCCGATATCCTTTGCGGTCAAGGTAGGAATCTGTGCCTTGGCTGCCTTTTTGATTCCTAAAAGAGAAGGAAGTCTCGGCTCATTGATGTCTTTAACGACCGTCATCAATGCAGGAAGCGAACTTTCTACAACCTCCCTTCCATTCTCCAACAACCGTTCCACCACAATTTTTTTCTTCTCAGGATCGATCTCTCTGACCTTTGAAACATACGTCAGTTGTGGAATCCCCAGGCGGGTGGCGATGCCAGGCCCGACTTGAGCCGTATCTCCATCAATGGCCTGCTTCCCGCAGATGACCAAATCGACTCCTCCAAGGGTCTGGATCGTCTTGGCCAAGGTGTAAGCCGTAGCCAGCGTGTCCGCTCCTGCAAAGGCCCTGTCTGAAACCAGATAGACCTTATCCGCACCTACGGCCAGCGCATTCTTCAAAACCTCGATGGCCTGAGGAGGGCCCATGCTGATCACGTGGACTTCTCCACCATGTTTCTCCTTGATGAGAAGGGCTTCTTCCACAGCATACTCATCAAAGGGATTGGTAATACTCGCTACGCCCTCTCGAATCAAGGTATTTGTTTCTGGGTTGATCTTCACATCCGTAGTATCTGGAACCTGTTTGATGCATACTGCGATCTTCACTGTCTCCTCCTCATTTTCCTTTAAAATTGGGTTTTCTTTTCTCGACAAAGGCGGTCATCCCTTCCTTCTGATCTTCTGTAGTAAAACCGAAGCTGAAGGCATAGGATTCCAAAGAACAGGCTTCTGAAAGATCCATATTGAAACCGGCATCGATGACCATTTTGGCCAGCCTTATACCCACCATTCCATTCCCGGCGATCTGGGCAGCCGTCTTCTTTGTCTCCTCCATCAGGGAGGCCTGGGGAAAGACCCGATTCACAATCCCCATTTGATAGGCCTCTTGGGCATTGACCATCTTCCCTGTGTAAATAAGTTCTTTGGCCTTCCCTTTCCCGATCAGACGGGGGAGGCGTTGCGTTCCACCAAAACCTGGAAAGATGCCGAGGGTTACTTCTGGGACGCCGAACCTTGCATTCTCCGAGGCATAAATAAAGTCACAAGCGACGGCGATTTCTGTCCCTCCTCCGAGGGCATACCCGTTGACCGCTGCAATGACCGGCCGATCCAAGTCCTGAATCATCTTCAGCGTCAGATGTCCCAATTTGGAGAAGTTGAGGGCTTCAAGGGAGCTCATCCCCTTCATCTCTGTGATATCGGCTCCAGCGACAAAAGCCTTATCTCCCGCTCCAGTCAAGATGAGAACTTTACAGGATTGATTATTTTTGACTTCCTGCATCCCCATCTGAATGTCCTGAAGGGTCTCGATGTTCAAGGAATTGAGCGCTTTGGGCCGATTGATGGTGAGAAACCCGATGTCCCCATCAAAGGATATCAAAATATTTTTATAGTCCATCTCCTCCCCCCTACCTGGTGACAAAATCCAAAATCCGAATATCGAAATCCGAAAAAAGCTCCAAATCCAAATTTTCAAATTTCCGAAACATAACAAGTTTTGAATTTCGTGCTTTGGTCATTTGAGTTTGTTTCGAATTTCGAATTTCGTGCTTCGGATTTGAACAACTCTCCTAACTTTTTTCAACAACCATGGCCATGCCTTGGCCTCCACCGATGCAGAGGCTCGCAAGACCAAGAGGAACCTTCCGCCGTTTCATTTCGTGGACGAGGGTGACGATCAACCTCGCACCCGAGCATCCAATGGGATGGCCAAGGGAGATTCCGCTGCCGTTAACATTCGTCTTTTCGAGATCAAACTTCAGCTCCCGGATGCAGGCAATTGCCTGGGAGGCAAAGGCCTCATTCAGTTCGATCAGTCCAATGTCGGTTAGAGAGACATTCGCCTTTTTTAAGGCCTTTCTCACAGCAGGAATGGGACCGAGACCCATATAGGCCGGGTCAACCCCTCCGGAGGCATAGGAACGAATCGTCCCAAAAGGCTCCAGTTTCAATGCCTTGGCCTTCTCTTTCGACATCAAGAGGACAGCAGCCGCTGCATCATTGATCCCAGAGGCGTTTCCTGCAGTGACGGTCCCTCCGGGTTTGAAGGCCGTGGGCAGCTTGGCCATCTTCTCCAGAGAGGTATCCATGGGCCTTTCGTCCGTGTCGAAAGAGATCGGATCCCCTCTCTTTTGAGGAATGACCACGGGAACAATCTCCTCTTTAAAAATGCCATTCTTGATTGCCGCCCTTGCCCTCTGATGGCTTAAGAGCCCGAGTTCATCCTGTTCTTTTCTTGAAATTCCGAATTTCTCAGCGATGTTCTCCGCAGTCAACCCCATATGGTATCCGTAAAAGATCTCAAAAAGACCATCGAAGACCATCAGATCCACCATCTCTTGGTTGAACATCCTTGCACCCCAGCGGCCCTGGGGAAAGGCATAAGGGACCTGACTCATATTCTCCATTCCCCCCGCTACGACAACATCAGCTTCCCCCAAGAGAATCGACTGAGCCCCTAAAGCAATGGCCTTTAGACCCGACGCGCATACTTTATTAATCGTAAAAGCATTGGTCTCCTTCGGAACCCCTGCAGAGACCATGGCCTGCCGTGCTGGATTCTGTCCCTGCCCAGCGATAAGGACATTGCCCATAATCACTTCATCGACCTGAACTTCCTCTAGTTTGTCATCCCATTGATAATGGGACTTCTCAAGATCCGTCATCCCTGTCCATTTGAACATATCTGGAGCTACTTCTAACAACTCCTTATTCGTAATAGGCCTCAGACCCGCCCTTCTTAATACCTCCCTGATAGCAATGGCGCCTAGCTTAACCACTTGAACGTCTTTCAGAGAGGCTCCGAAGGTCCCGATGGCTGTCCTCGTCGCACTTACAATGACTACTTCTCGCATTTTTTTCTCCTTATAGAGGGCATGGATTGGAGTCTAATGATGGTATAAAGATCGAGTCAAAAGATAATTTTCACAAGTTAGTCTTTTAGCCCAAAACAGGTTTTTTGTCAACATCTTTTTCTCAAATTGAGGTATTAATATTTCTTTTTTAATTTCGATAAATTAGAGGCCAAAAGGATTGCATTTACCAGATTGTTTGGATCAGCTAAACCCTTCCCAGCAATGTCATAGGCTGTCCCATGACCGACGGAGGTTCGGATGAAGGGTAACCCCAAGGTGAAATTCACGGAACGTTGGAAATCGAACATCTTAATTGGAATAAGACCTTGATCGTGGTACATGGCGACCACCGCATCAAAGGAAGAAGAACCAGACAGATTGAAAAAGGAGTCAGCAGGAAAGGGCCCCTCCACTTTGATTCCCTGAGACCTCGCCTTCTCGATGGCAGGAATGATTTCTTTCCCCTCCTCCTTTCCCAGAAGCCCCTCTTCGCCAGCATGAGGATTGAGCCCCAGGACAGCGACCCTTGAATGGGGGATCCCAAAATATTTCTTCAGTCCTTCTCCAGTTAACCGTATGATAGATAAAACCCGTTCCTTTGTAATCCATTGGGCAACTTCATGAAGGGGGAGATGAGTTGTGACAAGAACGACTTTCCACTTCGATCCTGCAAACATCATGGCCACCAGAGAGGCTTTAGCCAGATGGGCTAAGAGCTCAGTATGCCCTGAGAAGGAATAACCTGCATCATGAATTGCCTGTTTATTGATGGGACAGGTGGTCATGGCATCCAGCCTCCCGTTTCTCACCCATCGCGCGGCCTCTTCAATATATCTCACCATTGCCTGTCCGCAGGCTCTATCGGGTTTTCCGAATCGGAGAGAGGGTGCTGTCAAGTGGCTTAAAGGAAGAAGAAAGATCTTTCGGGGGGAATATCCCTCTTCGGGGGCCTCTTTGAAAATCTCCACGGTGGCGTGCGCGCCCAGCCTATGGATGGTCTTCCCTAGGACGCCTTGATCGCCGAAGACCACGGGACGACAGACCTGGAAGAGAGCCTTCTTTGAAAGAGCCTTCACGATGATTTCCGGTCCGATACCTGTGGGGTCACCCATGGTGATACCAATGAGAGGAACGGACTTAGATGGTTTATGGGTGGACAAGACAGTATACCTTTGGATTGAAATCACATATGAAACTGGAGAACCCTTAAATTCGAAGCACGAAATCCGAAATTCGAAACAAATTCAAATTTTCTAAATTAGAATTTCCTAAACAAAAAATCGATCATTCTGTATAAATTCGGTCATTTGCGGTTTCGAAATTGTTTCGAATTTCGATATTCGGATTTCGAATTTTTCTAGAGTTTGATCTCGATGATGGACTTTTCCTTCAACTTGCCAAGAAATTGCTGGAAGGCTTTTTCCAACTCCTTTTCGTAATAATCTGCCTGAACCTTCTCCTTGATTTCTTCAAAAGGAGGGGGTTCTCCTCCTTTCCGATCAAGGAGCTTGAGGATATGGAAACCGAGCTCTGTTCGAATGAGGCCACTCACCTCCCCGACTTGGAGGCGCATCGCCTCCTTCTCGAGAGCCGGGAGAAGTTCTCCCTTCCTAAAATGACCCAGATCGCCCCCCTCTTTTCTGCTCGAAGTATCCTCTGAGTACTCCACGGCCATTTTTGCAAAGTCCGCGCCTTCCTTGATTCTTTCTAAGACCTTCTGACTTTTCTTTCGAATTCCCCGAATCTGCTCCGGCGTCGCGTCTTGTGGAATGAGAAATAGAATGTGGGCGGGTCGATAGGACTCATTGACCCGATATTGATTGACATTTTCTTGAAAGAACTCTATCAATTCTTTTTCCCCAGCCTTTTGTTCCACCTTGACAGCCGAATTAACAAGTTTGCTGCGCAGAATCCTCCTCTCCAGATCTTTTTTGAATGCTTCTAACGTCAATCCCTCGGCGGCCAAAGCCTTTTCCAATCCCTCCTGACTGATCTTGTTTTTCTGTTTCACATCCTCAATGGCTCCCTCGATCTCTTTGCTTGTCACTTTGATTCCGGACTTCCTGGCCTCCTGTTCGATCAATTTCTCCTCAATGATCCTATCCAGGACCTTCCGGAAAACTTCCTGAATTCGTTCCCGTCTCTCCAATCGATCTTCGGCCTGGATTCCCTCCTGAAAGGGACGGCTCCATTTCTCTATTTCCGAAAAAGTGATGATCTCCTGATTGACCACTGCTACAATACGATCGACGACGGCTCCGCCGGGCGAGACGGGGCCATAACAAAGGAAAAATATGCCCGTGCCGAAGAGTAGCTTTCTCATTCTCCCTGTTTTTCTTCTCATGATCGGAGCCACTTCTTATTGATCTTCACCTTCGCCTTTCCTTTGAGCCCTTTGAGCCATCGCTGATATTCTTCCTCCCCCTTCTTCTGGCGAAGTTCTTGCAGGATTCCTGATTTCGCCTCCTCGAAAGGAACTTGCCGAGGGGCTATCTTCTCATCCAATTTAAAGATGTGATACCCATAAGGGCTTCTGATCACCCCGCTGATCTCCCCCGCCTCCAAGGAAAAGACCTGCTCGAATTCGGCTGGTCTCTCCCCCTTGCTGAAATAGCCTAAATCCCCGCCCTCGACCTTCTCGGGTCCCAGAGATTTTTTCATTGCTAGTTTCTCAAAATTCTCTCCCTTTTTGAGTTGCTTCAGGAGCTGAATCGCTTCCTCCTCACTCGTTACGACGATCTGCCGGGCCCTCACCTTCTCGCTGATCTCGAATTTAGAGAGATGGTTTTCATAATACTGGAGGGCCTCCTTCTCATCGATCTCCCCTCGATAATAGAGCGCATGGCGGATCATCTTCTCTGCCAGCAGTTTCTCTTCCAGTCGGCTCTTCCATTCCTCCAGGGTGATGCCTTTGAGACCCAACTTCTCTCCAAATCCCTCACCGGGATAATCCTTTTTGATCTCAGAGATGGCCTGGTTTAATTCCTCTGAAGAGACCTTGATCCCCAGCCGTCTTGCTTCTTGGACCAAGATTCTCCGTTCGATCACCTGATCCAGATAGGCCTCTTTGAGGTCGGAGAAATCCCTCCCTTTGACCTCCTGGCCAGGTTCCAGGATCAACTCCTTCACTTCCCGATTGAATTCATCCACGGTGATCTGCTCCTCATTGACTTGAGCAAGAATATGGTCGGGAAGTCCTCTTCCCCACTCCCCACAGCCATCAAAGGCAATTAAGAACATCAACGAGAGGAGCAGTGCATGATGTCTCTTCATTGTTTTCCCTTCTGTCGCCTTTCCTGTTTGGAATTCGATGAAAAATCTACCATATCAGGCCAGGGCTTGCAATAGCTTTCTGGCCGCTCCAAAGGGATCTTTTTTCACATCGGGCCACCCTTCAACGACCAATTTGGCGTCTGGAGTGAATCGATGTCGTCCTTCTCCTTCATGAACGAAAGCCACCACCTTTTCCGGAGAGACTCGAGTCTTTTCGTCGAAGGTGAGGACGATTTGAGAGGTCGTCTCCTCAAATTTTTTGATCGACAATTTTGTTAGAATAATTTTCACCTTGATCACTTCGAGGAGATGCTCGGCCTCCTCGGGAATCCTCCCAAACCGGTCCACCAGTTCCTCCCGGATCGTCTCCACCTCTTCATCCGAGCGAGAGAGTGAGAGCCTTCGATAGAGATTTAGCCGTTCCCCGGGATCTTCCACATAATCTTCGGGAATGAAAGCAGGGAGATGGAAGCGAATCTCCGGGGTAACTTCCTCGATAATTTCCTCCCCTCGTAACTCTTTGACAGCTCTTTCCATCAACTGGGTATAGAGTTCAAATCCCACCGCCGCGATATGGCCGGATTGGGAGGGCCCAAGAAGGTTTCCCGCTCCGCGAATCTCTAGATCTTGAACGGCGAGTCTGAAACCCGACCCCAACTCGCTCAATTCCTGGATAGCCCGAAGCCTTCTCATCGCGTCTCTGGAGAGGACGAGGTCTCCGGGAATGAGAAGATAGGCATAGGCCTGATGGCTTCCTCTTCCCACTCGCCCGCGGAGTTGGTAGAGGTCTGCCAGACCGAACTGTTCGGCATGGTTGATCAGGATGGTGTTGGCGGCCGGGATGTCGAGACCGGATTCGATGATGCTCGTGCAGACGAGAAGGTTAAATTCCTTTCTGACAAATTGAAACATGACCTTCTCCAGCTCCTTCTCTTTCATCTGACCGTGGGCAATGGCCAGGGAGGCTTCCGGGACAAGACGTTTGAGATGGTGGGCCATGGCGTGGATGTTCTGAACGCGATGGTGAACGAAGAAGACCTGACCTCCCCGCTGAAACTCTCTCGTCACGGCCTCCCGGATCAATTCATCATTATACCGGGCCACAAAGGTCTGAATGGCGAGGCGATTCTGAGGAGGGGTCTGAATGAGACTGAGATCCCGGATGCCGGAGATGGACATCTGAAGGGTCCTCGGAATGGGTGTCGCCGTGAGGGTGATCACATCCACCAACTTTCTCATCTGCTTCAATCGCTCCTTATGGGAGACACCGAAGCGATGCTCTTCGTCGATCACCACCAACCCCAGATCTCGAAAGACCACATCCTTTTGAAGAAGCCGATGGGTTCCGATCACGATATCCACCTTTCCCTCTCCTAATCGCTGCAACACTTCCTTCTGCTCCAAAGGACTTCTAAAACGGCTCAACATCTCAATCGCTACAGGGTAGTTCTTGAATCGCTCACGGAAGGTCTGGTAATGCTGCTGTGCCAGAACCGTGGTGGGGACCAACATGGCAACCTGTCTTCCATCCATGACCGTCCGGTAGGCTGCCCGGATGGCGACCTCCGTCTTTCCGAATCCCACATCCCCGCAGATCAGACGATCCATCGGCTTGGCATTGCCCATATCCTGCATCACCTCCTCGATCGCCTTGATCTGATCGGACGTCTCCTCATACTCAAAGGTAGCCTCAAACTCCTTAAAGAACTGATCGGGAGAAGAGAAAGGGTGTCCTTGGAAGACCTGCCTTGCCGCATAGAGATCGAGGATCTCTTTGACCATGGCTGATACGGCAGCCTTCACCCTCCTCTTTGCCCTTTCCCAGGAGGTCCCTCCCAATTTATCTAACCTGGGTCCTCTCCCATCTCCTCCTACATAGCGTTGAATGAGATTGAGCCGGTCCACAGGAACATAAAGCTTATCCCCATCCAGATACTCTAAGAAAAGGTAGTCGTTCGAGACACCTCCGATCTTGAGGTGTCTGAGTCCCCGGTAGATTCCGACGCCATAGTCGACATGGACGATGAAATTATCCTCTCGAAGTTCGCTGAAGGAGATCGGGGGAGAGGGCTTTTTTACCTTTCCCTCCCGAAGCCTTCTTCTCTCACCGAAAATCTCCTCTTCGGTAAGTAAGACCCATTCTTCCTTCGGATTTTGAAACCCAGAGGAGAGAGGAGCAATGAGAAGCGTGAGAACCCCGTCGCCCGAGGCTATGACTTCCTTAAATGTCCTGGTTTTCTCGAGATGGGATTCCACTTCATAATGGGCGAGAAGTTCTCTCAACCTTTCAGCCTGTCCAAGGGTGTGAGAGACGATCGTGACTTTCACCTTTCTTCTCTGCCAGTCACGAAGATGCTGGAGCAGGACAGAAAAAGGAGAATGTTCTGAGAGGTTGGCCAACCCGGAGAGGTGAGCTTTAATTTCTCTCTGAAGTTCCTCATTGGACTCCATATCAACAGGGAAGAGGTGTTGACATTGCGGAGGAGCGATAGGGCCTTCCTGGAGGAAGACCATTTGAAATCTATTCAGATGAGGGGTGACCTCTTCGTAACCAAGATAACCTGACTCAGGGGGAGGAACGGATTCCCCTTTTGAAAGGGCCTTTTCATAATGTTCTTGAATCAGATGGGAGAAGGCTTTCATCTCCCTCTCCACTTCTTCTCCTTCTGCAACGAAGATCACTCCCTTCCCTTTAAAATAGTCGAAGAGAGTGGAGGAGTGCGGATGGGAATCTTCTCCTGAAATATCCCTTGCCGGAAGAAGAAGGGTTTGACCCATTAGACTCTGGGTGAGGGATCGCTGACTCTCAGTCTCAAATCGTCGGATCGACTCCAATCGATCTCCGTCAAATTCGAGCCGGAGAGGCTCATCATAGGGTGGCGCATAGATATCAACGATGGCTCCCCGGATGCTAAAATCTCCCTTCTCCTCAACAACCCTGACCGGAGTAAATCCATTCTTATTCAGAAATCGAACCAGATGATCACGGTCCACTTCCTCTCTCACAGAGAGAGAAAGCGTCGACCCCTCTAAATCTCCAGGAGAGAGGACCTTCTGCATCAGGGCTCTTACAGGAGCGATGAAAGCTGCCTGTTCGCCTTTCAGGAGAGAAAATAGACATTTCACCCTTTCCTGGATGATTTCTGGATGGGGAGCAATTTTATCATAGGGGAGCGTTTCCCATGGAGGAAAGAGGAGGGAAGGGATCTTTTCATCCTTCTGAAAGAAACGGAGGTCTTCGAGAAGGGATTCAGCATCTTGAAGTCGAGGGACAATGATCAAGAAAGGACCCCTTATCTTCTCTCGCCATAAAGCCAGCAGATAGGCTTTCGAAGAACCTTTAAGCCCGGTCAATCCAATAGACTTCCAGGCTCGCCATGATTCGGATTCAAGCCACTCCTGAAAGGGGGGAGCCGTTTTCGTTCCTGTAACCATATCACCCTATTTTTGAATTAAAGAAGGATAAGTGTCAAGTCCTGAGCAGCATACAGCAAAGAGCATTGGGCATAGCTAAGAAGAGGTCGAATAGTCCAATAGTCGGATAGTCGTATAGTCAATAAACTACAAGACCATGAGACTATAGGACTACGCGACTTCCGAATCTTTAACGCTGTGCTCTTTACTCTACGCCCTATGCCCTCAGCTCTCAGCCCTTTGCTTTATAGGACCGATAGAATCTTATCCCTCTGAGGGAGAGGGGATAGGCGATGAGACTGAAGAGGAGAGCCAGGATCAATGATCCTGTCAAAAAGGAAACTAAGAGTCCCCATTGAGAGGCGACCTGCATCCAAAATTCAGAGGTGAGGAACCCTTTTTCTTTCCCCAATTGGAACATCCCTTCGAGAGTGGCCCAATCGATCCGGAATCGGACCACCCACATCCCCAGCCAGGTGGCAAGCGTATAATAGGGAACGAGCCACCAGGGCGTGTTTGTCCAGACCCCTAAAAGGATAGCCACCCTATTCAACTTGAATAAGAAGGCAACGACCAGACCGGTCAAGGTATGAAGTCCCAAGAAGGGTGAAAACCCCAAGAAGATCCCTATGGAGAAAGCCAGGGCGGTTCGCTCAGGCGTGTCTTCAATCTGGAGGAGTCTTTTGAGGAGACCTTTAAAACGATGCATTCTATTTATGATTGTCCGGAAAACAAGTCCCAAAACTTATGTCCTCCCCCCTTGTGCCTGCCTACCGGCATGCAGGCATCAACGGGGGGAAATGTGGATGGAGGCAGTCTCCTCCAAGAAAACATTCAGCGCACTTTGGGCTCTTGGCTTTGCAGACGAATCTTCCATGTCTGATGAGATTGAGATGAAGGGATAGAGCCTTTCCTTGCGGCACGAGAGGGCCCATCCATGAATGAGCCTTCTCTGCATCGATCTCTTCAGGAATGAATCCAAGGCGTTTCCCTACTCTCAGAATATGAGTGTCAACTGGAAAGGCCTCCCTTCCCAGACCAAAGAGGAGCAGGCAGTGAACCGTCTTGGGTCCAATCCCTTTGAGACCCCCAAGGGTCTCCTTGATCTCTTCCTCACCCATTCTTTTCAAGAAAGTGAGGCTCACCTTCCCTTCCCGCTTCCTGAGCCATTGAAAGATATCCACGATACGTTTCGCCTTCTGTCTTGCAAGTCCTCCCGGGCGAAGGGCTTCCACAACCACCCTCCTCTTTCCGTTAAGGATATCTCCCCATCGGGGAAACTGGCTTTTCAATCTCTGGTAGGCACGATCCCGATTCTGGTCGTTGGTATTCTGGGAGAGAATGGTTTGAACGAGGACATCCAGAAGATCAGCTTTGCTCTCCCTTCTGGGAATTCCATACCCCCTTTCCAGAAGAGCGTTGATCTTCTTGATTTTGGCTTTTGCTTGTCTAAATTCGAAAGGTTTCACAAAAGTGGAGTATCATGCTCCAGCCATGGCCCTCTTGATCCTCTCACTGAGCTTTCCGCCAAGGAGATCTCTCATTCGTTGCTTCACTCTCACCACGAAACCCTGGTAAGTCTC
>Ga0209286_1000271_pt1 | contig 13314 bp, 12 predicted proteins | sample PPLLak1March2015_2_FD_187250 | JGI IMG/M metagenome (GOLD analysis project Ga0209286, IMG submission 187250) | Freshwater sediment microbial communities from Prairie Pothole Lake near Jamestown, North Dakota, USA - PPLs Lake P8 Core (3) Depth... | ecosystem: Environmental > Aquatic > Freshwater...
GTCATAAGAGAAGACGAGCAATCCGGCGCTTAAGAGGGTGAAGGCCCAGAATAAAATCTTTTCGAGTTTCACCATTCCCAAATCGATCAGAAAGAGTCGAAGTCCATAAAGGGCATGAAAGATGAAAACAAAGAGTAGGAGGACGTCAAGGGTCTTATTGATATGGAGAGTTGAAAGCCAGGGGGCTTGAATCTTTCCGACGAAGGAATAACCGGAGAGGATTTTTAATCCGATCAGGATGAGAAGCACAGGACCGCTGAATCGAATGAAATAGTAAGGAAACATGTTATGAGTTCGGAGTTCAGAGTTTCAAAACAAAAAGCCCATATTCATTCCGCAATCCCTGCCTACCGGCAGGCAGGCGCAATCCGAATTCTGCATTTCATAGGCTGAGGGTAGCCCGCTGGCGGAGGGGTTTCAACAAAAAATCGAGGGCATCCAGAATGTCCGTAAACAAAACATCGGCATTCTTTACGGCTTCTGCAGAAGCCCCTGCCTTGCCGATGGCACAGAGGCCAAAAACAGCCTCTTCCATCATTGGTCCGTCATCTGCTCCATTTCCGATGGCAACCGTCCGGGTTGCCCCCAATTGACGCAATAAGTCCAATTTTTGTTTGGAAGATTCTCCCTCCGCTAAATAGACGATCTCCGCTTTGACTTTTTTCAGGACCTCTTCAACGTGTTCCTTTTTTTCCTTCGTCAGGATGTAGATTTTGACTCGCTTGGCGAGAAGGTTGAGTTTATCTTTCCCTTTGGGGTGAACTCGGCAATCTGACGCAAGAGTTCCTTCGAAGTCGATTAGAATAAAATCGATTTCTAAAGGTTCTTGGCCGAACCTCTGGATATGAATCATCTTTCATTCCCTTCCAAAAAACGCTGCCGCATGACTTCGTAAAGGATCATTCCTCCGGATACCGAAGCATTGAAAGAGGAGAGAGGACCTTTCATCGGAATAGAGAAGAGTCTATCACACTTCTTCTTCACCAAGGGTCTCATTCCTTTTCCTTCTGCGCCGATCACAATGGCCAGATCGATGTTGAGATCGAGCTGGTAAATCAAATCCTTGGCTTCCCCTGAGGCACCATAGACCCAGATTCCCTCTTTTCTTAAGAGATCAATCGTGGCAGCAATATTGACCACCCTGGTAATCGGCAAATGGGCAGTCGCTCCTGCAGACGCCTTGATGACCACCGGAGTGATTCCGACCGACCGGTCTTTCGGAATGACGATCCCATGGGCCCCACATCCCAGACCCGTTCGAATCAGGGATCCGAAATTTTGCGGGTCCTGTATCCCGTCCAGGATAAGAAAAAGCGCCTTGGTCCCTTGTTTTTTCCAATGAGAGAGAATTTCTCCGACATCCGTATAAGGAGTTTCCTTAACGAGGCCCACAACGTTCTGATGAACGCCGCCCTTTGTCATTCGCTCGAGGGATTCCCTGGTGGTAAAGGTCACGGGAATTTTCCGTTTGTTGGCTAAATCGAGGATCGATTGGAGGGGTGGGTGAAGGGTTTGAGTGCCGATCAAAATATTTTCAATTTGGAGATGAGACGACTTTAACGCCTCTTGGAGAGGATGAATTCCATAGATAATTGAGCGCATAAGGCAACGTCAAATGTCAAAATCCCAATGTCAAATGAATGTCAAATTTCAAAATTCAAAATCTTAGGCATTTGAGTTTCGGATTTAATTTGAAATTTGGACTTAGGCATCTGACATTTGGTCTTGAGCAGAGGGCTTTCTTATGAGATATCCTCGATGATTTTTTGAACGGCTTCGAGGGGGTCTTTCGCTTCTTTGATGGGTCGGCCGATGACGAGATAGTTCGCCCCTGCGGAGATTGCCTCCTTCGGGGTGAGGGTTCTCTTCTGGTCATCTTTCTTGTCGGAAGGAGCACGGATGCCTGGCGTGACAATGAGAAATTTTTCTCCGCATCGTTCCCGGATCGTCCCAATTTCTTGGGGGGAAGCGATGACCCCGTCTATCCCCGCCTTAGAAGCCAGGGAGGCAAGACGGCCTACTTCTTCCAGGATTGAACCCTGAACCCCCACTTCTTTCAGGGCGCCTTCATCCATGCTTGTGAGAATGGTGACGGCCAGGATCAGAGGTTTTGGAATCCCAAGACTTTTAGCCGTTGCCCTGGAGGCTTCCACGGTTTTTTTCATCATTTCAAAGCCCCCCAGCGCATGGAGGTTGAACATGGCCACATTCAGCTTCGTTGCTTCTTCCCCTGCCTTGGCCACGGTATTGGGAATATCGTGGTACTTCAGGTCGAGAAAGACCTTTTGACCCTTCTGTCGGATCATGTCAATTACCTTTGGTCCGGCATGTGTGAACAGTTGTTTCCCTACCTTGAATATCCCCACATGATCTTTCAGGAGTTTGACCCAACGCTGGGCCTCTGTGAAGTGGTCGACATCAAGCGCAAAGATAATTTTGTCTTTTGGATCGCCGGCCATTATTGGAAATTCCTCAACTTTTTCCCCTATCATATATATGTTCTCATGAGACTGTCAATGAATAATTTACGGAAGCGGAGTCTTTCCATGAGCAGGAAGGGAAAAGAATGTTTTTAGATTGTCATAACCACTCCTTCTTGATATGATCTGTCCGGTCTAAGTTTATCTGGCGACACGATGGGCAAGATTTGCCTTCCCCTCCCGCAAGCAGGGCGAATTGTTTTTAGTAACTGACCCGGGTGTTGCTTTGGAAAAGAGAGATGATCAATCCACGCGATATGATGATGGGACTTCGTTTCTTTAGCCGCCTGCCGGTTGTCCTGCGGAAGAGGCTCACGCTGGCAGAGGCGTCCGTGGTCGTCGCTCAGAGGCTCGAACGGCGTGAGGAATGCTTTCTCTCGAACCTGCGCAATTCAGTTTTCGGGTATCCCCGGAGCCCCTACCTCGATCTGTTCAGCACTGCGGGTTGCGAGTATGGTGATGTGGAGAAGCTCGTGCAGGGGGAAGGAGTCGAGGGTGCTTTAAAAGTTCTTTTCCATCACGGCATCTATATTTCTGTGGATGAGTTCAAAGGGCGCCGCCCGGCGGTACGGGGAAGAAAGACCATCGAGCTGGGTCCGGACAGCCTGAGGAATCCCTGTGCAGCTTATCATGTCCCGGTTGTCAGTGGAGGGAGCCGGGGAGGCGGGACGCCGGTATTCATGGACCTGGCATTCGTGCGTGGTTGCGCCATCAACAGTTTGTTTTATCTCAATGCATGGGGTGGGCGAGATTGGCGGAAGGCCACCTGGGAGGTACCCGGAGCAGGGGCTCGGTTTCGACTGATCAAGTATGCTTGTTTTGGCTCGCCACCCGGTCGGTGGTTTTCACAAATTGATCCAAGAGATCCAACCCTCGATCCTGTCTTCCGTTTGAACAGCTGGGGGATGCACATTGCCAGCTATTTCTCGGGCGTTCCCATACCCAGACCCATTCACACCCCTCTGTCGAATCCTCAACCGCTCTTGAAATGGAGCCAACAGGTCATTCGAGAGGGCGGGGTTCCGCACATTTTCACTTTCCCGAGTTCCGCAGTAGCCGCCTGCAAGGCAGCGATGAATGCAGGGGGTAACCTTGAGGGCGCGCGCTTCACAATAGGCGGGGAGCCGATCACGCGAGCGAGATTAGATAGCGTCCGAAGCGCGGGCGCCACAGCGTTGCCAAGATACGGCAGCATGGAGTGCGGCCCCATCGGCTATGGTTGTATGAAACCGGTCGAAGCTGACGAGGTTCATTTGTTGAATGATCTGCATGCCCTGATCCAAGCAGGTCCGGAAGGCAAAGCATTCGGATTCCCAGAAACCGGTCTTCTCATTACAGCTCTGCATCCCAGGTCCCCTTTTGTGCTGCTCAATGTGTCGATGGGGGATGAGGCAATCCTCAGCCCCCGCTCATGCGGATGCCCGCTCGAGAAGTTGGGGTGGCACGTTCATCTCCACACCATCCGGAGCTATGAAAAGCTCACAAGCGGCGGGATGACTTTTTTCGGGTCCGATGTCATTCCCCTCTTAGAAGTTGTCCTCCCCGAGAGGTTCGGCGGCGGACCCACCGACTACCAGCTTCTTGAAGAGGAGGGGCCGGATGGAAAGGCAGCCGTGAAGCTTCTGGTGAATCCTTCGGTGGGTGATGTAGATTTTGAACAGGCGCGGAGCGTATTCCTCGAATCACTGGCGGCGAGCTCCGCAGTCAATCAGGTCATGATTCGGTTATGGAAAGAATCTGACGTGCTGACCGTTGAACGCCGGAGGCCCCAGCAGACCCGGGCCGGCAAGATCCTTCACTTCCACATTGACCAGTGCCGTTCTTTCCCCACATAGACGGGCATTGGTGATTCCCCGATCATCCTTCGCATTTCTTGCAAATGAGGTAGCTCTATGAAGGGCCATTAAAGACCTGAAGTCGCAGCATCTTTACAGGGGAGATAACTGTCTGGTATATGAAAGAAAAGGTGAAGTTTTTAGGAAAAAGAAGGAAAACATTGGTTAAAGAAAATGAAATGCAAGAGGAGAACCGGAAGATCCGTTACCTTCGGTTCCTGGTTGATTTTTCTATCTTGTCGATCCAACAGGATGACCTGATACTCGAAGAGGCGCAAGGGATTGTGGAGAATGTGAAGCGGGCGGCTTGCAGCCTCTTCCCTGGAAAAGAAGAAACATTTGAATTGATCTATCGGCCAAGGTTCAATCGGACGATTCACGAAAGATTTGGGCTATTGTCAGAAGGGAGTCTGAGAGAATAGGAAGTCAGGGTTCAGGAATCACGATGATTTGATCATCTGCATAAGTGAGTTTTTCCACGCCCTCTTCAGTCACCGCATAATCGTCTTCCAAGGCCACGGCACCGATCCCCGGAAAGATAAACTTGGGCTCAAAGGCGAAGACCATTCCGGTCTCTAAAGGTTGAGGAAATCCCTTGGCGAGAAGGGGAAGCTCATCGATTTCTAAACCGATTCCATGTCCAACGAAAGGAGCCTGATTTTTTTTCGTTCCAATAAAGTAATCTTCCAAGCCCCTCTTCTTAACCATTTGGGAGGAGAGATAATAAAGGTGGGAACAAGGAACTCCGGGTTTTGCCGTTTTTTCCATTTCTTCCCGTATCTCTAGAGCCACTTCATAAGCTTCTTTAAGCTTTTGGGGGAGGGCTCCAATGACATAGGTTCTTGCCCCATCCGTGATATAACCATTGTAAGCGATGCTGAAATCAATTTGGATCGGTACATCTCTTCCGATCGGATTAAAGCTCGACCCCTGGGGAAAGGCAGGGGAGATTCCCGGGCCGATGACCGAGACATCCAGATGAGTGAGCACACTCCCTGAAATTCCGGATAACACACAGGCATTGACCATATCCTGGTTCCAAGCCCTCATCCGGGTCAGTCCCTGATGTCCTCGAAGCCTTCCCAATTCAATCAAATGAGATTCCGCCTCGATTTCGGTCATCCCGGGTTTGAGGACTCTCTTCGCATATTCGAACACCTCGTCAAGAATTTTTGCGGAACGTCTCAGTTGGTCAATTTCGTATGGGGATTTAATCATCCTCACCTGTTTGATTGTTTTTGAGATGTCCACAAACTCCGAATGAGGGAACATCTTCTCCAGTTGTTTGAGTTGGTTCACCGGAAGGACGTCGCCCTCGAGGCCGACGCGCTTCAATGCTCCTTCTTTCTTGAGGATGGAAGAAATGACTTTGGGCCGTTCAATAGGAACAATGTTTTTTAGGGGAGATTCCTTTCGGGCTCGATCAAAGTCTTTTTGAACCATGAGCAGAGAGTCCCCTTCACCGGGGATATAAAGGTAAGATCGCTGGATGGTTCCGGAGAAGTAAAAGAGGTCGACATTTTGAAGGATCAGGCAAGATTCAACCTTCTCACTTTTTAGACAGGACTGAAGACGCTCAATCCTCGTTTGAATTTCTTCGGGGGGAGTCAATTCCATTCAGTTTCCCATCTCGTGATCAATCATCTCTTTGATCTTCGATAGGGCTTCCTCTTTCTTCACCCATGAGACCTCTCCAGTCCTCCTCTTTTTGATTTCCACCAACCCTTTCTTTAAATTCTTTTCCCCCAACGTCACTCTCAGCGGAATCCCGATGAGGTCCGCATCTTTAAATTTTACTCCCGGGGTTTCTTCCCGATCGTCGAATAAGACTTCAAGACCTTTCTCAGAAAGGGTTTGATAGAGTTGCTCAGCGGTTTCCCTCAGCAAGTCCGTGTTGATATTGATCGGAAGGATGAGGACTTGAAAGGGAGCGATGGGCATGGGGAAAATGATTCCATTTGGATCATAGGACTGTTCGATGGCAGCTGCCACGGTCCTTCCCACACCAATCCCGTAGCACCCCATGACAATCTCCTTTTCCTTGCCCTGATCGTCCAAGAAAGTGGCCCCCATGACCTTACTATACTTCGTTCCCAGCTTAAAGGTATGACCGACTTCGATTCCCTTGTCCGTCCTGGTCTCTGCCCCGCAAAGAGGACACCGGTCTCCAGGAGCGAATTTTCGGATGTCCGCAAATTGAGAGACCTGGAAATCCCGGCCCAAATTCACATGGATGAGGTGCGCATCTTTCTCATTTGCTCCAGTGACGAAGTTGACCATTTCCTGAATGTCCAGATCGGCGAGAATCGGGGCGGAGAGGCCGAGGGGGCCGGCGAAACCTTTCGGGGCGCGGGTGACCTCTGCGACCTTTTCTTCACTTGCTAATTGAATATTTTCCGAACCCCATACGGCTTTCAATTTTTTTTCGTTGATCTCATGGTCTCCGCGGACCAAAGCCGCTACGGATCCTTTATCGCTCTCAAAAATGAGGGTTTTGACCAAATCTTGGGGCGAGACTTTAAGAAATTGGGTAACCTCTTCTACAGTCCTCTTCTCGGGTGTCAATACCTTCTGGACAGGTTTTTGAGAAGGTTTAGCATCAGTTTGACTCTTTTTACCTTCTCTTCTGAACTCCGCTTTTTCGATATTAGCCGCATAAGAGCACCGCGTACAGCTCACAATGGTTTCCTCTCCTGTTTCAGCGAGGACCATAAATTCATGAGAGAACGATCCTCCGATCAGGCCGGTCTCCGCCTCCACCGCTCTGAATTTTAAGCCACATCGGGTGAAGATGCGCGTATAGGCATCGATCATTTTTTGGTAACTTTCGTCCACACCTTTTTCATCGACATCGAAGCTATAGGCATCTTTCATAATGAATTCACGAGCACGCATGACGCCGAAGCGAGGCCGAATCTCATCCCTGAATTTGGTTTGGATCTGATAGAAATTGAGCGGCATCTGGCGATACGATCGAATTTCTTTCCGGGCAATATCCGTGATGACCTCCTCGTGGGTGGGCCCCAGGCAACAATCTCTGTTGTGGCGGTCCTTCAACCTTGCCAGTTCACTTCCATACTCTTCCCACCGATGGCTCTCCTGCCAGAGCTCCGCAGGTTGAACAAAGGGGAGCAGTACCTCAATGGCGCCGGCTCGGTTCATCTCTTCACGGATGATGGTTTCCACTTTTCGAATGGACCGAAGGCCAAAAGGTAAATAGGAATAGATACCGGAGGCCAGTTTCCGGATCATCCCCGCCCGAAGCATCAGCTGGTGGCTGGGGACCTCTGCTTCAGAAGGGACCTCTTTCAATGTCGGCAGCAAATATCGGGAATATCGCATTTCCATTCCTCCAAGATAGGTTTCTGTTCACGGCATTTCCCAATGAACTCATCATTGGTAATTCATAACTTATAACGCTGAACTCGTCATCCTTGATTTTTCTTCTTTTATAATATATATAAACTTCTCATCCATGAAAAGAATTGTTCCTACTCAAGGGTTGACCTTTTTTTTCCTGATCGGTTTGGTCATTTTGACGCTCATTTTCCACGGCCAAATCCCGCTCTGGCGTTCTCTACTCCTCCGTTACGCCATTCTATTGGGTCTTCTCTTTGTCTTGAAGTTATCATGGGACCGGAAAGGGATGGGAAAGGCAGGATCCTTCGTTCATTATTTTTCTCCCATCCTCTTTGTCATCGTCATCTACGAGTCCCTCGGTGATTTGATCCAATATCTCCAACCGGATGTCGACCCCCGGTTGATCCAAATCGATTTTTCCATTTTTGGAGTCCAACCGACGCTATGGATGCAGCAATGGATCGTTCCCTGGCTCACCGATGTCCTGTCTTTAGCTTATCTCAGCTATTATTTCCTCCCGGTCGCCTTAATTGTCGTCCTTTATTTGAAGGGTCGCACGGCGGAGTTGGATCGGTCGGTTTTTGTCATTGCTTTTGGATACTATGTCTCATTTATCGGCTATATCCTCTTCCCTGCCGTCGGGCCTCGCTATGCCATAGCCCATCTCTTCTCCGTCCCTCTTGAAGGAAGCTTGATCACCGAGTTTGTCAGGGATACGTTGAATGCCTTGGAACATAATAAGCGGGATTGCATGCCCAGCGGCCACACCCAGATCGTCCTCATCGTTTTATACCTGGCCCATCGCTATGAAAAGTTCCTCTTCTATCTCTTTTCGCCCATCGTCTGTGCTCTCATTTTCTCCACCATCTACCTGAGATACCATTACGTGATCGATCTATTGGCCGGGATGGTATTGGCCATCCTATGTATGATCTTTGGCCCTCTCCTTCACCGATGGTGGAATGCAGAAAGTGATGCTCAGGGCGTGGAGAGTGGAATTCCTCTTTCCAATCAGAGTGGGGTTTCGTAAACTCGGTAGGTTTTATAGCGTTTTCCCCCCATGGCTTCGATCCCGTGTTGCATCAGGATATTTTCTTCGAGAATCCATGAGCATTCGGCGCAGTGGTAACCCTTTTTTGTCCCTCTCTTAAACGTCTCGATATAGAGGAGTCCCTCGATCCCTTTCTTTTGAAAGGCATGTTTGATGCCCAGCAGCATCACTCGGATCTTGTGAATTTTCTTTGAATAGTAAAGGAACTTGAGCGCACCCAGGACCCCGATCTTTCCGTTCAGGTGTTTGAGGACTTCATTATAATCCGGAAGAGAAACTGAAAAACCGACGGGTTCTTTTTCCCAGTAGGCGAAGAGGATCAAATCAGAAACGACGAGGGGCTTGAGCTCTTTTGCCACAAGGTTAATCTCTTCATCCGTCATTGGGACAAATCCCCAATTCTTACTCCAGGCCTGGTTGTAGATTTCCTTGACAATCTTTAGCTCCTCATCAAAGCGACGGAGATTGATGGGGCGGACATGAAGCCGAGGTTCTCTTTTTTTCAGCCTCTCGGTGATGCGGTCCAGGCGGTCGAGATGGAAAGTAGATTCTTCCAGGAGGAGGGCGTAGAGATCCATCCTCTTCCTCAATCCAAAACCCTCCAGCAAAGAAGGGTAAGTGCGAGGGTTGTAAGGCATCATCAGGCAAGGAGGGGCATCGAATCCCTCGACGAGCAGACCGCATTCATCATTGGTGGAGGGATTGATCGGCCCGGCCATCTTTTCCATTCCATGTCCCTTCAGCCAATCGGCAACTCTTGAAAGGAGAGCTCCTGCCACTTCCGCATCGGGAATGGATTCGAAGAAGCCGAAGAAACCCACTTTCTCCTGGTGAAACTCAATGTAGTTGTGGTCGATGATTCCCGCGATTCTCCCTGCAATCTTACCCCCCCGATAAGCGAGAAAATGAATCATCTCCGAATGAGAGCGGAAGGGATGGGTTGGACTGAATTTCAGAAGCTGGTCTTTGATGAGAGGTGGGACCCAATATCGATCTCCTTTATAAATCTCCCAGGGGAACCGGACGAAGGTCATGAGGTCTTGCTGATTCTTCACTTCTTCAATCCGGAGTTCTTGTTTTGTCATCGCAACGGTTTCCATCAAATCAACTCCAAGGAATAGGAAGGTAGATTCAAGATCTCCTATAACCAGTTTTGATTTTTGTACCACTGGTAGGTTAATTGGGCCCCCTGCGAAAGCTGAAACTGAGGTCGAAAGCCCAGCATGGTTTTAGCCTTTGTGATGTCACAAGTCCAATCTTTCTGAACCATCTGCTCCGCCATCCCTCTGCTGATGAGCGAAGGCTTCCTAGAAAATATGGAGAGAACCTCCGAAAAGGAGGCGACTCCGAATAGGAGCCATTTGGGAATGGGAATGGAAAGGGGGGCGACCCCGATCGTCCGGGCAAAAACATCACCGACTTCTCTCATCAGATAATCCGTCCCATCCGAGAGGAAAAATATTTCGCCGCTTTTTGTCTGGGACTCAGCGGCCAGTAGGATGGCTTGGATGACATCTTGGACATAACAGAGACTGACTTTTCCGCTAAAATAGGGTTTGATCCTTTTGGAGACCCATCGGAATAAGGTATAGAAATCCTTATCTCTTGGCCCATACACCCCGGGGGGCCGTAAAATAATGAGAGGAATTTCATGAGCATGGACAAGGGCCAACTCTTCTCCCATCCGTTTACTCTGGCCATAGGCTGAAACGGGTTCACACTGATCGGACTCCTTCTTTTTATCGCCATTGCGGCACGGGCCTGCGGCAGCCTGACTCGAAAGATAGATGAACTTCTGGATACGAGGGTTATTCTCAAGACAGGCGTGGATCAAGTTCTCTGTTCCGAGGGCATTCACCTCAAAGTAGGTTTTTTCCTTCACCGCTTTGGTAATGCCTGCGAGATGAAATATCTCATCGCACTCCTTCACAGCCTCCCTCAAAGAGGCTTTATCGCTGCAATCCCCGGAGATGATCTCGACGGGAAGGCCTTCAAGCCACTTCAAATCGCTCCCTTTTCGTACAAGGCAGCGGACCTGGACTCCTCGCTGAAGAAGCGCTTCGGCGAGATGGCTTCCAATAAACCCTGTTCCTCCTGTCACCAGCGCTTTCAAATCACTTTTCCCCTGTCTAAACCCTAAGAATTCTATATATTTCCAGTCAATTGTCAAGCCCCGTTAGAAAGTAGAAGACTTTCTAACGGGGTTCACTTCCCTCTCAGAGGATAAGACTTAAAAGTACCGCCAGACCAAATCCTGTGATGAGGATCCCTGAAATTTTATTGACCCATTGCCAATTCTGAGTTCTAAATCTATCACGCAATGAGCCTATGAAGATACTCAGGATAGCCCACCATAGAATTGAACCGATGAAAACCCCGAACACCAACGTGGCAATAGCGACATAGTTCCCTGTGGTATTTCCTATCCCGAGCCCTGCGAAGATCCCCAGAAGGATAAGGATGGTCATTGGGTAGGTTAATGTGAGGAAGAACATCGAGGTATAGGCGCCCAGTAAACCCTTTCCTCGAGAAGGCGCTTCTTGCTCCACAAATTTAGTCAATAAGACTTTAAGGCCGATCGTGCAGAGAAATAAGCCGCCGATTAGACGAATCCAGACCTGCTGGCTGGTTAAAAAGTCCGAAATAAAAGTAAGCCCAAATCCAGCGATACATCCAAAGACCACATCGGCCGTTGCCAAACCTAGAGCAGAAACGAAGCCGGAAAGGCGTCCCTCCAACAGCGTGCGGCGTATGCATAGGATGCCGATTGGGCCCACAGGGACTGCCATGGATAAACCAACAACGACTCCCTTCAGGAAGAGAATGATGTTCATGGATGAAAGCTCCTAAAAAGAGTACCCTGATAGAATGATGGTCATGGGCTTATCCAAAGGTCCTACCCCGGCAGCAGTCCCGCCTCTGGCGGGATGCCCGTGGATGAATGCGCCAGCGTTTGGCCGGGATGTCGCCCCGCTGGGGCGTGAAGTAGGGTGCCACGCCTGCGTGCCGAAACGCACTTCGGCGTGCAGGCACAGGCTATGCCCGTGGGGCTCCACCTTAAAAATAGGATATAAAGACATCCAGAGAAACACCCAAGAGCCAATGCAGTAAAATAATAAAGAGGAGCGAATGACTACCCCAGGCCATCATGCCCCAAACGACTCCCCCGAGGATGGAGCCGTAAATCTCAGCAGAGGGTTTGCCGATATGCAAGAGGCAAGAGGCAAGCGTTTGGACGAGAATGGCATTCCAGCCTCCAAACTTCTCCTGTAATCCAAACTGCATATAACCGCGGAAGAAAAATTCCCATCCCAGATAGAACATCAGATAAGAAAGAGAGTAGAAAGAGAACATCCACAGAGAACTGCTTGCGCCTTTGTAGAGAGGGTATTCGAGCAGAAAGGGCTCCGTTCGTGAAGAGAGATGGGTTAGGACAATCATCACGGGAGCGAGAAATAAGAAAGATTTTATTCCGAATCGGATGTCTCCGATTTGCACACCGTAGGCGGATAGAGGTTCATGGAAAACGAATTTTATAATCAGCGCAGGGATCCATCCCAGAAGAATGAAAGAAGAGAAGAATGTATAGAGGGTGGAAGTCAGTTCACTATTTTCAAAGAGAATAAATGTCTGCGCAAGATGATTCAGATAAAAATTTTTCATTCCAAAATAGTGAAAGGTTGTCAGAATCATCGGTGCACTCAGCAGGATGACGGTCGATTTCTTATTTTCCCTGCTGAAGAACCCATCGGGGCAGATGAGAGATTTGAGTCGATTCATGCAGCTTTGTTCCTGAGTTGATGCAGCCATGCCAAGGTGGTTCGTATCCCCTCCCTGAGTGGAGTGATTTTGTAACCCAGTTGTTTCTCAGCTTTTGCACTTGAATAGGCCCAGTCCTGGAGAAAAGTTTCTACCCAGCCAGGCGTAATGAGGGGATAGAGGCCAAACGCCTCCGCTTTTTTCTGTTCCAGCCGGGAGTAAAACATGGCGAACCGCGCGGGTATGTTGATTTGGAAATGTTTTCTTCCGCTTAATTCATCAATCAGTTCGAAAATTTGTCTGAGAGGAATGTTTTCTCCACCGAGAATATAACGTTCGCCCACTTTGCCCTTTTCCATTGCGAGGATGAGTCCCTGAACGACATTATCCACAAAGACATAGTTTCCAACATTGATTCCGTGACTGATGAGAAAAGGAAATTTACCCCGGTCATAGAGATCGATCATCCTCGTGACAGCGTTTCCCTCATTCATTTTTCCTGGGCCATAAACGCGTGTCGGAACAACGGTGATTAAAGAGAGCCCTTGATCCGTATATCGGCAGGCGTGTTGTTCACCCATGATCTTAGTTGCCTGATAGTCCGTGAAGCAGCTTGGCACGGAACATTGTCTTTCTTCATTCCCCACCACCCGAGACTCTGTAGGTCCACAGGTCACAATGGAGGAAGTAAACACCACTCGCTCCATGCCCAAGACCTTCGCCATTTCCCAGACATTACAGAGTCCTTCTACGTTGCTCTGGTAGAAAGTTTTCGAATCTTTGGCCCAGTTCTTCGCATAGGCAGCCAGATGATAAACTTGGGTGCACT
>Ga0209286_1000274_pt1 | contig 13305 bp, 16 predicted proteins | sample PPLLak1March2015_2_FD_187250 | JGI IMG/M metagenome (GOLD analysis project Ga0209286, IMG submission 187250) | Freshwater sediment microbial communities from Prairie Pothole Lake near Jamestown, North Dakota, USA - PPLs Lake P8 Core (3) Depth... | ecosystem: Environmental > Aquatic > Freshwater...
GGTACTTGGAGACGGGCAGCAGGTCGCGGGCCGGCAGCGGCAGGCTGTCCAGGTCCTTGATGAGCGGCCGGGGCGCGTTGACCACCGCCCTGCCGTTCTTCCTGAAGGCCATGCCGGAGACCTGAGTCAAGTCACTGCCGTCTGTCAGGGCCTGGACCAGCTCCACCACCGTATGATCCCCTTCCCCCATGACCACAAAGTCGATCCAGGGAACATTCTCGATCAGATCAGCGGCCACAAAGCTGGCATGCGGCCCGCCAATGGCCGTGACTATGCCCGAGTCGAAGTCTTTGCACAGCCGGAGAATCCGGGACGCCGCCTTGAAATTGATCGTGGAGCAGGTGGCGCCGACAACGTCAGGCTGGAAGTCCCTCAGTTCCCTCCTCAGCAGCTCGGGAGAATACCGCGCCATGAGCAGGTCGAGGATACGTACTTCAGCCTTCTCCCGCCGCAGGATGCCGGCAAGGTAGGCCAAACCTAGAGGGGGTACGGGGCACTCTTCGTACGGATAGGGCGTGTTGATCAGGAGAACGCGTTTTGACATCTGTCTGAGACTGCCGGGTGCCCCGGTTGCTGTTGAGATTGTGAGCCAAATCGGCCCGCCTGTCAAGCTGGTACCTGCCCTCCCACCAGCCAGTAGAAGCGGACGACCGGGTTGACTATAATGTGGTCACTCGAGGGCCTTGCACGGAGCCTGTCTGGAGGCCTACAACGGAGGCGGCAAATGCAGGTAATCGTCAACAGGAGCAAGCTCACTCTGATTCAAGGCGACATCACCAGGCAGGCCACAGACGCAATAGTCAACGCCGCTAACTCGAGCCTCATGGGCGGAGGCGGAGTGGATGGCGCCATCCACCGGGCCGGCGGCCCGGCCATCCTGGAGGAGTGCAAGGAGATCGTGGCCCGGCAGGGGCGATTGCCGACAGGTAAGGCCGTCATCACCACGGGAGGCGATCTGAAGGCCAAGCACGTTATTCACACCGTCGGGCCGATCTGGCATGGCGGCGATCGCGGCGAAGCTGATCTTCTCGCCAGCGCCTACAAGGAGAGTCTGACGCTGGCAGTGACCAGCGGCCTGAAGACGGTCTCTTTCCCATCCATTAGCACCGGAGCTTATGGCTACCCTGTCGACTCAGCTGCGGAGGTAGCGCTCCAGACGGTGGTCAAGTTCCTTGAGAAGAAAACGCCTCTTCAGGAGGTCGTTTTCGTCCTCTTCGACAACAGGACATGTGAGGTCTACATCGAGGAGTTGGAGCGCCTCCTGTCAAGAAGCACCTAGGGTCACGGACCCTGGTAGAACCATGCGACGAACCGGCATCTTCTTTCACTATCAGAACGGCGAGAGACTCCGCGGTTTTCCTCAAGCCCTGGCCGGAATCCTGGACAAGAACAACGTCTTTCTCTTCGACGCCTTCTATCCATCCAAACCAGCCTCTTCTTTCGAGCTGGAACCCATACCCGAGGAGACCCTCTCCCAAGTCCACACGCCCCAGATGATCAGGCAGGTGAAGGCCACTGGCGCCTTCCAGGGAGCGCTGTTCTCAGCCGCCGGCACCGTGGCCGCGGCGGTCAGGATATGGGGTGGGGAGATAGACAATGCCTTCGTCTTCACCGGCTATGGCGACCATCATGCCGGCACCAGCTTCTTCGGTGGCGGCTGCTACTTCAACGGCACCGCCATCGCCATACATGAGCTGAGGCACCGGTTCGGCGCGAAGAAGGCTGCCATTATTGACACCGACGCTCACCACGGCAACGGCACGTGGCAGGTCTTTGAGAATGATGCAGACGTTCTCTACGTCTGCTACTGCCCCAGTAGCTTTGTTGAGAGCAAGAACAAAGTCAACGTCGAGGTGCCTTGGACAACAGACGACGACAGCTACATGCAGTTGGTCCGAGAGAGCTTCATCCCACGCGCCAGAGCCTTCCGGCCGGACTGCCTTTTCTGGAACTGGGGCTATGACGGAACGCAGGGGGAATACGGGGACATAGGGCTCACGCCCGACTGCCACGTGCGTCTGGCACGGGAACTCAAGCAGGCGGCCGATGAGCTGTGCTCAGGAAGGCTCATTGCGGTTCTGTGCGGCGGCAGCCGCCGCGACCTGGCTCGCCTCCTTATCCCAGAGGTGATCAAGGTGCTCTGTGGCTAGCATACCTGGATCATCGTGAGATCGGCCTATGAGAGCCCGGCGGCTTTCGCCAAGCATGCCATCAATCAGTCTCCTTGTGCTATAATGAAGCGCGGACTTTCAGAGAGAATCTCATGATCATAGATTACGCACACGCGGAGTTGGGCGAGGACATACAGGGCCGGGCCGGATTCTACACCGCCGTCGAGGAATTCACCATGCCGTACAAAGGGCGGGAAGTTCTCTACGTCATGGGAACGGCCCGATTGGAGAGGCCCTGCTGTGGCGGGGCCTGCTGTTGGGGCTACATCCAGGTGCCGGGCTTCCTCGTCCGGAGGCACACACGCAGCAAAGGGAGCGTGCCACCCGTGTCGCAAGTCGAGATAATAGAGAACGAGGACGACCGCAACCGGATCAGACAAGCTTTGATGGACAAACACCAGGGTGCCCAAGTGGAAATCTGGGGCACCCAGTATGCGCAGGACAGCAGCCCTCAAGCGAGCGCGAGGCCTGCGGGTTGATCACGGGAGGGATCGCATAGTGGTCTAGTGCGGGCGCCTGCTAAGCGCTTACGGGGGCTTAAACCTCCGTCGTGGGTTCGAATCCCACTCCCTCCGCCAGGATCAGCAACCCCCTTCGAATAGCCATGATACCCCCCATCAAACCCATTACCTTTACCAAGCCCCCTGGGGCACTCCGTCCGGAGACGAGACAGCCATGAAGCAGTACTACATCTGGACTATCGGCTGCCAGATGAACAAGGCCGATTCCGATCACCTCGCCAACTACCTGGGGCGTGCCGGCCTCACTCAGACAGAAACCGCCGATGAGGCTGATCTCGTTCTGCTCAATAGCTGTGTGGTGAGAGAGCACGCCGAAGTCAAAGTCGTCAACAGGCTCAAGTCACTGAAAGGGCTCAAGAAGAGCCGTCCAGACATCACCATCGCCCTCACCGGCTGCATGGTCGATTCCCGGACTGACGACCTGAAGGATCGCTTCCCGTGGGTGGACCTCTTCTTCCGTCCTCAGCAATGGGAGGTCTTCTCGAAGTGGGGTGAGAGCCATGGGCTGCCGAGCCTGAATCAGGTAGAGGACTCGGTTCCGCAGAAGCCTCCCGTGAGTGCATACGTCCCGATCATGCACGGCTGCGACAGCTTCTGCACCTACTGCGTGGTCCCCTATCGCCGCGGCAGGGCGCGAAGCCGGAATCTCGACGAGATCTGCTGTCAGGTTCAGAACCTGGTTCAGCGCGGTGCCAAAGAGGTTGTCCTCCTCGGACAGATCGTCGATGCCTATGGGCATGACCTGCCTTCTAAGCCAGACTTGGCCGACCTGCTGGCCGCATTGAACGGCATCGAAGGGCTGCTTCGTATTCGTTTCCTGACCAGCCACCCCAGCTACATGAGCCCCAAGCTGATCAGGGCCGTCGCCGATATGAACAAGGTTTGCGAGCATATCAGTCTGCCCATCCAGGCTGGCGACAACGGCGTTCTCGAAGCCATGAAGAGGGGATACACCACAGAAGAGTATGGCGAACTCGTCGAACACATACGCCGCACTGTACCAAGCGTGGCTCTGAGCACCGACGTGATCGTCGGCTTCCCCGGAGAGACCAATGAGCAGTTCGGTAGGACGATGGAAGTGCTGCGTCAAACACGCTTCGACAAGGTGCACATCGCCGCCTACTCTCCGCGTCCGGAAACCAGCGCGACCAGGAATCTCAGAGACGACATCAGCCCTGAAGAGAAAGAAACCCGCCGTGTCCAAGCCGAAGCCATGCAGAATGAGATAGCCGCCGAAATCAACACCACATTCATGGGCTGGACCGTAGAAGTCCTCGTGGAGGATCAGAAGAAGGGAAAGTGGTGCGGACGGACAAGAGGGGACAAGCTGGTCTTCTTCGCCGGCAGAGCCAGCATGATGGGGCAATTGGCGAGAGTGAGGATAGACAAGACCAGCGCCTTCGCGTTGCAGGGGACTCTGGAGTAGCCGCTACTCTGTTGCCGGCGGAACCAGGTTTCGGCTCAGGAGTTCCTGCCAGCTATCAAACCACTTGGCCTTGACCTCGTCCGACCAATCAGCATTGAGAGTCGGGAATTTCTCCATCAGAGCCATGGTAGTCTGCAGAGCGCGATGATGCGCCAGCCACTCCTCTCTGACTTCCTTGGGCCAACCTGGGTCGAATGCCGGCAGCTTGCTGGCCAGATGGCTGGGCCCGGCTCCGACGCTCTTCCTGCCTGACCTGCTCCTCTGCACGTTCGATGCTCCACGCCCGCCAACTCCGCCGGCGAACTCTCGCCTCTGCGCTGCACCCACCCGAGATTTGGTCAGCAGGCTCGGCGAAAGCGTCATACCTGCGTCCTTCGCCAACGCCAAGAAGAAGGTGACACACTTGTGGCCCACGTTGCCCTCCGCACCAGCCCGCTTGAACGAATCCAGAAGATGCCCCATCGTGGCGTGCTCCAAATCGACCGCACCAACAATCGGTTCGTACGCTTCGTCAACAATTTGCCTAATCAGACGCTTTCGGTAATCTCCCTCAGCTTTCGCCAGTTCCAACAGATTCTCCGTCGGCATATTGTCCCCCTCCACCAACCCCAAGAACCACAAAGCTGCCCTCACCGTAACACCTGTACTGTCGGAAAGCCCCAACTCGCGAAAGTAGCTCCCGTCAAGCTGTGTCGGCCTCCGTTCCTTCACGTCTTCGAGCACCCGCACCCAGGTCGCATACGTCACGTAAGGCGGCCGGGGGCCCTTGTCTCTGGCTTTCATCGTCATTTCGCCTTCTCCTGCCAGCGTAATCTCAGTTTCGGGATTATAGCACGCGACGAAACGACATGTCAACAACCCACATTTAGCCGTAATCGCCCAAGCTGATGCAATATATTTCGTAACGACATACGCTGCAATAAGCCATTCCGCCATAATCGGGACTTAGGTTCATTGATTTTGTCGGTCATTTTTGGCATTTCATCAATAGGACCTATTGACAACGGCGTTTTTGTTGATCTAGAATGCATTACTTCCAAAACCCCGGCCCCGCCACTGAGCCCGGTTTTGGGGGAATCAGCCCAACAGAACAAGAAGATATAGAAAAGGAGGAGAAGAAAGTGGATCAAAGAGAACAGAGAGTGCCGGCCCCGCTCAAAGTGATCGGCGTGGGTGGCGGAGGGTGCAACGCAGTCAAGCGCATGCTCAAGAAGCCAACTCCTGGTTGCCAATACATAGTATGTAATACGGACATCAAGTCTCTGGATTCGGTTCCCGGCGAGATTCTGTCAGTGCAGATTGGCGAACACCTGACCCGCGGCTTTGGCGCAGGTGGAGACGCCAGGGTTGGAGAGCGAGCTGCTGAGGAAGGCCGCTTCCTGCTGAAGAGGGCTCTCAAGGATGCAGAGCTGGTCTTCATTACTGCCGGCATGGGCGGCGGAACAGGCACCGGCGCGGCTCCCATCGTGGCTTCGATAGCCAAGGAGAGCCATGCACTGGTTGTCGGCATTGTCACTACCCCATTCTCGTTCGAGGGCAAGAAGCGCTTCCAGCTAGCTCTGGGCGGTATCCGCCGGCTGAGAAGTGAAGTCGACAACCTTATCATCATTCACAACGACCGTCTCCTCCAATACACAGATGCCCACACTCCCACGCAGCACGCCTTCGGCGTGGCCGACGAGGCAATCTCAGAGGGCATCATGGCCGTGTCCAACCTGGTCAACGTTCCCGGTGAGATTAATGTGGACCTAGCTGATGTCAAGGCCGTCATGGGCATCCCTGGTGGCGCGCTCATGGCCATCGGCAGAGCAGACAGCAAGTCGCGGTATCCCGCCCAGGAGGCGGCTGAAATGGCTATCGCCAACCCGTTGCTTGATATCGATGTGAAGGGCGCTCAAGGAGTCCTGTTCAACTTCAGCGGCGGTCCTGATCTGACGCTGGGAGAAGTGAACGACGCTGCCAATCTGATCGCCAGGGAAGTGGACCCCAGTGCCCTCATGTTCTTTGGCATGTCTTCGCCAACCGAGGAAATGAGAAACGAAGTGAAGCTCACACTTCTGGCCACCGGTATCGATCCGCCGCTGCCGACCAACTGGATGTCCGAACTCAAAGAGGACGTCAAGACGTTCTTCAGCGGCAAGAAGTCGTCTGCCTGGTAGATAGTAGATATAGGAAAGCGCTGGCCAGTAGTCTGGCGAAAGGGGAGTGAGGACAATGTCACAGTTCTTATCGATGATGAATGCGGCGGCAGCTTTCATACTCTTCTTCTCCATGTCTGGCATAACCAATTGGGTCATCTATGCATCAGGACAGGCCAAGATATTCCCCTTCATTCTGGGCATAGTGCTTCTGGTGAATGCAGTGTACATGGGCATGGTGAAGGGCGAAGCCGGAGCGCGTCGCGGTGCATGACATTCGGCCTGATGCTGGCAGACATGACGGACGCCGCATGGGCTGCAAGCGCATCGGGTACTACATGAAGGAGGCCTTCGTATGGCACGTTTGTTGAGTATGGCCAATCTGACAGTCGGGGTAATTCTCATGTTTGCCCTGTCGGACATTGCCGGTTGGACCTGGTTTGAGAACACCGCATCCAAGACCATAGTGTTTATCCTCTCCATGCTGCTGGTGGGTAATGGAATTATCCTTGCCTTCAGAGAGGAGGAGACGGGGGTGCGACGAGGTCGAGCAGCCTAGCTTCCTCAAGAAGCCAGGTCTCTGCTTGTCCCCGGTGGCACATTGGTCAGGATTGAGACAAGTGGCAGCTCTCGGGGGAGGAGTCCTCTCCTCCCCCACCAGAAGAAGTGACAGTAAGAGATATAAGAGATAAATGAAAGGAGGGCGGGTGAATGATTGAACCCATGCGGGACGGATATTTCAGGGCCTCAGACAGAGGCAAGGTTCCCGCCATGATCAAAGTGATCGGTGTGGGTGGTGGCGGATGCAACACCGTTCGACGCATGATGCGCGCCCGGCAGATTCCGGGTGTGGAATATGTAGCCGCTAATACTGATGTCAAGTCTCTGGATCTTATTCAAGGTGCGTTGTCCGTGCAGATCGGCGAGCACATGACCCACGGTTTTGGAGCTGGCGGGGATCCCAGAGTCGGCTCGAAGGCTGCTCAGGAAGGCGAGTTCCTCCTCAAGAGAGCAGTCAAAGACGCAGAGATGGTATTCATCGCTGTGGGTATGGGCGGAGGCACGGGTACCGGCGCTGCTCCGGTAGTAGCCAGAATCGCCAAGGATTCCGGAGCCATGGTGATCGCAGTGGTGACAACTCCCTTCACCTTCGAAGGCAAGAAGCGGACGGAGGTGGCATTCGGAGGCCTTCAAGACCTCAGGACCGTTGTCGACAATATGATCATCATCCACAACGACAAGCTGCTGCAGTATGCCGAGCACAACACGAACATATCCGAGGCCTTCAAGATGGCTGACGACGTGGTGTGCGAAGGTATTGTGAGCGTTTCCCAACTGGTCAACGTCCCCGGAGAGATCAACGTGGACATGGCCGACGTGAAGAGAGTGATGGGTATTCCAGGCGTAACCATTATGGCCATCGGTCAGGGCCAGGGTTCGCATCCGGCTATGGATGCCACGGAACAGGCCATGACCAATCCTCTGGTTGATGTGAAGATGAGTGATGGGTATTCCAGGCGTAACCATTATGGCCATCGGTCAGGGCCAGGGTTCGCATCCGGCTATGGATGCCACGGAACAGGCCATGACCAATCCTCTGGTTGATGTGAAGATGAGTGGTGCCAAGGGGCTTCTGGTCAGCTTCTCCGGCGGGCCCGACCTCACCCTCACCGAGATAACCGAGGCCGGCACCATGGTGAGCCGCGAGTGTGATCCCGGGTGCCACTTCAAGTTCGGTTTGGCCACCCTGAGCGAGGAACTCAGAGGGAAGGCCAAGGTCACTCTCATTGCCACCGGCATAAAGGCTATTAACCCGGCTTATGCTACGACGGGAGTTGCCACTGCGCCCAGCCATTCCTCGTCACAACAGTCATCGCCGGCACAGTCAGCGGCCACACAGGCAAAGGGATGGCTTTCGAGGATCGGGAAAAGCCTGAACGACGCCGGCAGCAATCGCAGGTACTAGAGCAGGCTCACGCCAATCGAATAGGCTGAAAAGGAGGTAGTCGTAAATGACACGTGTTATAGGTTGGCTCAATGTCCTGGCAGGTTTCTGCCTTTTATCACTCATTCTGTCGGGCGTGTTCAGTCGACTGTTGACAAGCATCTCCGACTGGAATCAATTCGACACTATCGCCGCGAAGGTGGTTGTCTGCATCGCTGGCATACTGGCGATTGCCAGCTCAGTATACCTGGTCATGGGCGGATCGCGAGACCGCGACAGCAGAAGCTGATCTTCGTTCCTGGTGTGACACTGGCACAGGAGTTGGCGTGAGAACGGGCTGCATTGTCCGGTCGCGCCAAACTCAAGCCAACTCCTGAGAAGGGCCTGAAGACGGAAATTCGAAAGAGGAGAGATCGAGAATGTTAGAGGGGACATTCAGACCAAGGGGAGGGGACGGCTCCGACAACAGGATAATCGCCCACATCAAGGTCATCGGGGTGGGTGGGGGCGGCTGCAACACCGTTAGACGCATGATGCAGTTTTGCAACATCGGAGGACTGGATTACATCGTAATCAACACCGATGTCAAATCCCTGGAACTGATTTCCCAAGGCCATGCTGGCCATACTATTCAGATCGGCTCGCATCTGACCCAGGGCTTCGGCGCCGGAGGCGACGCCAGAGTCGGCGAGGCCGCCGCCAGAGAGAACAAGATGGCACTGCAAAAGGCATGCAGGGGAGCTGACCTGATATTCATTACTGCCGGCATGGGCGGAGGCACCGGCACAGGCTCCGCGCCCGTGGTAGCCGATATTGCCAAGGAGAGCGGCGCACTGGTGATCGCCGTGGTCACCACGCCTTTCACGTTCGAAGGCTACAGAAGGTCCGAAGTAGCCTTCACCGGCCTGAAGACTCTCATGGAAAAAGTCCACTCCACTATCATCGTTCCCAATGACCACTTGCTGCGCCTGGGCGACCACGACGTGCCGATCTCGAAGGCGTTCGCCGCCGCTGATGCCGTGGTCTCCGAGGGGATCATGGCCCTATCGGAACTGATAAACGTCCCCGGAGAGATCAACGTGGACATGGCTGACGTCAAGAGAGTGATGAGCATACCGGGGATATCCCTCATGGCCACCGGACGAGGGGAGGGGCCCAACGGCGCTGAGCATGCCGCTCAGGAAGTCATCTTTGAGCCTTTGCTGGAGACCCACGTCACGGGTGCCAAGGGAGTCCTGTTCTGCTTCTCCGGCGGCCCCGACCTGACACTCGGGTCAGTGGAGAAAGCTGCCAGTCTGATCTCAAAGAACGCCGATCCAAAGGCCCTGATATTCTTTGGCATGAATCTGCCCAAACAGGAGCTGATCGGAAAGGTCAAAATAAACCTGGTGGCCACCGGCATAGACCCGGCGGCGGGCAGTACATGGTTTGCTCAATTGAAGCAGAACACCAAGGCCTCCCCAACCCAGCCACAGCAGGCCCAGGCACAACAAGGCAAACTCACCAGGTTGAGCATGGCCTACGCCACCAAGCTCTTTCAATGACGTTATGGGCCATGACCAGTACTGGTTCTCAGGTTGAATCAAGAAAAGGCAACTAAGAGTAACAAGTGAAGGAGGCTGGAAGATGTCACAGTTACTATCATGGATGAACATGATGGCGGGTTTGATACTTTTCTTCTCTATGTCCGGTATCAGCGACTGGGTCATGTTTACTACGCCGCAGGCCAAGATATTCCCCTTCATTCTGGGCATATTGTTCCTGGGCAACGCGGTCTTCCTGGCACTGGCCAGAGGGGAGTTCTGGGCCCGCCGCACCTAGACGAGAGATGACATCCGGGGTAGCCGCGCAGGGTTGGCCTCGAGATCGAGTCCCCAGCTCTCAACGGGCAACTGAGACCCGCGCTGCCGAGAAGGAATGGCTGCTTCTCTCAGCGGCAACATGTTGAATGACCAGGGAGCGAGAGAAGGGAGGAGCTATGACAAGCAGGACTGACGTGATGGTGTGGGGAATGGTGGTGGTGCTGATGTGCATAATAGCCATTGATATTGTGAGGACTCAAGTCTAGTTCGTCAGGCCAGAAGGTGATGTCTGCCGGATCGGAAACCCGGAGACAGAGCGCCGCGTGTCACAGGGCATGACGGACCGACCTGATCAGACATAGAGGGATTGAAGGCATCATGACCACGGAGACTACAGAGAAAGACAACTGCCGCACATCGACGGAAGGCGGCCTTGACGGGCCGGCCGTCAACTGGGCTCTAAGAGCCGTGAGAACAAACAGACCACCGATGAACCCAACGATAGTACAAGGCAACCGTTATGTCGCGATAAGACGGAGATGGGCCGACTGCCGCAGCTCGGGTTCAGCCCGGCAGCATCAGTAGTTGGATCGCGGGATGTGCGTGGAGATGGGGATGACATCATGAAGAAGACAAACAGGGTAAGAGCAATAATGAAGCCTCGGAGCCGTTTGCAGAGAGCATTGCGAGTTGCCGGTTTGGCTATGGTTCTCCTTCCGGAGCCGGTGACTACGCCAATTGGGGTTACTATGGTGGGGCTCTCCTTTGTCGTTCCGCCAGAGCATCGCAGGGCGTTGGTCCATTGCGGCGCCAGCATCCGGAGAGGCCATCTCGACAACTGCGGGCGTAGTTATGCGTGAGTACCGCTGTCCTCAAGGCAGAGAGACAGCATAGAGGTTGAGCTAGGTGTCTAGAGAGTGTATCAGCAAGCAGGCTAGGAGCAAGGTTGCCCCCCACCCTTGCTTGGCAGGCTCCTCACATGGCCGTCCAAATGCCAAATTCCACGGCGTCTTCAGGCCAAAAAACAGCTAAATCTGCACTAGCCTGCTTGCTGGTCACATAAAGAGGGACTGACACGAGGTCGAGGCAAGCCTCTTCCGATATCAGGAACCAGAACCGAACAGCTTTCTCTCCACTTCTCTGAGCCGCTCCACTCCCTGTATCTCATAGGGGAACAGGGGCACCCTGGTGGAGCCGGTCCCATAGCCGCCTTCCACTTCGGCAATGTACTTCTGCTGCAACTGTGCCTTTCGGCGCAGAAACGGGGAGTCAGCATCTTCAACCACCTGGTTGATGACTATGTGGTTGATGCCCAATCCGTAGCTTCTGAACTCCTCGAAGATATCATGGAGTTGGCGTACCGCCAGAGCCTCGGCTATCGTCACCAGATTGAACTGCACTTCCTGCCTCAGGAAAGCCATGTCCTTGTCAGACAGTTGCTCCCAATCCTTGATCACTCCCAGAACGGAGCGCTTCAGGTTATGGGTGGACTTGAGTGAGGAGTATATCCTGGCGGCTGGCTTGAGATGGTTATTCATCAGGGATGGCATTCGCAACAAGCCAAGGGTCTGTCCGGCAGGGGCAGTGTCCCACACCACCCTCTGATACTCCCCGGATTCGCTGACTTCTCGTATGTAGTCCACCATGAACTCATCCCTGATCCCAGGAAGCATGGTGGCCACATAGCCAACGAAATCCTGGTACTCGATGTCAACAAAAGTGGAGAACAGGTCATACACCTGCGGACCGAACTTCCTGTCCCAGAGCACCTTGACGTTGTCATAGCTGATCTCGTCCAGAAAGAGGTTCTCAGTGACCATGGCCGGTTTGGCCGGGGAGTCAACCTCGAAGATGTCCCGCAGAGAAGGTGTGAAGTCCGTGGATATGATGAGGGTCTTCTGGCCGTTCATGGCATGGTGGAGTGCAGTGGCCGCGGCGGATGTGGTCTTGCCGACCCCACCCTTGCCGCAGAACATGGTGACTTTCTTGGAACCAAGCTGACTGATGCCCATCGCCACGCACAACGCCAGCTTTCATGTTAGCACACGGACAGCGTCGGTGCCATTTAGAGCGTTGGGATCCAGTGTGTCCCACAGACCCTACCGCGAGTCGACTCCGCAGCGTAGAAGTGCCAACATCACAGATGCAGAGGAACTACTCGATCAGGAATCCAGCCATTCAGTCACTATTGTTGCCAGGAAAGGAGACGTGTGAACCAGAAAGACCAGAGCGAGATAGAGCACAGCAAGGCATCACAGGATAGTATGCGGATGGGAGCCGGACCGGGCCAGCCGGATGACGACGAAGGCTCCATCACACCTGGCTCGCCCAATAACCTCCTTCTTGTGGCAGTCTCTGTCGGCCTTCTCTTTTTTGCCGGTTTGGTGTTCTTCATCGCAGCAGTCTTCGGCGACTCAGATGCCACCTGGGACAAATGGGGGATTGCCGAAACGATCCTTCTGTATGTCGGCACTGGCGTTTTCTACGCGGGGGTTCTGGTCGGTCTGGGCACCTTGGCCACAGCGCGATCAAACAATGTCTACCGACGTCCTGTTGCGGTCGCCAGCCTTTTGTCCAAGGGAGGCGCTGCGGTCGTCATCCTGGGCGTTGCCCAGGCGGTTTGCATAGTTGGCGCCACTCATTATGGACAAGGCTGGCAGCACGAGGCCTACCAGGTGGTCTTCAGGGTAGCGGGCAGTGTCTTCGAGGGGGGGATACTAGCCGGGGTTTGGCGCTCCTCTGCCTGCGCCTGCCGAAACCCAGGGGCTCCAGGGACAAGGAGACCTAACCCAACATCCTGCAGTGTTCCCCACCGCCAGCAACGAAAGCGCTGGCCGGGTGGGGCCAGACGGATACCCCTGTCTGCTGTCAAACGAAAGTGTAAAACCACACAGACTGCTATTGACAGCCGGTTTGAGGGCTTCTATAATTAGATGTTGCGCATAAATGCGAAATCCTCATTGCGTGTTCCCATTGTTAGCTAAGTGATCCCCTTCTTTTTCACTTTTGGCGCATCGTGCCCAGCAAAGGAGTGTGTACGAGTTGACTTCCGTTGTGTCCCCATCTGACTCAAGAGACATCGCCAGGAAATCGTTTGCCGCCACATCGCCAGTACTCGATCTGCCCAACCTGATCCAGATCCAGTTTGACTCCTTCCGTCGGTTCCTGGAGCAGGGCCTGCGAGAGCTGTTTGAGGGCCTTGCCATCCAGGATTTGGCCGGCACTCGGCTGGAGCTGCGCTTTGTCAACTGCGAGTTGGGTCCGCCCAAGAACTCCATACCGGCTTGCCGCGAACGCGACCT
>Ga0209286_1000279_pt1 | contig 13254 bp, 8 predicted proteins | sample PPLLak1March2015_2_FD_187250 | JGI IMG/M metagenome (GOLD analysis project Ga0209286, IMG submission 187250) | Freshwater sediment microbial communities from Prairie Pothole Lake near Jamestown, North Dakota, USA - PPLs Lake P8 Core (3) Depth... | ecosystem: Environmental > Aquatic > Freshwater >...
GGATGTGTGTCATGGTCGGCCTCCTCACTTCACGACGGCAACGGGCATGTCGCCGAGATAGACGGTTTCCTGCAAGAGGCCACCGCCAGGGTCGTATTCGCCGAGGAGCTTGCCGGATTCGTCGTAGACGAAGCGGATGCCTTCGAGGCCGGTCTTGACCGAGCGCTGGCCGAGGCCGTTGACGAGATAGCTGGTGCTGCCCTGGGCGTTGCTGGCCCCGGCGAGCCGGCCGCGGTCGTTGTAATTGAACGTGGTGCGGCTGTCGTTCAGGACGTTGCCGGCGGCATCGTGCTGATAGGTTTTGGGCGTGGGGCCGGCGACGCTTTGCAGGCGGTTGGAGCCGGGGGCGACGCTGTAGCCGTAGTTGACGGCGCCATATCGGGCGGCGGTGCGGTTGCTGCCGGCGTCGTAGCTGTAGCCCTGGTTGTAGAGCTGGGTGGCCCAGGCGGTGACGCGATCGAGTGCGTCGTACTCGATGCCCTGGTTTAACGCCGGGTTGCTGTCGCCGATGTGGGTGATGCGCCCGGCGTCGTCGAAGGACAGGAGGCGGGTGCTGTTGCCCAAGGGGTAGCTGACGAGGCGGCTGTCGGCGTCAAAGCCGCGGCTGACGACGCGGCCGTTGCCGAAGCTCCACTGGCGCGGACCACTGAAGGGGTGGTACTGGACGTTGGCCACGACGGGCTGGCCGTCGAGGTTCATGCTGTCGAGCTTGCCAGCGCGCCAGATGAGGCCGAGCACTTTGCCGGAGGGATAGGTGAGCGCTTCGAGCCGGCCCTGGGGGTCGTAGCGGTAGCCGAGGGTTCGGGGCACGCCGCCGACGAGGATGCTCTTCTGGGTGACACGGCCGTGCAGGTCGTATGCCCACTGGGTGGTGCCGGACTCGTCGCTCATGCCGGTGAGCCGGCCGATGCCGCCCTGTCCCTGGTCGTAGCTAAAAACAATGGGGTTGCCGCTGGCAAAGCTGATGCCGGTGAGGCGGTTGAGCGCATCGTAGCTGTAGGTGCTCTCTTTGCCGCGGGCATCGGTGCGAGTCTTGAGGTTGCCTGCGGCGTCGTAGGTGTTGACGGTGGTGCCGCTGTCGGGACTGGCGACCTGGGTCTGTTCGCCAAAGGCGTTGACCTGGTAGACGGTGGTGACGTTGCGCGGGTCGCGCACCTCGGTGAGCTGGTCGAGTGGGTTGTAACGGTACTGGCTCACGCCGCCCAGCGCATCGGTGGTGAGGAACAGGCGGTTGAGCGCGTCGTACTGGTGGTTGGTCGCGGGCTGGCCGGGCGGCTGGATGGTCTTGAGGTTGCCGTTGGCGTCGTAGCCGTAGGTGGTGACGGGACGGTTGCCGGTGGCGGCGTTGACGGCGCCGATGTCCTGCCACAGACGATTCAAGGCATCGAAGACGCGGTTCCTGGTGGCCACAGGCGTGCCGGCGGCGTCGAAGACGTCTTCCTGGATGCGGTTGCCCATGGGGTCCAGCGTGTAGTGGATGCGGTTGTTCTCCTCATCCCGGATGTCGGTGAGGCGATGCGCGGCATCGTAGTCGTAGCGGACGACGGACCCGTTCGGCAGGGTGACCTGCTTCAACTGGCCGACGCCGTCGTAGTCGTACAGGGTGACTTCGCTGCCGACACTGCGCTGGACGAGGCGCTGGCGCGCATCGTAGGTCAGTGCGGTGGTGAGGCCGTTGGCGTCGACGATCTCCTCCGGCTGGCCGTGGGCGGTGTAGCGGGTGATCTGCGTGACATGGCCAAGGGCGTTGGTGATCTGCCGCACCTGCGCGCGGCAGCCGAAGTGGCCGCCCAGGCAGTTCTCGTCCGGGAGGTAGTAGTCGGTGGTGGTGAGGTCCGCGACGTCGGTGCGGGGGCCGTCTTCGATCTTCTGCGACAGCACGCCGGGGACGCTGGGGTGGTAGAGGTAAGTCGTGGTCCAGGTGCGCGTCTGGCCGGTGGTGGTGTCCTTGACGCTGTAGCTCGTGACGTTGCCGCGGGCATCGTAGACGGTGGTGGTTTCGCGGCCGGCTTCGGTGACCTTGACCGGCAGGCGGAAGCTGGAATGCCATTCGGTGAGGATCTTGCGCTCGGCGGTGTTGGGCGCGGGGGTATAGGTGGCGAGCGTGGCCGGGCAGGCGGTGCCGGATGCGAGGCCTTCGACACGGGCGGTTTCGAGGTTGCGCGTGAGGTCGTAAGCGTAGCAGGTCTGGATGCCGTTGAAGTCGGCGCGGCTGGCGACGTTGCCGTTGGCGTCGTAGGTGGTGGCGCTTGAGGCCGGGCCGCAGCCGGAACCGCCGGGTTGGGATTGGCCGGTGCTCTTCACCACGCCGAGAATGGTGGTGAAGGTGTGCGTGCGCTGGGTGCCGAGCGGGTCGGTGACGGTGGTGCTGTTGGTGCCGTAGGTCAGCGTATGCAGGTCGGCACCGCCCGCGTGGCCGGTGGCAATGGCTTTGCCGTCGGCCTGGTATTGATAGGTGGCGTAGCGGTCGCCGTTCTCGTCGGTGATGCCGGTGAGCGCATGCGGCAGGTTGGCGCCGGACGTGTGCTCCGGTTCGTTGTAGTGGTAGGTCTTGCTGCGACCGTCGGGATACTGAATGGAGACGAGATTGTTCTGGGTGTCGTAGCCGTAGGTGATGAGGCCGCCGGCGGGGTCGGTGACGGTGGCGATGCGCTTGTCGATGTCGTAAGTGAAGACGAGTTGACGGCCGGTGTCGTCGGTGACGACATCCAGCGTCTCAGGGTCGCCGTCGCCGCCTGAGGCAAGCGGCAGGTCGTAGGTGAGGGTCTGGGTGCGGCCGGTGCGGTCGGTTATATAGAGGAGCTTGCCGGTGGCGGTGTAGGTTTCGACGGAGTCGTCGGCGGCTACGGTGTAGCGCCAGCCAATGCGGATGTTGTTGGCGTCCTTGACTTCGATGAGACGGTCGGGAATGTCAGCATCAGTAATCCAAGCATTGGAAACAAAATCGAAGTTATACGACTTGCCATCCTGTCTTCGCACGAGCACCCATGCCCCAAAGGACTGCAAATTGACGGAGCGGGCGTAGGAATGCGTCCAATTTGCGCCAATGCTAGCGCTGGCTTGCGAAGGATTGGAGTTGTAATACCTCGCAAGCCTGAAAATGACGTCAGCGTGAAGATCGGTTTCGTATTGCCATTTGTTGCCAATGCTTGCATTGATTGGGTTGCCAATGCTTGGCGTATCAGCATTGCAACCGCCATTGTTTTTTGGGGAATGCTCGCATGCCCCCGTATCCTTGTTGGGTATTTGACCTGCAGGGCAAATGCACGTGCCATTTTCCTCTAGCATGCCCTCCGGACACGAGGGGGCATTGAGACATGTCCAGACGCCATTCTGGGCTGACATATTGGCGCTTGTTGGGCATACGAAACCCTTGATACCCACACCGTATACAAATGGCCCATTTGCCGGGTGGACTGCCCAACATTGGGCTTGGCTTATATTGACCCCGTTGAATGAGCCGGAGGGATTGCCTCCGTAACTAATGGATTCCGAGCCCAGATATTGAAACCCAAAACCAATCAGCCCTGATATTTGCCGGCAGGCGCTTTCGTAATCTGGATGAAGATCTGATACGTAATAAGGGATGTAGTACTTGACTGGCGCGGAATAAGTTACAGCCGCAACCGAAGAACTGGCAGAGGAAACAAGGTATATCAGGGCAATTTTTGCAATCGCTCTGGATAGAAGCAGCGCAGCCAGGGCTTGTCCTTTGCCCTGTGCATTGAGTCCTGACCCGCGGCACTGCCTCGACACACGGGCACTCAGCAAGAGGAGGGCTTTGTGGCAGAACACCAAGACCAGGAACAGCGCGATCACTGCCCCACATGCGCCTTGCACGCACGAACGCATCCCATTGAACATGGTTTCCCCTCTCCCTTTGCTGCCATATTGTGTTGTTCTTCCGCAGGGGGCTCGCGTGCGTTGCGCGGGCCTGTATGTGGCCCAGAATCTAACTGAGCCCCTTCTGGTCCGTCAATAGCATCGGTGTTCAGCGCGGATGGCCACCGCACTCGCCTGGCGGATCGGGTAGTGCTTATGACAGAAGCTCCCTTCAAACCTTGAGGAGCTCATCATGGATGCCATCGCCAATACCGCTCGCGGCCGCGTTCCCTGGAACAAGGGCAGGCTGACCGGCCAGAAGCCACCGCTGAAGCTGAAGGAAATCTGGGCGATTCGCGCGAATCTGCAGGTGTCCCGGCGAACGCGGGAACTGGCGCTGTTCAACTTGGCGATCGACAGCAAGCTGCGCGGCTGCGATCTGGTGGCGCTTCGTGTGATGGATGTGATGCACGGAAGCGTGGTGGCGCCCCGTGCGGTCGTCATGCAGCACAAGACCCAGCGCCCGGTCCAGTTCGAGATCACGGAGCAGACCCGTGACGCCATTGCGGCCTGGATCGCCGAGGCCCAGCTAACCCCCGCGCAATATCTGTTTCCCAGCCGGGTGCATGCATCGCCTCACCTCTCGACGCGTCAATATGCCCGGATCGTTGACCATTGGGTGGCATCGATCGGACTCGATCCTTCAGCCTACGGCACGCACACCCTGCGCAGGACCAAGGTCACGCTCATCTACCGGCGCACGAAGAATCTTCGTGCAGTCCAGATTCTGTTGGGGCACAGCAAGCTGGAGAGCACGGTGCGCTACCTCGGGATCGAGGTGGACGATGCGCTGGAGATCGCCGAGCAGATGGATGTGTAGAGAGCCGCTATTGGCTGCGGAGCGGACGTTCGGTGGGTGGGGGCTGGGTGACTGAAAAGGCCGAACTCTGGTCGGATAGGTGAGCCAACCAGAATGACGGCTTCTGGCCGATTGCGTGAGGTCGCCAATGGCCGCTTCGTGGCACTCCAGTTCGAAAAATCTGAATTTGGCTGGCCGGCCGCTTTGGAGAAAGTTACCTGACCGCTATGGGTCGGGTTGCGACAGTCCTCTCTTCGAACTCATATCCGGAAAGCGGCCAGTGGAATTCCGATTCCCGGAAGCGGCCAGTCGTCACCATGTGCTTTCGACCCTTAGCGGCCTTCAGCACTCTCCAAGAGCGGCCGCGCCGAGTCCTTCACGGCCGTATTGACGGCCAGTGTTTCTGACGTCGGCGCGCTGGTGAAGGTCAAGGCCACGACGCCGAGCGGCGTCGAGGAGGCAGAGCTGCAAGATCGAACGACTCCCGACCTCATAGCCTTGGAGGTTTGGGGAGCAACACGATGGGACGGTCATGCGGCCTCTCTCCGGAACTGGGGTTGCCCGACACCCTGGAAGAGCACTCGACCGGTACCGGCTGCACCAGCCGCGATGGGAGGAATTGCCGGCGGGGGCCCGCCGACCTCTGAAGAGGCCTTGTCGCAAGACTAACCGTCCCTAACGGTGATGACGGCCTCTTCGTCCGCCGCGCAGACTCTTCCCGCGCGGTGGCAAGTGCGCGACCTCAGGCCCTTAGCCGTGCACGGACATCCCTGAGCCGTGCGAGGTTGTTCACCAGCGTCGGCGCGTGGTCAAGGCCCTCCAGATAGTCGTACACGTACGCGAGCACGGCATAGATCGCCCCCGCGCTGAATCCCGGCGAACCGGTGAAGTCGATCAGGATGACAACGAGCGCGGCGATCGTGGCGAGCTCCGTCACGGCCCACGTCCACGACTCGCTGTCCGAGAGCTGCACTCGCCAGCGCCGCACGCGACCGAAGTGGCGCCGAAGGCGCAGGATGCGGGCGGACTCGATGTCCTCGACCTCGCGCTCGATCTGGTCGTTGAGCCCGCGGTGCAGACTGAGCGCACGCCGCCAGTACCACGCGTTGACGAGCGCCATCGGCAGCAGCACCGCCATCGCGACGAACCCCGCCTCGAGATCGTAGGTGAAGAGCATGGCGAGCGAACCCACGACGGTCACGACCTGGCCGAACATCGCCGGCACGTCCGTTTCGAAGAAACCGACAATGTCGCGCATCATCTCGACCCGCGCGGACACGATGCTCGTACTGTGGCCGCGACCCTTCTGCTCGGCGACTGTGTGTACAGCGAGGTGGGCGTAAAGGCCCATGAAGACGCGCGTGTCGTAGCGCTGCCGGACGAACGACACGACAAGGTGCACCAGCCACACTGCGACCAGCGCCGCGAGACCGGTGTAAGTCTGCTTCAGCAGCCCGTCTACGGCGAACCCGGTGAGCGCGGGGTACGCGAGCGTGCAGAGGTTCTCGAGCAGCGTGAGCGCGTATGTGCCGGCCACCGCCAGCCGGGCACCCGGAGGTAGCGCGGACAGGAGCGGTGGCGTCATCGCGGGCCTCGATCTCCGCCGAGGCTGCGGCTGACGGCCTTGGGGGCAGCCGCCACCCCCGCTGTTCTTCCCGCGCGTTGGCCGAGATCGCCGGAGCCAAAGATCGCGTCGCGCGGCATCCCCGTCTCCGCCCCAGCGTCGGGACCACAGTTGCAGATGATCGAGCCCGCCCGCTTGTGCATCCGCACAATCTAACCCGCCTCGTCTGCATCGCGAAAGGGTCTGCTATCAGGCAAATGATCCAGTGCACCCAATTGGCAGGAGTTGGCCGGGAGCAGGCATCCGCGTACATCCTGAAAGCCGCCGTCCACTGCCGGCAACACAATCAGACTCCCATCAACCACGAAGGAGTCTGACATGGAAGCCAATCAAACGCGGCAGCCTTGGAACAAAGGCAAGCTGGTCGGCCAAAAGCCGCCACTCAAGCCCAAGGACATCTGGGCCATCCGAATCCACCTCCAAAACGAGCACCAGGTTCGCGACCTGGCAATGTTCAACTTGGCGATCGACAGCAAACTGCGTGGCTGCGATCTAGTGAACCTGTACGTTCGGGACGTGACGCACGGCAATCAGGTGTTGCCCCGAGCGATGGTCGTGCAGCGAAAGACGCAGCGTCCGGTGCAGTTCGAATTAACGGAGCCAACAAGGTCTGCCGTCTTGGCATGGATCGAAATGGCAAGTTTGAGGCCGGAGCACTATCTGTTCCCCAGCCGTCTGGCGGACTCGCCTCATGTTTCAACACGCCAGTACGCCCGAATCGTGCATCAATGGATTGCCGCCATCGGACTCGATTCGACCGTCTATGGCACGCATACCATGCGACGGACCAAGGCGACACTGATCTACAAGCGAACCAAGAACCTAAGGGCCGTCCAGCTCTTGCTCGGTCATACCAAGTTGGAGAGCACTGTTCGATACCTGGGGATCGAGGTCGATGACGCGCTGGAGATTTCGGAGCAGACCGAGATCTAGCGACCGGAATGTCGGCTGCACGCAGAATGCCCTGATTGGCTACGTGTGGCCGCTTTCTGGCGCGATGTCGTATGTGTGCAGTCGGCCAATTTGAGACGATCACACACTCAAGTCTGACTGTCTGTTTCCTCTTGCTTAGCAGACCTAAATTCTTATCCCCTGCCACGGCAGATCGGGAGCAGGCTCGACACCAACTACTGGCAGCTATTGAGTCGTCCGACTAATTCAGTATTTCGTGCGATACGATAGGACCGACACATCCGTTTCGCTCGAGTGCTGAAATGGAAAAAGATCCAATCAAGGGAGGGCATATGCGTAGATCAACATTCCTGCTGGTCCTCCTGATGGGCTTGGCCGTGACGGCTTGCTCCTGGGTCACTAGCGTCGTGCCTGTCGGAGACAGCCCCGTCTATCTTGAACCCAAGGAATGGGAAGGCATCTGGAAATATGATGATGTAATTGACGGCAAACTCACGGTTGAAACACTGGCAGTCAATGTCGTCGACGCGGCAGGTGGGATCCTTGAATTCTGCAATCTAAGTGTTGACTGCACCCATACACCGGGCCGCGCTGTCGTGCGGCAACACACGCATGCGGACAGCAAGGCCAGCTTCATCAGCGCGAAATCGGATCAAGGGTATTTTGAGGAGGATTTTGACGATTATATCTGGGCGAAGTATGGACGCCTTGGCAATGCATTGATTCTCTACCTGCCTCATGCCGGTAGCTTTGACAAACTTGTGTACAGAGGTGAGCTGCCTGGAAAAGTGGATGGGGACGACGTTCTCCTGGAACAGCTTTCCAACGACCAGCTCGACCGGATCACCACTGATAAGGAACAGCAACTGTTCATTTACGAGCTTGAAAATACGAAAGTATTCCCTGGTTTTTACAGAGTATCGCCAATCCTGGCTGATGGGAGAATGCGCTGTACTACACACGCCAAGCCGGGTGAAGGGTCGAGCCAGTCGGAAACGGGGGAGATCCCTGCGGCAAATTTCACCATCACGGAACTCGCCCAAACTTTCCCAAAGAAAAGATTGGTGATCAACAATCCGGCCCAGGTGGTGGCGGCAGGGATAGGTGTAACCGTTGGCCGCAATGCTTTCGAAAAGCGGGCCATCTTTTTAGATCCTGGCCATGGTGTCACCGATCTTGGCACGCTGGGTGGCGAATGGAGCCATGCGAATGCCATGAATGATCTGGACCAAGTCGTGGGGCAGAGTGAAACGGCCAACGGTCAATCGCATGCCTTTCTTTGGGAAGGGGGTGTGATGACTGATCTGGGGTTGTCAGCAGACGAAAGCTCGGCCCAAGCCATCAGCAAGAGCGGTCAGGTAGTCGGCGGCTGGCGCATCAAGTCCAAAGAAGGTGTTGAAAGCCCGCGTAAAGCCTTTCTCTGGACCCGAAGCGGCGGCATGACCGATCTCGGCACGCTGGGGGGCGTAGACAGCGAGGCCAACTCAATAAATGATAAAGGGGAAGTGGTCGGTAGAAGCAAGACCGTGCAGGGATACAACCGTGCCTTCCTATTTCACACGGACACCGGCATGGTTGATCTTGGCACCTTGGGGGGCAGGGACAGCGCTGCTGCATCAATCAACAACGCAGGTCAGGTGGTCGGCTGGAGCGAAATAACCTGGGGCGATACCCAGCAAAGACGCGCGTTCCTGTGGGACCAAGGAAAAATGATCGACCTCTCCTCCCTGCCGGAAGTGAAGGAGGCGGGATGGTCAGAGCTGACCGAAGCTTTAGAAATCAATGATCAAGGCCAGATCGTCGGCTTTGGTGTACAGGAGGGCAAAGACCGTGTCTTTTTACTCACCCCCGCACCGCCAGTGGCAAATGGACTTTGACTGTCCTTCGGAGCGTTTCAGCCGGCTGCTTGATTCGCGCAATGGGACATTCAACTCAGTCAACCTGACCGACGGCGAGGGGCCGGTATCGCAAGCCCGTCCCCGATAGCAGACACCCAAGTGACACGTGGTGGATGTCTATCTTGACCCTCCAGCTTCGGCCCACATGGCCGGTTCATGCCGACCGTGGCCACCTCCCCTACATTCGCTTTCTCTGTCGTTGCAGACTTTCAAGATACCGCCCCGATACTCATCTACTTCTGCTTTGCGCGCTCGAATTTGTAGTCCTTCACCAAACCCTTTTCGTCGAACCAGATGGTGAGACGGCAAAGCTCTTCGGATTGGGGACCGGACGTTTCATCTGTCATACCAACAACCGCACCGTATGGACCCGCAGGCAAGGCGTAGAGAAATCGCCACCTGTAACCACCCTCGGTGGCATCCGCCAGGTAGATGAAAGTCCGTTCATCATCCATGACGCCATCGGGTTGGCCCAAGTGCAGCAATATCTCCCGGCGTGTGGTCTTGCCGATGGCAAAGACCAGCATCGATTGTTCGTCGATGTTCCGCTCGAATTGTCTTTTCTCGACCTGGGTGGTAGGAAGAGGCACACACCCCCATAAAGTCAGAATAGCCAGGCATGCGGCCAATCGCGCAAGGCTTGGTGGCGATCTGCGAATGTTTGAGATCATTTCACGATCCTCACAAGAGATCGTTCTGTCAGCATGCCGGCCTCGTTGAAAATCAAGACCAGGCTGTGAGTCACTCCCTGCTGGCTCCGAAGAAAATTGGGCAACACGATGTAGTTGTCTCCCTCGACGCGCAATGGCCAGGTCAGGATCGTGAAGGATTCAAACCGTCCGTCTGGCTTGCCCAGCAATGCGACTGCCTGTTTTCGAGAAATATTGCTCTTCGTAAGGGATTCAAGGAGATGACTCACACTTCCTTTGGTTTCAAGTTGAGATGAGGCCAGAGCTATCTCCAACTCTTTTTCGAATTCTCTGAGTGGGCGCTCCTTGAGTTGCCGGGCTTCAAGTACAGCTCTTTCCTTTTCTTGAGATTCTGCAATCAGTGAGCCATAGACATCCTGATAATTTTGCGCTGCCTGCTTGAATTGCTCCGGTGTTGCGAGACTACGCTGGTAGACGGATAAGCGGTCCTTTTCGATTGACCAGGCCCGCTCACCGTGAAGACGGTAGGTGTTCTCGAGGCTCTCTTTGCTGAAAGTATCTGAAGCGGCTTGCCGAATTTGTGGGTGGCTATCCACAAGATCGCTGGCTTCCTTGCGTAAGTGAGGATCATTTGACACCAGAGCATCTTCCATCAAGCGGTATGCGGCATCCCAGTCTTTCCGCTCAACCGCATCATGCGAATAGTTAAGGTAAGTCCTGGGGGAATTGCTGGCGCAGCCAGCGATCAGGAAACACAGAACAGCCACCGCAAGAATCTTGTTAATCACGGACATCTGTCAGATCTCGTTTCGACCAAAGAATTACAAACATACCCGCGCGGAGGATGAGGCGATACAAAGTAATGCCCTCGACATTGTCGCTGGAGTTCTTCAAGGATCCATGGGGCCGGGCATTTATAAATATAGAGACTCCTGTCATGGCGGCTTAACTTGATGCATTTTAAGATTCGTCTCAGTGCTCGATCCCCATATTGCGTTATGAAAAAGGAGACCGGTGGTAGGCCGATTATGCACCTGTGAAAGAGGCCGAACGATTAGCGAGAAGTCTGAGGTCAGGTTCGAATAAGCTGCTCTCGCCTTATGAACGGCCGTTCGAAGAGAAAGCCTCGACCGTCTCTTCAGGGTCGATATCACTACTTCAGCCCTCCTCGAAAGCGGTCATCGTTTGAGACACCTGCGTGACCCCACTCACCGGGATGAGATCGGCGCAACAGCCCCCTTCACCGCTGCAACCCTGATCATTTTGTGCTGATTTTTTACCTCCACATCAATCCAAATCCACCGAGTGCAATTTGCTTCAAACCAGCTTCGAATAGCTTGCGACAAGCTTCAACCCGGCTTGAAACTGATCCTTCAGTTCAGGGTAATGAAGTGATGATCCGGCGAAGTTGATCATCGTTATCCATTGACAACGCCGCGTTCCTTGGATAACTTTTCTCCCATGTAGTTCTTTCCCGGATCAGCCCGTTAGTAGTCCGGAAAAGCAGTCGGCGCCCCTTAGATCGCACGGCGCCGTGACGGCCTTGTCACAAGGCCGGATAAGGACACTCCAAGTGTCCTGCTTCAATGTGCGAGGACGGCATCCCTTTCGTCTTAACGTTTGGCAGCAGCACGGCCCTGTTTATGGCTAGTCTGTCTGCCACAGGAGAAAGAAATGCCGTCTATCCTGTACCGATCGATGTGCCATGGAACCCGCGTTCCATCCTGTCCCGGATCCCCGGGTCTCTTCCATCACCGCCTCAACGAGCCTCCGCATTGGCGGGCTTCATGGCGTGAATCCGTCCGCCATGTCCGGACGTTCGGCCGTGCAGGACAAGTCACATGAATACCCTTGACCTGCACGCCGCTGCCGCACTGCTGCGCATTCATCCCGTCACGCTGCGAACAAAGGCGCGTCGAGGGGAAATTCCTGGCGCCAGGATCGGCAAGAACTGGGTATTCGTGGAAGTTGATCTGATCGACTATATACGTTCACAATATCCATTGCGGGTGATGCAGGGTGACCAACAGGAGAAATCTCTATGTCACTCTACAAACGCAAAGACTCATCCGTCTGGTGGATCAAGATCCACCACAACGGACAGGTTGTACAAAGAAGCACTGGGACTGCTGACAAGCTGAAGGCTCAGGAGTACCACGACCGCCTCAAGGTCGAGTTGTGGGAACAGGCCAGGCTTGGAACCAGGCCCCGGCGCTCCTGGCAGGAAGCGGTGGTGCGCTGGTTGCAGGAAACATCGGACAAGCGCACGCACGGTGAAGACAAGGTAAAGCTGAAGTGGCTGCATGCCCATCTGGGCCACCTCCGGCTGGACGAGATCACGCTCGACGTGATCGACACCATCCGGACGGCACGGCTCAAGGAAGGCACGAAAACCACGGCTAATCGCTATCTGGCGCTGGTGCGCGCCATCCTCAGGCGGGCAAGAGACGACTGGGAATGGCTCGACAAGGTGCCGAAGGTGAAGCTTTACAAGGAAGCGGAAGGGCGGGAGCGCGCGCTCACCCCTGAAGAGGCCAAGCGGCTGCTGGACGAGCTGCCGACGCACCTTCGGGACATGGCGCTGTTCGCGCTCCTGACAGGTTTGAGACAGGCCAATGTGTTGGGCCTGGAGTGGTCGAAGGTCGACTTGGAACGCGGACATGCCTGGGTAGCTTCAAGCGCGTCCAAGAACCGTCACCCGATCTCGGTTCCGTTGAATCAGGACGCAATCGAGGTACTGCTCCGCCAGGTAGGGAAGCATCCCAAAAGGGTGTTCACCTATCAGGGCAAGCCCATCACGAACGCGAATACGCGGGCATGGCGCGAAGCGCTCACGCGGGCGGGGATTGAAGACTTCCGCTGGCATGATCTGCGCCATACCTGGGCGACGTGGCATCGGCGGGCGGGAACGCCTACGCACGAGTTGCAGCGCCTGGGCGGCTGGAGGACGGCGTCAATGGTGGAACGCTATGCCCACCTTGCTTCCGACCATCTGGCCGAGTCTGCGGCACGCCTGGGAAGTGTGGTCGCTGGCTACGATCTGGCTACGGTGGGCAGGAAATGAAAACGGCCCGCATCGCTGCAAGCCGCATGTAATCTGGTGGTGATGAGTGGACTTGAACCACCGACCTACGGATTATGAATCCGTCGCTCTAACCGACTGAGCTACATCACCCTTGAAGCAGAATTTCCGGCCAGAGCTTCGCCGAAAAGTCGCGCATTTTAGCCGATGCCAGGACATGCTGTCAAAGTGTGCAAACACCCGCTCGAGGCCGGCATCCACCGGCCGAGTCCGGCCGCAAACATCTCCAACACACCCAATAGCGGACTCAAGCCTATTGCGGGCGCAGCCGCGCCAGCTCGTCGAGCAGGCTGATCAGCAATTCGCGCCCCAGTGGTCCCATACCGGCAACCAGCTGGTCGGCATCGCGCTCGCCGTTGACCAGCCGGCGCATCCGCCCACCCAGCAAGGCCATGTCGCCACCGGCT
>Ga0209286_1000283_pt1 | contig 13213 bp, 8 predicted proteins | sample PPLLak1March2015_2_FD_187250 | JGI IMG/M metagenome (GOLD analysis project Ga0209286, IMG submission 187250) | Freshwater sediment microbial communities from Prairie Pothole Lake near Jamestown, North Dakota, USA - PPLs Lake P8 Core (3) Depth... | ecosystem: Environmental > Aquatic > Freshwater >...
CCTTGCCAGCAGCTTTCACCCCACTCTCGACCAGCAGGGGTTTGAGCAGCGCCAGTCCAGCCTGCATGGCGCGCGCCGCGATCAGCATCTCCGGAACGTAGAACTCGCCCTCTTCGAAGCGCCGACCAACCTCGTTCATGGCTGCAATCAACCCCTGGTTCAAGATCATATCCGCCGCAACTCCCTGGGCCAGAGCAGCCTTCACGCCTGCCTGGACCTGCGGGGCATCCCCATCGATGACGGCATTGTATAGTTCTGTCAGGTCCATATCGTTTTCCTTTGTGATGTAATCCATCGTTTTGGGATTTTTGGTGAGCGAATCTCCTCGCGCTTGAGTATTTTATCATGTGATAATAGTGTGCTGCCGCAGAGCAGTCGTGATTTAACACAACGCTCTGCCCGGTAATTACTCAAAAGGAGCGCACAGCGATGGAATTTGCAGACCGCGTTGCCAATTTGGTTCCAGAGGGAGCCTACTTCATGTTGGGGAAAGCCCAGGCGCTGGAGGCCGCCGGGCGGGAGATCATCCACCTGGAGATCGGACAGCCAGACGTACCCACCTTTGAGAAAATTGCACAGGCGGGGGTGAAAGCTATCCAGGACGGCTACACGCGCTACACACCATCAGCGGGTATACCGGCTTTACGCCAGGCGATCGCCGATGAAGCCTCCCGGCGCCGGGGCATCCTGGTGAATGCAGAGCAGGTGGTCATCGGTCCGGGCGCCAAGCCAGCGCTGTTCTTCCCGACCCTGGCACTGGTACGACCTGGCGATGAAGTCATCTACCCCGACCCAGGCTTCCCCACCTACGCTGCCATGATCGAGGTGGCTGGCGGCATCCCGGTGCCAGTGCCTCTGCGCGAAGAGGAGGATTTCTCCTTCGATCTGGATGCTTTCGACCGATTGCTGAGTACACGCACGCGTATGATCGTGCTCAACTCGCCCAGCAATCCAACCGGCGGGGTGATGTCCCTCGCCGCCCTCAAACACATCGCCAACGCAGCGCAGAAGCTGGATATCTGGGTCCTGTCCGACGAGATCTACTCGCGGCTGGTGTATGAGACTCCCGCGTCCAGTATCGCCGCCCAGCATGGTATGGCGGAGCGCACTATCATCTGCGACGGTTTCTCAAAGACATATGCCATGACCGGCTGGCGGCTGGGCTACGGGATCATGCCGCGGGTGCTGGCAGAGCGGGTAGAGCTGCTACTGACCCACTCGGTGGGCTGCACTGCCAGCTTCACGCAGGTCGCCGGGCTGGAGGCCGTGTGGGGTCCGCAGGAACAGGCTGACGCGGTGGTGGCAGAATATCGCCGCCGGCGGGACGTTCTAGTGGCGGGTCTGAATGCCATTCCCGGTGTGCGCTGCCGCACACCCCAAGGAGCGTTCTACGCCTATCCAAATGTGAGCTCGTTCGGTCGCAGCGCCGACTGGTTGGCGGAGTACCTGCTGGAAGAAGCCGGTGTGGCGCTACTACCGGGGACCTCGTTCGGTGCAAACGGAGAGGGTTACCTCAGGCTGTGTTTTGCCAACTCGATGGAGAATATACTGCAAGCGTTAGAGCAGATGAAAATCACACTCTCAAAACTAAGCTGAGCAGCGGTTTGGCATGTTTGCCACCGATAACTCGAATAAGTTCCTCTATATGGCTGGTGCAGGATTTGGGCATACTCGAGTAAACCAACGACTCTCCGTTCCACTGGTTGGCAATAAGTTGTGACAGGTAGTACAATTACCTCATTATAATTAAAAGGAAAAAATCAATATAACAGGGAGTGCCTGTGGTTCTAGACGGAACATTCGGCACATGGATCAAAAGACGCCGAAAAGCGTTAGATTTAACTCAAAAAGACCTTGCCGATCGGGTCGGCTGCTCCACAGCCACGATCCATAAGATAGAGCGCGAAGAGCGCCGGCCATCGCGCCAGATTGCCGGGCTGCTGGCAAAAGTTCTAGAAATCCCCCCGGAACAGCAGTTGGATTTCATTAAAGTCGCACGCGGTGAGCGGTCAACAGACCGGATCCCGGATTCTACTCTGCCTGCGGTCCAGACCTCTGCCTCCCGGCAGGTGGTCTCTGTCTCCAGGCTACCGGTCTCCCTGACACCCATTATCGGTAGGGGCGCTGAGTTGGCTGAGATACACCGCCTGCTCTACCAGGATGACTGCCACCTTCTCACAATCATCGGAGAAGGGGGCATCGGCAAGACTCGCCTGGCAATCGAGGTAGCCCGGCGACTGGAAACGTTCGATGAAGCTTGCGTGGAAAAAATCTTCCCGGATGGCGTCTATTATGTCCCGCTTGAGTCTGTCTCCACGCCAGAGCAGCTCGTACTGTCTATCGCCAAAGCCATCGGGTTTAAGTTTTACGGTCAGGTAGATCACCGGGCACAGTTTATCGATTATCTACGCGATAAGTGCATGTTGTTATTGTTAGATAATTTTGAACACCTTCTCCAGGAGACTACTCAACTGACCGATATGCTCACCGCTGCCGCGGGAGTCAAAGTGCTGGTAACTTCTATTGAACGCCTGAAATTACAAGGGGAATGGGTTTTTACGCTGCAAGGTTTGCCTTACCCGCCCATGCCCGGGGTACCCACTCCACCCGCCATCTGGCAGAACGACAGAGCCAACCTGGAGAGTTTTAGCGCGGTGGCACTGTTCGTCCAATGCGCCCGCCGGAGATCGGTCGATTTCCAGATCTCAGAAGACAACCAGATACCCATCTTACAGATCTGCCAGCTCGTCGATGGGCTGCCGTTAGGGATCGAGCTGGCAGCTTCCTGGATCAGCGCCCTCAGCCCCGAAGAGATCGTACGAGAGATCGAGAAAGACACGGCTTTCCTCGAAACGTCCACGCGTGACATCCCGGAAAGACACCGCTCCATCCGGGCAGTTTTTGATCATTCCTGGAAGCTGCTTTCCGAGAAGGAAAAGCGAGCCTTACGGCAGCTAACAGTCTTCCGGAACGAGTTTACACGCCAGGCTGCCGAACTCGTGGCGGGCGCCAGCCTCTCCATTCTGATAAGCCTGATGGATAAATCACTGCTTCACCGCACCCATAGCGGGCGGTACAAGATGCATGATCTCGTGCGCCAGTATGCCGTCGACCGGCTGTCGGAAAATCCGCAGGAGTACCGCCAGACGCGCACATTGCACAGCAGCTATTTCCTGAGCCTGCTGGCATCACGTGAGCAAGACATGCACGGTCCCCGCAAACAGGCTACCCTCGAAGAGCTGTCGGATTTCATTATCGATATACGCCTGGCGTGGGAATGGGCATATAAGGAACACCACCTGCAAGACCTGAAACTGGCTTCCGCAGCCTTCCTCCAGTATCACGAATTTCGCAATCTGTTCCCACAAGGGCATGCGGTGTTCAATGATACCTTGCAGGAACTTCAGGCCTCCAAGCCGGTGGCTCAAACTGACTGCACCGCATATGAAATCGCTTTAGGCGACGTGCTCAGCAGGTCGGCCTATTTCACGCTCCGAATAGGGCGTATTCAAGAAGGAATCGCCAAACTGCAAGCGGGCACAGAGCTGCTTGAAAAGCAGAACAACCCGGCTTTGCTCGCCGATCTATCCTGGTATAAAATATACGCTTGCGCCGTTGCCGGCAGCTTTGCCGAGGCCATAGAAGCAGCCAGAGCAGCAAGGGAATTGAACCGTCGCCTGGGTAATAAATGGCAGGAAAGCATGAGCCTGATGATTTGTGGACATGCTTTGTCGGAACTGGGTGAACTGGACGAGGCCAGGCAGGTGCTGACGGAAGGCTTGTCGCTGGCGCGCGGGATAGGCGATTCACGCCTGATCATCCTGGGCATCGGCACCTTGAGCCGCGTGGACATAGAATCAGGCGATCCCAAGAGCGCATTGACCCTTTTAGAGGAAGGTCAGCAAATTGCCGCTGAAACCGGCGACTACTTTGCAATTACCCTGGCACTGCATCGCATGGCAATTGCCACACAAGCCATTCAGGATTACTCAAACGCACGCCATCTTTTCCTGAAATCGATTGAGTTCTACCGGAAGATCAGCGATTATTGGGGGCTTTCGCGCTGTCTCACCCGGTACGGTCAGTTCTTGCTTGAGATAGGAGCAGTCGAAGAATCTGGTGAGCCGCTATTGGAGGCACTGGGGATCGCCAATGCTGCAGGCGCAACACCGGTCATGGTCGAAAGCCTGATCAACCTGGCAATGCTGAAAAACAGGCTTGGGGATGCAGGGTATGCCATCCAGATCCTCGATCTGTTAATCGAATATCCCAATACGAGCCAGCCGATCCTTGAGCGCGCCAGCGCGCAGAAGGCGGAAGTCCTGGCTGATTTACCGGACGACGCTCAGAGCAGGCCAACAGCACCTGCGATCCTGGAGGATGTCATTGCCGATCTGCTGAAGGGTCATTAGTCATGGGTATTTAGAAAGCAAACCAGGGTCGCCGCTGGAACGGACGATATTCGTATGAAATTACGAGGAACGAATGGGGTTGAGAAGGGAAAAAAGAGGCCGGTTCAGAGACGTGTGACGAGGGACGAGAGAGCGGATTTCATCAATAAGATAGTTTAATTGTAACTGCTCAGGCATAAAGCCTGTTGAACATTAACATTGTCAAAATCGCAAAAGCCAGGCACAATCAAGGCATGGAACCGATCCGGCTCCCGAGCGAAGAAGAGATCAGCGCCACCTACGATCAAGGCAAAGAAGCCGTGATGGCGTTGTTCTTTGCGACCTTCCATAAACTGGCAGAGCGCCTGCAAGCTCTGGAAGACCAACTGGCGAAGAACAGTCGCAATAGCAGCAAGCCGCCGTCGAGCGACGGGTTGAAGAAGAAGCCGACCAAACGTGGGCTGCGCAAGCCGAGCGGGAAGAAGAGCGGCGGACAGCCCGGGCACGAAGGGCATACCTTGAAGGCGGTGGCCGATCCGGATCGGGTGCAGGTGCATCGGGTGAAGCGGTGCCAACAATGCCAGGCATCCTTGGAGCAGGTGGAAGCGTCGGGGATGGAGAAACGCCAGGTGTTCGATCTGCCGGTGGTGCGGCTGGAAGTGACCGAGCACCAGGCCGAGATCAAGACCTGCCCGCAGTGCTTGACCGCCAACAAAGCCGAATTTCCCATCGGAGTGACCCAGCCGGTGCAGTACGGGGCGGAGATTAAAGCCCAGGCGGTGTACTTCAACCAGTACCATCACATCCCGCTGGAGCGCACCTGCGAAATACTGGATGAGCTGTATGACAGTCCATTCAGCGAAGGCACGCTGGTCGAGAGCTGCGAGCAGGTGGCGGAGGCAGTCACGCCGGTCGATGAGCAGGCCAAGGAGTACCTGATCCACACCGAAGAGGTGGTCCATCTGGATGAAACCGGCGGGCGGGTGGAGGGCAAGCTGCGCTGGATGCATGTGTCCAGCACCCATACGCTCACCCATCTGGAAATGCATGACCGGCGCGGTAGGCTGGCGCATGATGACATCGGCATCCTGCCGGAGCGCACGGGTAAGGTGATGCACGATGGCTATCGCTCCTACGAACAATACCCGCACGCCCAACATGCCTTGTGTAACGCCCATCACTTGAGAGAGCTGATCTTTATTCACGAGAACTACCAGCAGCCTTGGGCGGAGGACATGCTCAAGCTGCTCCTGGAGATCAAGCAGGCGGTCGAATGCGCCCAACAAGACCAACTGGCGGCGCTCTCCCCGGATCAGATCGGCGATTTCGAGAACCGCTATAGCAAGCTGGTCGGGCAGGGGCTGGAAGCCAATCCACCTGACCCACCCGTCCCTAGAAAGCGCGGCCGGGTCAAGCAAAGCCCAGCCAAGAACCTCGTCGATCACCTGCACAAACATCAACGCGCTGTGCTGGCTTTTATGTACGATTTTAAGGTGCCGTTTGACAACAATCTGGCCGAGCGCGATCTGCGCATGGTCAAGTTGAAACAGAAGGTGTCAGGTTGTTTTCGCTCGGTGCAGGGTGCCAGCACCTTTTGCCGCATCCGCAGTTACATTTCCACAGCTCGTAAGAATGACCTGCGAGTGTTGGATGCTCTGCGTATGGCGATCAATGGCGACCCGTTCTATCCTCCTTGTCTATTAGCCCCGGATGCGTCAGCAGCCTGAGCAGTTACGTTTAATTGGGAATTACCTGCCACAGGAAGGGGAAAAATAAGGCGGCGGGCAAGCGGATCCGTTTTAAAAACGAATAATCGATTTGAGGATCGAACACAGGGCCAAGATAGGCTTGTAGGGCGAAGCAGCATCTTTCATTAACAGCATTCACGGTCGGGGCAGGGGAATGAGACCGGACAGCTTCGAGATCTTCGGTTTCAAATCGAATGCCAGGAGGAAGAAACGAATACCGCCAGTCGAGGGCCGTCGAGACAAGGGAAGAGCCTTTACAGGAACCACCTGTTAAAAAAGCTATCTCGGATATCTTGTTCGAGATAGCTTTTTAGTCAGAAGCATTCTATATTAATCCGGGGTCAAGGGTGGACCCAGAAGAGACATGTTATATTTGGTAAAGAGCGGCCCGATCACCTTAGGGTCAGGCGGCCCCATCCGAGATACCGGCCCGAACTCTTCGTAGAACTTGTGCCCGCCGCCGGGGGTATAGACGACGATGATCTCCCCCGGTTGATCGGTGAGGTTCAGGAAAGCATGGGGGAGTTTTGACGGCATATAAGCAAAACCACCTTCATCAACATAGTAAATATCATCGCCGATGCGGATCTTATACTGGCCTTTCAGGACATGGATGGTTTCCTCCTGCTTGTGATGAACGTGCAGAGGCGGGCCCCCTTTTGGCGCAACCTCGACGATAAAATAGTCGAATGCACCCCCAGTGTCCTCACCCGTGACTTTGAAAATGAGATCCCGGCCGGGGCCGGATTGGAGCCTTAGCCCTTCCCCTGGGGCCAGTACCTTCGTGCGATTTGTGGTTATGTTAATATCCATCTTCCCATTTCCTTTCTTGATTCTCTACAGGGTTTATGTTATACTTCTAATTGTAAGTGATCTAACTATATTTGTCAAGAGGCAAATAATAAGATGTCTAACATTAAATCAGTCAAGATCGCACCAGATTTTGAGAACCGTTACCCAGGCTCAAGCGCAAAAGCAACAGAGTGCGCAATGAACCTAGTTCTCACAGCTGAACTGCTTCAAAAATGCATTGCAAGCTTGATCCAACCCTTTGACCTGAGCCCTGCAACTGGATTGGTTCTCAGCATCCTGGCAGATTCTGAGACACCCTTATCACCCAACAATATCGCACAACGGTTGATCATCAGCCGCGCCAGCGTGACAAGCTTGCTTGATTCTCTTGAAAAACGGGGGTTCGTAAAAAGACAGCCGCATCTGTCCGACCGGCGCATGTTATCGGTGGTGTTGACGGACTCGGGCCGCCAGGTTGCCAACCAGTTTCGCCCTATCGTGCACAAACAACAAAAGGTATGGCTGGAAGCCTTGAACGAAAAAGAGCAGGAGCAGCTCACTCAAATGCTTCATCGGTTGCAGGCATCTCTCATGGATTCCAGTCAGTCGAATCCGGAAAATGCCGCTCTCAATCAGTACCGGTAATTTTGGCGAAGGTATTGAAAGTGCGGGCCTATTCTTTTACAAGCTCTAAGGAGCCAATTATGCCATCACCATTTTTCGAAGAGAACACAGCCTCCAGGCTCAAGCTGAAAGCCATGCTTAGCCGCCTTTCCGATGAGGACCTGGCCCGCACCGCCCCTTCCGGATGGACCGTGTCTGCGCTGCTGGCGCACATGGCCTTTTGGGACCAACGCGTGCTCGTCCTGCTACGCAGGTGGAGGGAAAAGGGCGTCGACGAGTCGCCGGTCGACGCGGACGCAATGAACGATGCCCTCAAGCCGCTGTGCCTGGCACTGAACCCGCGCACGGCGGTGGAGATATGCCTTTCCTCAGCCGAGGCCGTGGACGCCGAACTGGAGGCGATGAGCCCTGAGCTTTACGAGGAGATCAAGGTAGGTCCAACACATTTTCGCGCCAACCGCGCCCTGCACCGCAGCGATCACCTGGGCGAGATAGAGAGACTGCTGGGGTGAATGGCACGGTGCCATCAACCGTTGGAGGAGACAGCTACAACGCGGGTGGAGCAGATGAAAGAATACTCATAAATTCCTGGAGAGAGAAGTCGTTATAATAAGCGAACTATGCGACAGAAAGCGAGCAGCTCAGACCAAGATTGGTGATCAATTATGGTTCAACCGCGATTGGACAGCGGTATAAGTGGAAGCTGGTAGATAAACTGGGGGAAGGGGATGCGGGGGAAGTTTATCTGGTCGAGTCGCTGCTGGAGGGCAAACAAGCCATCCTGAAGCGACCGCGCAGGAACGCCTATTCAAGCGATATCCTGCGCCAGGCTGCGCAGATCCGAAGCGAGGGAGTGATCCTGAATGCGCTGGGCAGCCTGTCTTTTCCCGAGGAAGGAACACGCATCACGATACCGGCACTGCTCGACCAGAGCCCGCCCGAGGATGGCGCCGGAGAGAGGCTATTCATCGTGGTCGAAAGAGCGCCCGGCTTCGACCTGAAATATCTGCACCAGGTGGCGCGCTACGGCCTGGTGGATGGGCTCCAGCTACCCAACAACCAGGAAAACAATCCTTTCTTGCAGATGTACGCCGGCCTGGACCAAATCCCCGAGGCGATCCTGATCCGCTGCCTGTACGGAACGCTGTGCCTGCTGGAAAGCGTCCACACCAACGAGGTGTGGAACGAACGGAGCAAGCAGGCAGGGGTGATCTGGAATGACGTCAAAGCAGAGCACCTGTACTGGGATCCGAGCAGCGGACGCCTGACGGTGATCGATTGGGGGAACGGCCAATTCCTGGAAGCAGATGGGACATCGAAAGACCGGCAATACTCACGCAAGGATGACGACCGGCAATTCATCCAGGAGATGGGCGATTTCCTGGCTGAGGCAAACCCAGGGCTGCGCGAGACCCTTGAATGGTCGGAGGAGATCCCCGCAGGGAGCAGGGCAGTCGAGGAGGTAAAAGCACTCCGAGCAAGGTTGGCGGGCATGCACGAGGATGTGCTGCTGAGAACAAGACGGCTGCGGGCGGATGAATCGGACATATACAGCCTCACCAGGCCCGAAATGCGGCACCTGACTCAGATCGACGAGCTGCACCGGCAGATCACGACCCTGGGCGAAACACCCGACTACGCAGGGGCGCTCAATTTCCATTCTCGCCTGGCGCTGCAACTGGCCAGCGAGGCGAATCTGGAACCGTTCCAGGAGGTGTGCGGTCGCGCAGCCAGGCTGGAGCCAAGGGCAGCTAAAAAATGGGACGTGCTGTGTGATGTGGCCGAGATCGCACTGCAGCAAGAGGGCGAAAAGAACCCCTTATTCTCAAATGCCCTGGCAGCGGGAGTGACCGATGACTGGCCGGGCTTCTTGTGGGAACTGCTGCTGTATACCGGCAGCGGTCCACTGCCGGAGTGGTGGGAGAGCGTCAGCCACGCGGTGCGGGCGCTGTACCTCGAACTGGAGGAAGATGTCCTGACCCCGTACACGGCGGTCAGCCGGACATTCTACACGCTGCAATCCAGCGTGCTGCAGATGGGCGATAAACAGGTGCGCCAGGCAATCGACCCCCAAAACCAGGAAATGGCAGCACTGGGCATCTCGGAGGAACTGCTGAACACCTTCAACGAAGAGGTGATCAAGAAGTGGAAAGACCTCGAACCGGCACCGCCGAATGCAGGCATCGATTACCGTGAGATCGCCGGGATGATCAACGAAATTGAGGCGGTCCTACCAGGGACGAAAGACCCATTGGAGAGAGCACTCGCACAGCCGAACGCACAGGCAGACATTGTCTTGAGCGCGTGGGAACGTAAAGAGTTCGAGATCGCCCGACGAGGCCTGCGCATGCTGCTGATATGGGACCCGGACAGGCGGCGCCTGAGGCGAGCCGAGCGAGCGATGAGCCTGACACCCCAATGGCTGGCAAGGGTATCCAAGGGAGCCAAGAGCGACGAGCCATTTTACGAATTTATTACCAGCATCGAGCTGGAAGGCAGGCGGCTGCGCAACCAGGTAGGCAAAGCCGAGTGGCTGGACGGCATCCTGGATGCCTTGAAACGCCTGCGCAAAGGCGCCAAACACGCCGACCTGCTGATGGAGCACCCGCACATCCTGAACGAAATCCCCTGGCTGAGCGAATACCGCTCGCGCGAGATCTTGTCGCTGCCGCACAGCCACTCGCTGACCCTGGATAGAGACAAAAACGCAATCGGCACGCGGCGGACGATCAGCGGAGTGGCTGAAGGGCGTTTCGGCAGGGACCAGGAGCTGTCATTGGGGGATGCACTGGACACCTGGACGCCAGAAGCACGCGGCTCCTCAGCGCGGGTTTTTACCGGGGATCTGCGCAGCCGAGACGGTATGATCACAACGTGTGCAGTAAAAATTATGCGTCCAGACCGGGCGGAGTACGCGCTGCCGCTCTTCAGAGAGGAAGCCCAGATCTTGACCCTGCTGAGAGATGTGCCGGGAGTGAGCCCGCTGATCGAGTGCGGATACCTTAAACTTGAAGAAGGGCAAGCTTTACCGCGCGAGGAGGGTCACCTTGGCGCAGGAAATCTCAGCGGGCAGGTGGTCCGATATGGAGCCGAGGAGGTGCAGAACTACCTGGCATCCCTGGACCGCTATCTCGGACAAGGCTGGACCCCCTACCTGGCGCTGGAGAAAAGGGATAACGCGCACAACCTGATGGTATACTGCGACGCGGGACGCACACACGGCTGGTTCTTACCTTTACGGGAAGGGCTGATCATGGCGGTGCAAATTTGTGATATCCTGCAAAGCGCGCACGAACGCAACATCATCTACCGGGATCACAAAATACTGCACTATTATTGGGATGCGGAAGTGCATGGGGTTACGATGATCGACTGGAACATCGCCAAACGCCAGCCACAGGGGCTTGAGGATGAGGAGAGGCAGTTCGACCTGGTGCAGTTCGGCGCCCGGGCACTGCACCACATCATGACCGGAAGACCCGCAGCCGGCTCGCTGCCGCTGGGTCCTAACCGTCCGGAAGACATCGAAGGAAGCGCAATGAACTACCCGGTCAACTGGACTTACGATGATGAGCGGCTGCCGAACCGGGTGAAAGAAATCCTGGAACAAGTCTTAAACCAGGGGTATACTCACTTCCGGGAGCTGCGCAAAGACCTGGTAGAGGTTTACGAACAAATCCCCGACCCGGTGACCGGCGGCAAGCAGACGAACAACGGCACCATACAAGGTAACCATTGATGAATCCCTCTACAGCCTTGAACAGGCAAGCCGACGAGCTACTCAGCCGAGAGAACGCCAGCCTGGCAGATCTGCGGAACCTGCTGTTGGAGTTCGAAGAATTTATCAACGCTGAGGATTACCAGGGACTGACAGCAGATGAACGCAGCCAGATCCAGAGCACGCGCAAACAAATCCTGACCCGGATCGAGTTAGCGGAGAGCGAAGGCAGTGCACCTGGGGATGGCCAAGCAGAAGGCGCTGAAAGCGCGGCTGCAAGCCAGCCACCCACAGGCGGGAACACCCAGCCAGCAGAGAGCGCCCGGGAACACAACCCGCTGGCTGAACAGCAGATGGAGATGGCAGAAAGGCTTTTCTACAGCGGACGCTACGCCGAGGCGATCCAGATCTTCGACCGGGTCCTGCAAGTGGAGCCAAACTGGGAACGCGCCCGCCAGCACCGTTCGGAAGCCGAGAATTACCTGCGCACGGGCTACATCCCGGCAGTGGCACTGCCGGCAGATGCGGCATCGGCTTACAGCAAGGCGCAATCGGCAGCCCGGGTGGGACGCTTTGCCGACGCGTTGGGATTATTGGAGAAAGCCCAGCTGATCATGCGCGACCTGGGCATCCAGCGCTGGCAGGAGGGACAGGAGTTTGCCCAGAAGCTGCAGGAGAGCATCGATGCCGAGAATGTGTACGAGGAGGGACAGGGCTTATTCAAACAGGGCCGGTTAGACGAGGCGATCGAGCGGGTAGAGGCTGCCTCGCGGGCGACGGGCCTACCAAAATATGCCGACAGAGCCGAAGCTTACCGGAAGGTGCGTGAGAGCCTGCGGGATATCTACGAGACATTGAGCCAGACTGTGATCCAGCCGCAGGCTGCATCCGAGGCGAAAACAGAGCTGGACAGCCTGACCGTGGAATACGGGGCTAACCCGGCTTTCGATAAGGTGATCGATCGCTTCAAGACAGTTGTGCCGCGCGTGGTGGAGCCGCTCAAAGAGCAGACGCGCGCTATGAAGAACCAGGCGGAGCAAGCCAACACGCTGGAAGAAGCCCTGTACCTGGCAAAACAGGCCAAAGAGAACCTGGACCAGATCCGCAACCTGGAAGGCGTAGACGAGAGCCTGAACCGCCTGCAGAACGAGCTGGACCAACTGCAACGCAGCATCCAGAAATACGATACCGACCTGCAGTCCGCCAGCCGGGCATATGAAAACCGCCCGAACTGGCCTTCAGAGGCGGCGCGGATCAGCGCTGATGTGCGCGAACGATATCCAAACGATCCAGGGGTCAGCCGCCTGAACCGGAGTCTGCGGGGATACAGGGTCAAGCTGCTGGGCGTGCGGCTGGCGGCGGCAGTGGTTGGTCTGCTCATCCTGGCACTGATCGCAAGCTGGGGGATGGGACGCATCCGGTCTTTCATTACATCCCTGACCCCCACACCAACGCCAACTGCGACGGCGACTGCCACAACAACGCCAACCCCCACATTGACGCCAACCATGACCCCCACCCCGACGACCACCAGCACCCCCACGGTGACACCTACACCGCTGGTGCTAATTGCCCAGAGGGATGTATGGGCGCGCAATGGCTGCTACGACGACTATACAGCGGTGGGAAAGGTGCTCGCGGGGGGCAGGCTGCGGCTGCTGCCTTCCGAGCGACGGTTCGACAATTTCACCCGCGAGTGCGTTTTGGTGGAATACCAGCGCGAGGGCGGGGCGCTGATCGGCTGGGTGCTGACCATTGACCTGGGGGACGAACCGCCACTGACGGCAACGCCAGAGCCGTAATCAATATCAACTGATTTATATGAAAGTCAATAGCAGTAGTTTGTTGTCACCGGACATATAGATAAATTGGTCTGCCCTGCCATACCCAATCAAGCAGCGCCTGCAGCTGGGAAGGTGGGGGCTTGGTGGACCACGCTT
>Ga0209286_1000294_pt1 | contig 13054 bp, 11 predicted proteins | sample PPLLak1March2015_2_FD_187250 | JGI IMG/M metagenome (GOLD analysis project Ga0209286, IMG submission 187250) | Freshwater sediment microbial communities from Prairie Pothole Lake near Jamestown, North Dakota, USA - PPLs Lake P8 Core (3) Depth... | ecosystem: Environmental > Aquatic > Freshwater...
TGCTAAAACAGTAGCCGTGGCATTAAAGAATGCGGGGATGGAAGTGATCTATACTGGCCGCCGCCAAAGTGTGGATCAAATCATTAACGCCGCCATTCAGGAAGGCGTGGACATCATCGGGCTGAGCATTCTTTCAGGGGTTCACTTGGAGATCGCAGAAGGGCTGATGGCCAAGATGAAGGAAATAGGGGCCGAGGGAATCCCAGTGGTCGTGGGAGGAGTGATCCCTAAGAAAGATATCCCTTTATTAAAGGCGATGGGAGTGAGAGAAGTATTTCCAGTCGGATCTTCCTTTGATGAGATCGTTAAGACGATAAAAGAGATCGCCGATAAGGGATAATCAGATAATCCCATCAGCCCATCTTTGGAATTTCAATCGGTTTGAAAGGAGAGAAGTCCAGTCCAATGAAAACGATGGATCTTTTTAACTTAAAAGGGAAGACAGCCATCGTGACTGGGGGAGCGATAGGGCTCGGGCAGCAGATGGCCTTTGCCCTGGCGGAGGCAGGAGCAGATATCGTGATCTGTTCAAGGAGATTAGAGAGATGTCAGGAGGTGGCCCGTCAGATTGAATCTTTGGGAGTGAAGGCTTCGGCCCTCCGTTGTGACCTCAACCGCGAAGAAGAGATTGATCATGCTGTAAAAGAGGTCCTCAAGACATTTGGAAGGATTGATATTCTGGTGAACAATGCAGGAAGAACCTGGGGTGCCCCAGTAGAAGAACTCAAGGTCGGGGATTGGAAGAAAGTGATCGATTTGAATATTACGGGGACCTTTCAATTTACCCAGAGAGCTGGAAGGGAGATGATCAAACAGGGAAGTGGGAAGATCATCAATATTGTTTCTTATGCAGGTTTAATAGGAACCGATCCCGAGTACTTAAATGCGATTGCTTACAATACGAGCAAAGGAGCCCTCATCGCATTCACCAAAGACCTTGCCGTGAAGTGGGGAGCGTATGGCATTCAGGTCAATGCCATTTCTCCTGGCTGGTTTCTCACAGAAATGACGAAGTGGAGTACAGAACATCACGGGAAGAAGATGATCGATCGTCTTCTTGTCAAGAGATTTGGGGGAGAAGACGATCTGAAAGGGGCGGTTGTTTTCCTTGCCTCCAAGGCTTCGGATTATGTGACTGGACATATTTTGTGTGTGGACGGAGGTTTGACAGCCTGGTAGCCAAGATAATCCCCCCTCGCCCCTTTAGCAAGGGAAGGTTTGAAAAAATCGGGAGAGTCGGTCGAGCGGAGATATCTCCAAAGTTTTAGAATCGCGACCTTTGAGAGGCAGAGGTGATAGGGCTCTGCGAGTGAACGGGAATGATTCAAGCTTTTCGTTGTCGGTAGTTACGCGTAGAAAGGTACCGCTCTAAAACTTCTCCAATATCCCCGCTCGCCCTGCGTGAGAATCGATTTTTTCACAGATCCAGGGGGGTTGGGGGGGATTTCAAGGAGTGTGCAAAAATGAATTCAAATGATATTGTGATGGTGAGCGCAGTGAGGACCCCTTTTGGTAGGTATGGAGGGTCGTTGAAGGATTTTGATTATTTTGATCTGGGTGCCATCCCCATGAGGGAGGTTTTTAGAAGAGTGAATCTTGAGCCAAAGGTTGTAGATGAGGTCTTCTGGGGTGTTGGAGATACATCTGTTTGTAAGGATGTCTACACACCTGTGGCAGCAAGGCAGACTCTGTTGAAGGCAGGCCTCCCTGCTGAGACGCCTTCCGTCAGTTTAGATAAGGCCTGTGTTTCTGCCATGTCAGCAGTAAAGCTTGGAGCGATGGCCATAAGACTTGGGGAGATTGAAGTGGCCATTGGAGGAGGGGCAACATCCTTCAGTCAGGAACCCTTGATCGTCCGGGGACTTCGATTCGGTGGTTTTCGGATCGGGGATGTGAAGATGGAGGATCCCCTTTTCCAACTGGGCTATAGGGACTACAATCCAGTCTCCGTTGACACGGATAATGTGGCGGCAGAATATGGGATTTTAAGGACGGAACAGGATGAATGGGCATTAGGAAGCCATCAAAAATACGGAAAGGCCTGGAAAGAGGGAAAGTTTAAAGATGAAATGATCCCCCTGGAAATTCCACAAAAAGGAAAGGGGCCTTTCGTCCTTGATATTGATGAGCAGTACCGGGAAGATACCACCCTTGAAAAGCTCTCCAAGCTGAAGCCAATTTATGGATGCAAAGCTGTGACAGCTGGAAATGCCCCTGGTCTCAATGATGGAGCGACAGCCATCCTTTTGATGACGAGGGGAAAGGCAGAGGAACTTCATTTAGAGCCTATTGCGACCATCGTGGCGATGACCTCTCTTGCTATTCATCCAAATCGGATGCCTGAGGGACCTGGGATCGCTATCCAGAAAATATTGGATTTGGCCAAAATCAAAGTGGATCAAATCGATGTGATAGAGATCAATGAGGCCTTTGCTGCAGTCCCTCTGGTGACTATCGAAGTCCTGTGTGATCGGGATAAGAACAAAGCAAAAGAGATTCAGAAAAAAACTAATGTCAATGGGAGTGCTATTGCCATTGGTCACCCCAACACAGCCAGCGGAGCCAGGATCATGATGACCCTGGCTTATGAATTGAGGAGGCGTGGAGGAGGATACGCCGTTGGGGCGATTTGTGGGGGGTTGGCTCAGGCAGATGCCTGTATTATTAAGGTGTAATCTATATAGGGAAAGGGAAAATCAACCCTTCGACTATCCCCGGTCTAAAGCCCGGGGTTTGCTCAGGGTTGATACTGAGCGGCGCTTTTACCCCGATTTAAAAATCGGGGTTTGGCGCCGTCGAACGTATCAACGATGCTTTCGATACCTCCAGCTTACCCAATATGTACTCGCATGAAAAAGGAAGGTTAAGAATGGTAAACGCAAGGCTTTTTAAAGGTGGGGAATTCTTAATTGCGGATGCTCAACCAGAGGGTGTGTTTACACCTGAGGATTTTACCAATGAGCAGTGCTGATTGGCAAATCAGCCGAGGAATTCGGTTTTAAATGGAACAGGAGGAATCATGAAACTCTTAAGGGGATTTACCCCTTACAAGAAAGAGGATGCTGAGAAATATAATCGGTTCAGATGGTGGGCTGGGCTGACCCTCGGAGACCTACTGGATAAGGCTGCAGATATTTATCCTAACAAAGAGGCCCTGGTGGATGACAAAAGTCGGCTTACCTACTCCCAAGTGAGGGAGATGGTAAATAGGCTAGCCATCAGCCTCATGGATCTTGGGATCAAAACAATGGAACGTGTATTGGTTCAGTTGCCGAACTGGAGGGAGTTCGTTTATTCCTATTTCGCCCTCCAGAAGATTGGAGCCATTCCGGTTTTATTAATCGACAGGTATCGGCCATATGAAATTAACCATCTTTTCCGCCTCACAGGAGCAACCTCTTGGATCGTCCCGGAGAAATACAGAAAGACAGATTACTTACCGATCATAAAAGATGTGTTGAAAAATAGCCCAAAAATCAAACAGGTTATCCTTGCAAGAGGAGGAAAACACAGGCACCTGCTCAATCTTGAGACGATGATTGACCAAACTGAGCTCAAGGAAAGAGACCTTGGCAGATTGGCCAAGAGGAGGCCTGACCCAATGCAAGTAGCCCATATGGGTCCTACGGGTGGGACGACCGGTTTACCTAAAGTCGTCCCCCGCACCCACAACAGCTTGATCTGCGGTATAGAATACGCGGCCAGGGCCTGGGAGATGGATATTCACGACACCTGTTTGCTTGCAGGCCCCATAGGGCATGACCTGACATTCACCAAGGGTCTCTGTGGGAGCCTTTTCACTTTTGGGAAAACGGTCTTTTTGGATTCCATGGTTCCAGAGGATATATGCCAAATGATTCAGCAGGAGAAAGTAACCGCGGTCGTATGGGTGCCTACCCTGGCCAAGAGGTTAACCGATTTCGAGGGTCTGAAGAATTATGACCTGAGCTCATTAAAAAAGATGCATTGCGGGGGTGGTGTGAGCCAACCGGAGATTATCAAGGGGGTGTGGGAGAAGCTCGGCTCCACCTTTTTCAACGGCTATGGTGGCACTGAAGGTCAGACGACGATTGCCCGTTCAGAGGATGACCCCCAGACCGTCCTCCACACTGTCGGAAGGCCCACCTGCCCTTATGACATTTATAAGGTCGTCGACAGAAATGGGAAAGAACTCCCCCCGAATATTCCCGGAGAGCTGATCATCAAAGGACCTGGTGTCTTCACAGGCTACTATAAGGCACCCGAAGAGAATAAAATGGCATTTGATAAAGAAGGTTTTTTTAGAACTGGGGATGTTGTCAAGATTGATGAAGCAGGCAACGTTGCGATCACAGGCCGTGTCAAGGAGATGATTAATCGGGGAGGAGAAAGCATTAGTGCCACGGAAATCGAGAGCCTGATCATTGGTCACCCCGGGGTGGCAATTGTGGCAGTTATTCCCATGCCCGACCCGGTGATGGGTGAGAGGGTCTGCGCCTACATTCAGCCCAAGCCCGGGGCCAACCTGAACTTCGACAAAATCATTTCCTACCTGAAAGAAAGAAAGGCCTCTGTACTTCAATTTCCGGAAAGGATCGAATTCATTGACGATATGCCGCTCACAAAAGCGGAGAAGGTGGACAAGAAGACATTAATCGAAGATATTAAAAAGAAGATTTCCTGTTCTTCTTAATCCTTTCATACGTTAAAGCCCCAAGACCTTACAGGCCGCTTTACCGAGGATCATCTCTTTCTCTTCGGGGGTAAACGGAATATTCGTATCCGGTTCGCTGAATACCTTTACCCATTCCTTTAACGGGCACATGAGGTTGGGGTAAGGGGCATCTGTTGCAAAAAGAATCTTTTCAGCCCCCACATTGTCAATGAGATTGCGCAGCCATTGATAGAAACGGTCCTTGGGCATCTTTTTGTAGGGTTTTTGCCAGAGGGACAGATCTACATAAACATTCTTTAGCCAGCCGGCAGCCTGCATCGCTTCTTGCCACCAGCCCACATCTCCACAATGAGCAAAAATAAAGTTGACTTCCGGATAGCGTGCGGCTGCGGAGGCAAAGTAAGCAGGCCGTGAATTCTCCCATCGTAAAGCAACCGAAGGTGCGCCACCGGTGTGCACCATCACGGGTATCTTCCATTCCGCCGCTTTTTCGTACACCCAATAACAGACCGGATCATCAGGCATGTAGCCGACCCCTGCATGGAGCTTAAAGCCTTTCATTCCCCATTCGTGATAGGCCTGTTCACAATGTCTCAGTGCCCCTTTCCTGCGCGGATCGATGGCCATAAAAGGGATTAATCGACCTTCGTGCCTTTTGGCCGCATCCGCATATAATTTGTTTTGATCGAACATATGGATAGGGGCTTCCCCAAAAAGCAAACCATAATCGACACCGAAAGTCACAGCTTTATCCACCCCTGCTTGATCCATTTCCGCAATGATGTTATCTGCATTTGGGTCAATTAAAGGCCTGACTACCTTTTCGGTAAATTCTCGATCACTGATCTCTACGTTGTGTACTTTGCGATACATCATACTGAAACTCCTCTGAGCTCCTCTGATATAATCACCCTGGACCGTACCATTGACCACCATATGTCTGTGAGCGTCTATAATCATAATTTCCTCCTGTTTCGATTTTATTTATCTCTTACGCCTAATTAATTTAAGGGGCAAATGATTTTTATGCATGGCGGTTTCTCAATCTCTATCCCAAGATGTCTTTTTTGTATTCCAGCTCATCCGCACTCTTGAATTCAATAGGATAGTATAAAATCAAGAATAGGGTGTCAATGAGAATTGGAGGAATGGTTGTCTTCCAGTTCCGACAATACGCATTGTGGTCGTGGCATTTAACAAATGGAGCCAAGCCACTTACCCATGAATTAAGGAGAAAGAGAGGAGCAATAGGGACGGCATCCATTTGTGGAGGATTAGCCCAAGGAGATCGGGCAGTCGTTCAGGTAGCAATCTGAGTCGGAGAAATTGAGAAAAAGGCCTCGCTCTTTTGGAGCGAGGCCTGACTCTCGACATTCCTCTCTTTTTGACGGGATTCCTTTTGTTTGTAGGTTTCTTTCTTAATTTTTTAATGGACCCTTCGAGCTTCACCGTGCCAATACTTATCCCGCATCGCTTTCTTGTCCACCTTTCCAAGGTTTGTTAAAGGAATGGCGTCCCAGAATTCTACTGTTTTTGGCGTCATTAAGCTCCCTTTACGATCTTTGACGAATGAGATCAATTCCTCTTCTGTTGCCGATTTCCCTTCGTGAAGCACAACAATCGCTTTCACCTCTTCCCCCCATTTGGGATGGGGAACACCGATCACTGCTGCATTCTTTACAGAAGGATGGGCGAAGAGGACATCCTCGATTTCACGAGGAAAGATATTGAACCCACCGCTCACGATCATATCCTTTTTGCGGTCTACAATGTACATAAAACCCTCGTCATCGAATCGAGCAATATCGCCGGTATAGAGCCACCCGTCCTTTAGGGTTTCGGCCGTCACCTCAGGATTTTTGAAATATCCGCTCATGGTATTGGTGCAACGAACGACGACTTCTCCGCTCTCCCCGGTGTTGACTTCATGGCCTTTATCGCCCAGGAGTCTTATGTTAGCGTGAAAGGTCGGCCTACCGCAGGAGCTCAAAATCATCTTTTCCCTCTCCGGATTCGCCACGATATGTTCTTCCCTGGACAGCACACTGAACATCATGGGTGCTTCGGTCTGGCCATAGAGTTGGGTGAAGATGGGGCCGAAGGTGTTGAGGGCTTGTTTCAACCGATCCGGTGCGATGACAGAGGCTCCATAGATGATATTTCGAAGACTGCTGAAGTCATATTTTTTCAGATCGGGATAGTCCAATAAGACATAGATCATGGTGGGAACGATAAAGGTCGAGGTGATCCTTTCTTTTTGAACCGCCTCGAGGAAGATTTTTGGGTCAAAATGATCCAGAATCACACACCTCCCCCCTCGGATCAAAATCGGTATCATCAGACAGCCGCCTGCATGGGTGAGGGGGGTGGGGAAGGCAAAGACCTCGTTCCAACCCAATCCGAGTTCAAGCATCTCAATCAGATAGGTATAGGCCCAAGACCGATGAGAAAGCATAACCCCTTTTGGTTTTCCAGTCGTACCACCGGTATAATAGATAGAGGCAAGCTCTTCAGGATCGACCTCCACCTTTTTTGCGATGGGGGGATACTTGGCAAGAAGGGTCTGGAGGTGGAGATGTCCCTCCATGACGGATGAAGGGTCTTCACCGATACAGATGAAATGCTTGATCGTGGTCAGATGGGGGATCATTTCCTTCACCCTCGCAGCCAGCCGCTCATGGTAAACTAACGCCAAACACTCCGATTGATTCATCATGAAGATGTGATCGCTTGAGCTGAGAAGGACGGCCAGAGGGACGCGGATCCCGGCCATCTTCGCCACCGCATACTCACAAAAGATGTATTCAGGGCAGTTGGCCATCAGGAACGCGATGCGATCTCCTTTCTTAAGCCCGAGCGACTGGAGGGCGTTGACCAGACGGTTGCCATTTTCTCCCGTCTCCCTGAAAGTGTAACTCTTGTCGTAATAGGTGATCGCTTTCCTGTTTCCAAAAAAAGTGACACAACGATCGTAGAGATCACTGATAGTTAAACTGATCATCCCAATTCCCTCCTTTCAAAAATGCTCATCCCTTTATATTTTCTGAAATATGGTGATGCCGCAGGAATATTCTTCAACAGAGATGACTCCGCCCCCATTTTCTATAAGACCAATTTTGGCATGGGGCACCTGTCTTGGCCCCGCCTCTCCTCGAAGCTGAGTTACAATTTCATAAATCATGGAAAGACCGGTGGCTCCAACCGGATGTCCTTTGGAGACCAGACCACCGGAGGTGTTGATGGGAAGCTTTGCTCCGAGTTTCGTTGCACCTGACTCAATAAATTTTCCGCCTTGTCCAATGGGACAGAATCCCATCATCTCCACTTGATAGATTTCACAGAAGGAAGTGGCGTCATGGACCTCAGCGACATCGATGTCCTGAGGTCCGATTCGAGCCATTTGATAGGCCCGGTCTGCAGCCCATTTGCTCAGGCTCGGTTCTTCGATGGGTCGATGTTTCCCCGCAGACATCACGCAGGCTAATACCTTTACGGCTCGCTTTTGTACCTCACGCGGCTGGCTTTTCAGGAAATCTTCTGAGCAGAGGATGGCTGCGGCCCCTCCATCCCCGATAGGAGCACACATCGAACGGGTCAATGGGTAGCTGACTTCATAATCTGACAGCACCTTCTCAACAGGGACCTCAAATTGATACTGGGCCTTTGGATTCAAAGAACCATGGTAATGATTCTTCGAAGCGGCTATGGCAATCTGTTCCCGAGTGGTTCCCCATTTCCACATATGCCAGCATGCCTGCACCGCATAGGTGTCCATAAAAAGGGTATGACCTGGGCCTTGTTCAAAATCCCGTCCACATTCTGAGGCCACCACTTTGCACTCTTTGATCAGCCTTCCCTTCTCTTCGAGATCGATTCCCTGTTCATAGGCTAACAGGACTTTGTCTTTATCCGGATGGTAGAACTTGTCCACGCCAAGTGCCAGGGAGACATCACAGGTCCCGCTGAGGATATCTTTCCATGCACCGTGAAACGCCATGGAGGCACTGGCACATGCCCCTTCCACATTGATCAACGGTACCCGTTCAGGAAAGAGGCCTTCCTCTACCAGCGGGGCAAAGCAGACATGACCGCGGATGAGATCCTGACCCCACAGGGTTCCCATGGCACAATTGGAGAACCAGGCAAATTCAATGTCCTTTCCATTTTTCATTCCTGCATCTTCAAGAACAGCCAAATAAGTATCCCGGGTCAAATCCTTCAGTGATTTTTCGAACCATCTCTTAAACTGTGTGCTATAGGCTCCGATCACATAGACATCTCTTAGTTGTTTCATGTTGGGGTCCCTCCGTCTTCGAGAATTCAATTTGATCAGAAGTTCACTTTATCCAGTCCTTTCAACCCGAGAATGTCTCTTGCCTCAGCGGGTGTTGCGGGTTCGATTCCAAGCTCCCTCGCAATACGAATCATTTTTGCTACTTGTTCCGCATTGCTCTTTGCCAAGACCCCCCTGGATAAGTAAAAATTATCTTCCAGACCCACACGGGCATGACCGCCCACGATCAACGATTGGGTGCAGATCGGAAACTGTGCTCCCCCTGCGACACAGACAGAGAACTCAAAGTCGCCGATCAATCTTCTCGCATAGTCGATCATAAACATTAGATTCTCGGGACTGGGGGTGATACCGCCCAAAACACCCATGACAAATTGGATGTAAACCGGTTTCTTAAGATGTCCTTTGGAGATGAGATAGGCGATGTTATTGATCATCCCGGCATCGTAGGCTTCCAATTCTGACTTTGTCTCATTTTTGTTGAAGGCTTCCATAAACTCACGTAATGTTTTGAAGGTATTGGCAAAGACAAAGTCCTCGGTCATCTCCAAATATTTCGGTTCCCATTCATACTTCCACTCCTTCCACTTCTCTAAGGCAGGGAAAATGCCGAAATTGATGGAGCCTGCATTGAGGGAGGCAAGTTCAGGTTTTAGGTCCGTGACCACTCTCACCCTTTCTTCTGTCGTCATCCCTGCGCCCCCTCCTGTGGAGAAACATAGAACGATATCACATTTTCTTTTTACAGTGGTGGCGATCTCCCGAAATAGAGACACATCGCTTACAGGCATCCCAGTTTTCGGATCCCTTACATGGACATGACACACTGTCCCACCCGCTTCATGCACCGCAAGAATTTCGTCGATAATCTGCTCTGGGGTAATTGGAAGATAGGGCGACATGGTTGGGGTGACCATGCTTCCAGTGATCGCTGCCGTGATAATTTTCTTTTTCATTTTTTCTCCAATGAGACGCGCATGTGGAACATCATCGTGTAATCAAAGACCATCACGGTCTCATCCCGCTGGTTTTTGACGGTGTACCGCCAGGTCTGAATTCCTCTGTCGGGCTTACTCGTCTTCTGTTTGTCAATCACCTCCACCACCGCGGTGAGGGTGTCACCCATTTTCACGGGGGCAAGCATTCGCATCTTGTCGGCCCCAATCCAGGCCAAGGCTGCGTCTCCTGCAAATCCGGCCTTGCTGACCAAGCCCACGGCCAAGGCGAAGACGAGCGGTCCATGCACCAGCCTTTCTCCGAAAACCGTCTGGGCCGCATAGACCGCATCGACGTGAAGGGGATAATAATCCATGGTCAATCCTGCCCAATTCACCACATGGGTCTCCGTCACGGTGATGCGATCCGTTGTATAAATATCGCCTACATCAAAGTCATCTCCATATTTGCTGTGTTCCATCTTTTTCACCTCACCTTGCCTTCTTGATTTATCTTAACCGGTTGACGGTTTAAATTTTGGAAGGGTGAATTCATCGTCCAATTTCTCAAAGGTGACTTGAACAGGCATGTCACATGTGACCTGATAGGGGTCGCACCCCACAATATTGGTTAACATCTGAACCCCTTCCTCCAGTCTCACAATGGCAATCACATAGGGGACATCCTTCATAAAAGCAGAAGGTGCATTGGTTTCAACAACGCTGTAAGAATAGATGGTTCCCTTTCCAGAAGCCTCTACCCATTCTATATTCTCAGAAGAACAGTGGATGCAAGCAATCCTTGGGTAAAAGATATATTTTTTACAATCCCTGCATTGTTGAATGATCAACCTGCCTTCACGGGCAGCCTTCCAAAAAGGCCTTGCCCACGGATTGACGATCGGAACTGGTTTTTTAGGTATCTCCATATGCTTCCTCTCCTTTACGGGATCTCTGTTCCAAAGAGGGTGACCTGGGCATCCATGTAGGTCCCTCCTACTCCGGTCTCCACGGCAAAACGGGCTCCTTTCACCTGTCTTTCGCCTGCTTTACCCATCAGTTGCCGAGCGGCTTCGATGACAAGGGCCACGCCACCTCCTGCGCCCGTGTGGCCTTGGGATAACATTCCTCCGTTGGTCGTCGTTGGAATTCTCCCGCCTGGCCAGGTCTCTCCTCTCAAGAAGATCTCGCCAGCCTCTCCCCTTTTGCAAAAACCGAGCTCTTCCAAGGTGATGATTTGATAAATAGGATAGGAATCATAGATCTCTGCGACATCGATATCCCCGGGCGTAAGGCAGGCCTCTTGAAATGCGTCCTTGGCCGCATCCGCCCATCCGTAACGCGTGATGTCCGGTTCCTGGGAAAAGACGAAATGGGTCACACGGGAACCTTCTCCTAACACATAGACCGGCCTGTCCGTGATGTCCTTAGCCCTTTTTGCAGAGGTAAGAACGAACGCCGAACCGCCATCAAAAAGCATATTGGACTGTTTTGCCCGAAGGGGTGTGGAGAGCATTTTTGAGGATAAGACCTCTTCAATGGTAAGAGGGTTTCTAAAAAAAGCATTGGGGTTGAGCTCAGCCCACTTCCGATTTGAAACGCAGACCGCTGCCATATGTTCGTCTGTGGCGCCTGTCTCGTATTTATATCGGGTTGTGGTAAGGGCAGCAATCGAGGAGTAATGCTGCCCGTAGGGAACCTCCCATTCAGCGGAAATCCCCGCGGTAGAGAAGAGATCGATTCCTCCCTGAGCGGTCACACCCGTCCCCAGCCTCTCGGCATGGACACATAAGATGACTTCAGCCACACCCGCGAGGATAAGGCTTCCACCCAATTTGATAAAACAACTCCCACTCGACCCACCCGCAAAAATTTGGCAATTGGTTTTTGCATTCTTTAAACCAAGTTCTTCCACAATCCGGCACGTCACAAGTTCCGTATTGAATTGAGGACTATAAAGCGCTGCCGTGGGCATGACGAAATCGATCTCATCTTTGTTGATCCCTGCATCCTTGATGGCCAGCCTCGACGACTCAATGGCGTGATAGATCGCCGCTGTATCTGGGAATCTTCCGGTGGGAACTTCGCCAATTCCCACGATCGCGACTTTCCCCTTGAGACCACTCATAGAAAACCTCCTGTGTGACTTAAGATTTCAAATAACCCATCTTCTATTCAAATCACCTCAATAGAATTTCTTCTGGTAGAGTTGGAGGCTTAATCCCGTTAAGTCGGCCCATTTCATCGGGCCCCCTTTATCGGGTGGAAAGCCGATTCCCCAGATCATTCCCACGTCAATCGTCTTGGGTGAATCGACGATCCCTTTGTCCAAAAGCTCTTTCCCTTTTTTGACAAACTCTTGGTAAAGGAGTATCTGTATCTCTTTCGCAGAGATTTCTTTGGATCTACCTTGATTGGCAATAAGGGGTAGGACACTGGGATCAACATTGCCATCCTTCATAAAAAACCCCTTTCCACTTTTTTTGAAGCCGGCCCGGCCGTCACGAATGACATTTTTCAAAGTCTGCGGGGGTTCGATGCCCATGGCCAAAAAGGCGAGATGCTGGACGTCAATGCCCACTTCGTCAATCAGTTTCACCGGACCGACCGGCATTCCAAACTTCAGCATGGCCGAATCGATCTTTTCAATGGTTACCCCTTCCTCCAAAAGTTCGTATAACTTCAAAAAGTAAGGATGTAGAAGGGCGTTGATGATGAAGCCGGGGTTGTCTTTGCAGACAATGGGACGCTTTCTGATGGCCCCTGCGAAAGCAAGAAGGTTATAGATCGTCTCCTGGCCGGTCTGCTCACCCCGGATGATCTCCAGAAGCTGCATCATCCAGACCGGAGAGAAGAAGTGAGCCCCCCCAAATCTCTCGGGATGGGTAACCGATTTGGACATTCGGGTAATGGGGATGGTAGAGGTGTTGCTGGCGATGATACAGTCGCTCGAAAGGATCGGGCTGATCTCCCGGTAAACCTGCTCTTTGACCCTCGGGTCTTCAGAGACGGCCTCAATGACGATATCCACATCCTTAAAATGGCCGTCATAGGATGACGTCAGGGTCAGAAGGTTCATCAGATCGTCCACGGAGGTCTTCAGACTTTTCTTTTCTGCCATTCCGTCCAGGATCTTTCTCACGAAGGCCTTGCCCGGTTCTAAGGCCTCAG
>Ga0209286_1000297_pt1 | contig 12977 bp, 14 predicted proteins | sample PPLLak1March2015_2_FD_187250 | JGI IMG/M metagenome (GOLD analysis project Ga0209286, IMG submission 187250) | Freshwater sediment microbial communities from Prairie Pothole Lake near Jamestown, North Dakota, USA - PPLs Lake P8 Core (3) Depth... | ecosystem: Environmental > Aquatic > Freshwater...
AGGCCTTCACCACGTATTCGTTCTCGCTCTCGGCGATGTCGAGGGCCAGGCCCAAGGTTGCCGGCTGCAAGGTCGAAGTGCCGGTCACCGCGCTGTCGAGCAGACGCTCCATCGTGTTCCGGATGGCTAACATTTCGCGGAAAGGATCGTATCGTGTAAGCATATTGTTATCTCCTATACTTTGTCTGGTGTTTCTTCTTCCTTAAGCATAATCGAAGGTTGTAAGAATCCCATCTTAAGAATGTAATATATATGTTAGAAAGAGGAAATTGTCAGGGATTAACCACGAAGGACACGAAGGACACTAAGAAATCTGATTGACTGACAAAACTTAAGTAACCTCCAAGCGCAAGGACGATAAAATCGCGATGGGTTTCACGGCCTGTCGTTTGGAGGCGTAAACCGGTTCTGGGTCTGGACCGGGTTCAAACCAAAAGAACGGAAGCAGTCTTTTTCCATGAGCAAGGGCATGATCGATCCAACGCCAGCCGATCTGAAAATAGCTCAAACCACGGTTCCAATGGGGATCGATCAAGTGTCGCTTGCCCATGGCCACGATAGCGACACCGCTGCTGACCAGGTACAAAGTAGCCGTAGCCAGGATCAAGCCCAAGCGCGACAAGGCAGCCGCATCCCGGATCTGGCTGGCTTCCAACTGAAAGCCGGCCGATTTATCGTCCAAGAAATTCTCTTCGATATCGAAGCGCAGAGCGTATTCGTCCAAGGTCTCCAGGCTGGTAGGCTCATCGCTCAAGATGCCCCACTCTTCAAAACCGCGTACGGTTTGCACATGCGCCAATGCCAGGTGTACGGGTCCAAACCAACGATCGGTGATCCAGACTTTGTGCAGAAAGAGTGCCTGTCCTTTGGAGGGCATCAGCCTTCCCACTTTGGCGCGGGGTTTATTCACGCGGTAGACCCAGAAAGAGCTTTTCAAGCGGATACGGAAGCTCCAACCCAGATTGCGGGCCTGGATCAGCAGATTCTGATCGAAAAAACCACGGTCTGCCAGCAAGATTACTTGGCAGCGTCTCGGAAGCACCGCAGCAGCCTCCGCCAGAATGACCTGATAGTTTTCCAAAGCGACGGAAGCACTTTGGCTGGCCAAAACGATCCAACTCACCGGCAGCGCTCGGCCTCGGTAAACCAGCGCCACTCGCACCACCGTGAAGCGCCCCCACAGTTGACTGCTGTCCAAGGCAAGATAGATTCTTTGGCCCTCCCAGTCCGTCAGGACGGAGCGGATCAATCTCCGATATATGTGGCTGGGCAGAATGTGTGGATTGTCCAGCCAGCGGGCAAGTTGTCGCTCTTTACTGGCAGCGTTCGCTCGGCCAAACCGATACAGGCCCCATCGACTCAGATGGATCTGCCCGCTCAAAATCAATCCGACCACCGCCCACACAAACGTGGTCAGAATGCGCAGGTCATGAAATCGAACACCATTTTGCCAGATGAGATCCATTATGATACGATACAGTGTGAGGCTATTGTCCATTTCTCACCTCCTACGGCTTTTTATGTGTGGCAACATAAGTTTGCCATAGAGGGAAATGTGGCGATAGCCTTATCTTGTTAAGATTTGTCAGTCAATCAGGCAATGAGGGGTTGATAGAATCGATGCCCAGACGTGGATCTGTTGTTTGCGTCAATCCATTATTGCAGGAAGATGGGTTAACGAAGAGAGCTGATTTCTTGAGATTCGAATCCACGGTGGGCTGGAGTAGCACAGGAGAACGGTGTGTCATTTGCATATAAACGTCGAAAGAAAGTGTTTCAGGACAATGTGCGACAGCTTGAGCATCTGAAATTGCCAATAGTCATGAGAAGCAGCGAATGAGAGGTGTCTCAGTTATTCTCCAAGACACCGGAAAATTAGAGTTCGATGATAATTTTGAGCCAGAATGAGCGGGGGCGACAAAAGGAATCATCAAGGAACACCCTAAATGTGGGAAAAGTTGTCAAAAATACCTATCGTCCGCAGATATGGTGCCGGTTAAAGCACCGTCCACCTCTAAAAGCGAAGTTCGTAAAATGGTAGAGGTAGCGTGACGGGTTGAAAATGCCCTCTTGGATCCGCCCCTCACTGAAAACCTCTTTTGGGGTTAGTGCATTGATAGAACATTTCCTGGACCTAAATTATTAGATAGAAATAGGCGAAAAAGTCTTGACAAAGCCGCGGCAATCTGTATAATGTGAAGTATATTGACCAACAGTTTATAGGCTTTCACAAAAACAGCCCGGCACAAGCTGGGCGTTATTGTTTGGATCGTTGAAACGGGCGCTTCTCTGGGTTCTCACCTGGTTTGCGCCCGTTTTCGATTCTCGTGAGGACAAGATTGATAGAGATAAAGGAGTTAAGTATGGCTATTCAAGACCCGGAAATCTGATCGATGACTGCACAAGTAACCACAACGCCATGATTCCCAGCAGCGAGAACTTACCCAAGATGACTCTGTCATGTCGCAGGCTGCGTATAAATTAGGGAGCCAGTGCCGTAACCAAGAGGAGTGTTCTTCGCTTCGGATATGATACTGTGCCACGCTTTCAGAGCTGACCGAGATCCGTCACACCAAAACAGATACGCACTCTCGCCAGCATACGTACTGTTACCAGACCATTGGTTTTGGGGGGACAAAACAAATGATTGCGTGGGGTGCTATAGTCAACAGGTACTCTCCAGACGGACCAGGGAGGATCAAACGCTTGAGCAAAAAGCGAGTGCTACCTGACCCAGAGAGCACCGGGTGTCTTTACTACGACACCCTGAGCCAGATCTAAACACATAGTATATGTTCTGAGTCACCTCTTTTTGAAGTGACTCTTATCCACAAGATTACGGGCGCTGTCACAGGAAGAAATCCCAGGCGGCGCCCGTTTTTGATTCCCAACCTTTCAGGAGGTCAAATATGCCAAAACCACTCTTCCCGCTTGGACAGCTCGTCGCCACGCCTGGCGCCCTCGAACTGGACGTGAACTTCTACCCCTTCCTATGCCGCCACCAGTGCGGAGACTGGGGCGACCTGGATGTTCAAGACCAAGCCGAGAACAACTTTTCGGTCGAGAACGGCCTGCGAATTCTATCCGCCTACCACACGCCGGAAGGCGTGAGATTCTGGATCATCACCGAAGCCGACCGGTCGGTCACAACCATCTTGCTGCCGGAGGAATATTGATCCCACTGTCCAAATTGCCGGTCGGCGCTTGTACGGTGTCCCGGTAGTGTCAAATTGGTGACTCACTCATATACCATACAGGAGACCAACCATGTACCTCACATATCCACGTAAATCCAGAGCGGTGATCCGGTGTCTCGCCGCGTCCCGCGCCCATATGGGCAAGTTCGATTTCCAACCGGACGCCACGGAGAGAACCCGGCTGTCCATCATCTACCATTTTTTTCAGGAGGTGACCTTGCTTGTCCTACCAACCCCCAAAGAAAAAGCGGCGGTGGCCCCCGCCGCTTCAGGCGCTCAAAAGAGCGCACTGCCTAGCAATCCCATTGTACCATCGCTCTGCCGAAATGCAATGGGGTTTCGCTCATTTTTATCCCCAACTACCCCCCTCAACCCCCAACTTCGCCTGCGCCTGCATAGCCCCTAATCAGCACACCGTGGCCACTCCCAATCTACCGATATAACTTACGAAGCCTACGTCCCCCGATCCGATTATCCCCGCCCGCAAAGACAGGCTAATCGGATGCGTGATCATGCCGCTCTCGAAAACCTACACACCTCTACACAAGGTAGAGTTGTTGTTTCGTTCCTGGTTCTACGAGACCTGCCTGTTGAACAGGACTTACACTCTCTCCCCAGGCATGACTTTCCGCAGAGCTTGCGGTAGGTGCGATCAGAGATCTAAGGTTTTTGGAAGCGTTCAGATCGCGTTCAACGAGTTGCCCACAATATGGGCAAAGCCACTCTCGATCTGCGAGCGTCAGGTTGTAGTTGATGAAGCCGCACTCGAAGTGTTTTTTAGAAGAGGGGAAGAACCTGTCTGCAACCTGGATCTCGCAACCGTACCATCGGCCTTTATATTCAAGTTGCCGACGGAATTCCCCGAAGCCCACGTCAGCAATGGCCGCCGCCAATCGGTGGTTCTTCAACATCCCGGCCACATTCAAGTCTTCGATGCAGATGGCCGACTTGGTTTTCGTCAGCCATGTCGTAACCTGATGCAGGGTGTTGATGCGGATATTGGCCACCCGTGCTTGGGCTTTGGCCAGCTTCGCTGCCGCTTTCGCCCGGTTCTTACCACCTTTCTTCCTGCGGCTGACTGAGCGTTGGAACCGCTTTATGCGCTCCAGGCCACTCTTGAGGGCTTTGGGGTTAGGGAACTCTGTCCCATCGCTGACGGTAGCCAGGGTCTTGACCCCCAAATCCACTCCGGCGGCGGGTTTGCCTAAACTGGGAACAGGGGCAGGAATTTCTGTCTCGACTTGTAGAGAGACGAACCATCCACCGGCACGTTGGCTGACCGTGGCGCTGAGGATGTGCACCCCGGACACGGGCAGATAGCCGCGTTCCTTGAGACGAAGCTTGCCCAAACGCGGCAGCTGTATAGCATCATCTAACACCACGATCCTGCCCGTCAGTCGAAATCTGCCCGCCCCCTTCTTCCTCGACTTAAACTTCGGGAACCCGGTTTTGCCCTTCAGTGTTCCGTTCTTCTTCTGCTTTGCCCTACGGAAGAAGTTGGCATATGCCCTATCTAGGTCGCGCAGGGCTTCCTGGGGAGCACACTTAGACACCTCGTACATCCATCCCACCGCCCCATGCTTCAGTTCGTTCAACTCCCTATGTAGATCGATGGCTGTTGGAACTTTCTCTCCAGCCCTGTAGGCCTCAATCTTCCTGGCCAACCCCCAATTGTACGCCCACCGAGCCGTCCCTGCATGTTTCAAACAAGCGGTCCTTTGCTTGTCATTCAAATCCAGCTCGGTCTTGTAGGCGCGAAGAATCTTCATAACGTATGATAATTTTAGCACATACGTTCGATTTTTCCAACCCCTTTATATCGTTTTTTGCAGATTTTTTGCCCACAGATAATAACCCCTTCCCAGGGAGGATTCCGCCTTTTGGCAGATCTAGTTCGGAAAGCACATCCCGGGTAAGTTGGCCTAGATGCTCGTTCCACATTCTGCTCGGCATCTCCCTCAGTAATCTGGAGGAGATGCTCGAAACGCTGTTCACGGAGATAAACCATGAAAAACCCCCAGCCCAACTCTTCTGTACTATCCAGTGAGGTCAGAGACCTGTTGTATCGAATCGAACAATCCTCGCCAAGCCGGCGAGTAGCCGAGGAACCGGCTATTCCAGAGAACACCCTTCGCCGCTGGTGCAACACCGATGAGGAATTCCGGGCGGCCCGCTCCCTGGCCGGGGAACTGGGCATCCAGCTCATGAACTGAGCACATATCTATACAACTGCATAGCGCCACCCCGGGGCGCGAGCGAAATGCCGGGAACTTGCCCGCCATCATCCGGCGGGTCCTTCTGTCCTCTCAGAATACCAGGATGCCATCTCACCCTGGTACTCACGCTCCGCGCAACCCTGCCCGCGGGAAGTATGTGTCGGCAGGGCACCACTCCCCAACCGATTTGCACGATTGAAAGGAGAATCCCATGAACGACAGCCTCGCACGACTAAAGCCCCTCGTCCATGAATTGCAGGGGTTACCGGACTGGCCAGCGACTGATCTGCCTGCCGGCCTACTGCTCTACGACGTTTTGGTCGCCCAAGGCGCATCGAGGGCAGAGATGGAAGAGGTCCTGGGTTCCGAGGTGCTAAACCTGGTCGAGGACCCCGATCTGAAGGACGTTGAACGCACTCCCTCCCCCTAACTTTGCTAAGATGGATATTGGAGGAATAGTGGACATTCTCAGCGAAGCTACAGAACTCCTGGGTCCCCCGGTCAAGGTAGAGCGCCACCGCGGCTGGGCTACCTTCTGGTGTCCTTTCCACGATGACCTCGCCCGTCGCGGCAATCGCGGCCGCCCCAACTTCGGCGTCCAATTGGATGGAGGCTATTGGAAGTGCCTGCGTTGCGGGGCGAGCGGCTCCAACCTCTCCACCCTGCGGCGAAAGCTGGGCGCCTGGCGACCACGTCCGGTTGCCCGTGCCCCATCGGATCCCCCTAAAGTCACCCAGTTGAACGAAGCCCTATCCGAGGCCCGCGCATCTCTACCTGGATCCCCCGCGGAGAGCTACCTCGCCCAGCGCGGCCTGCGCGCCCACATCGCCCTGGCCTATGGCTTAGGGTATGGACTATCCAATCCAAGCGTGCACCTGGAGGTAGTACAGGCAGCTCGCCGCGCCCGCCTAGTGGCCGAGGATGGGCATTGGCTGTGGGCCGGTGGGTTGGTGTACGCCGACCCGCCGGTCAATCCCATCACGATCCAGGTGCGCCACTTGCGACAGGGTGAGGATAAAAAATACCAGACCTGGGGGCGGCTCACCCGCCCTCTGGGATCCTGGCGTCTCACCGCGAAGACTCGGACAGTTATCGTGCTGGAAGGGCTCCTGGATATGCTGGTCATTGCCCAGGCCCTGCGGGATCGTCGGGAAGACGGATCGACCGGAGTGGTCTACACAGGTGGGGCCTCGCCCTCCCGCCCAATGCTAGAGTGGTTTGCCGCTTGCGCCTTTGAATTCCTCTTAATCCCTGACCCAGACGAGGCCGGACAAAGTTGGACAAAGGCGATTCGGACGGCCATCCGGCGAGGCGAAGGGCAGTCGCGTCTGGTCCGCACCCCGGATGGCCTGGACCCTGACCGAGCTGTACTTGAGGGGTGGTGGCCAGAAGGGGTGTAATTTCTGAGCTCCCGTCTATAATCTTGAATTGGAGATATATCAGATGATTTACAAATACGCACGTATGTTCTATAATTCTCATGTATCTACCTCGACAATGTTAGATTAGGTTTGACTGCGTTTTTTACGCTGGGTTTGTAAACGACTGCGAGTAGAACGAGAACGTTTGACCAAATGTTGGACAACCAAGTGGGTAACCTGTTCAGGTGGCAATTGAGGCAGGGGCATCACAGCCTGCAGCAATTCACGAACATTAGCCACCGACAGCGCTGGCAAGGTATCGAGTTGCATCTGTCGAGGCAATTGAGCATCTCTTGGGTAAGTGGTGGCCCAGTCATACTTGGTTTGAGCGATAAACCAAGTCGCCAGGATCGTCAAGGCCAGGTGATGCTCCCAGGCAGGATATTTCTGGGCCTGCAGTTCATCCCAACCGGTTTCGGTTTTGGCATCCTGGTTAGCCCGTTCCACGAAATGGCGCACGCACTTGAGCCAGGCCAGGCGTTCGTGCGGGGTATTGGCAGGTGCGTTGCTCAAAGCATAGGTATAGCGATGGTCATATTCATGCCGGATGACCAACCATTCTTCGGCCAGTTCATCTTCTCGGATGATCCAGACCCGGCGCATGGCGAAAGCGTCATCCAATTCACCACGTTCGGTGGGACGCACTCGAAAGCGTTGGAAATGAGTGTCCGGCAGGGATATGATCTGATGGGCCTGCACCGGCTGAACTTGGCTCAACACTTGTGGACGAGTTGGGAAGCGTCCGGCTTGCCCCGGGGTGGGCGGCGGTATGCCATACTCAGGCTTGATCAGGTAGACTTGGGTGTCTTCGGGGATTTCGGCCATGTAAATCAAGTGGGCTGCATCCATCTGGCCTCGCAACCAGCCACTGCGACCATACAGATCGTCACAAGCCACCGCCTCAAATGGCAAACCATGGTCCTTGACCCGTTGGATCATGCGCCAGCCCAACTCCAGCTTGGTGGCAAATTGTCGTTCTGGCGGAACTCCCACCCGCTTGCGTTCACCCGCCATTTCGGAGGTAAACCAATGCTGCGGCAAATACAGTTCACCGTCCACCCAGGTCCACACCATCTCCTTGTAGAAGGCCAGAAAAACACCTACCTGGCTCATCTCGATTTTGCCCAACCGTCCGTTATGCTGACGACCCGCTCCGGCGCTCTTGTCCCCAGCTTTCTCATCTGGGCTCTCGTCCAGCAGCAGCACACCTCCGTGTTGCAATCCCGGTGTGGCGGCAATCTCCCGCTGGACTTGTCGAACCACCGCTTGTGCCAACCAAGGCGAATCGGACATGAACTGCTGCAAGTTCTGCCCGTCCCCGTCTGGGGTCGTAACCCGCCGATCCATGTTAGCGAAGTTGCGCCCGGTTTTCATCAGCAGAAGCCCTCGCAGATAGGTCCAGGCATGTTCTGCCGGGTTGCGGGTCTTGGTCTTGAAGCAACTGCGAAATCGTTCCCAGAAATCCCGCAGCCGGTTCCCCAAATCGGCAATCGCTTCGGGTGGCAATCCCCAACGCTTGGGATCATATATGTCCTCATGCTCTGCATCGTTCATCGCCTTCACCATCCTGTTATCAAAGTAGAACAGGATAGTAGTTGTAACCGATATCGGGAAGTTTTTACCTTTGGGTTAATCTAACATTGTCGAGGTAGATACCACTAGTGTATAGAACATATGTTCTAAAATCCGATCTTGCTTTGCGGTTTACCGACAAGCCCCTGGATTTTATCGCTTCAGCAATGAGGTCGCTCTTGGTAGGAACATCTGGAAGGCAAGGATGACAAATCTGCCAATGATACATACACGACCACGCTCAATTTGGTTGATCTGCAAGTGTGCTGTTCAAGGAGCATATTCCAGAACGCCTGCCAGTTTCCGTAAACAGAAAGTCGGGGTATTCAATCCTTCTGTTATATCCGAGGCGAACTTGTAGAACATTCTACACTTTCACAGAGATGCAGTAACTTGTCCACGCCTGGTCGTTGAGTAAAGGTACCAAAACCTATCGCCGCTCAACCTGTAGAACATTCTACAGATTCCTGATATGTTGGGAATGGTAACCGAGTCGGCTAGCATCAAAGAGCTTGAGCAGGGACTTGTAGCTAGACCATATCTACGGTAGGTCGCAGTTTAGGGGCAGGGGAACATCAACGAGAATAAAACATTCCGATGGGCCCACAATGACAGTGTGCCGCCAGAGACCAGCTATCGGATCAACTAAAGCTATCCGACGAATCTATAAAGGGGCGAACGGAAGGCTATCTTTTCGACAGGCGCAACCGGCGTTATAGGGGATCAGGATTGAATCTCCGTCGGTAGAGGTCAACCATCGGATGATTACAATCGTGGAACCACCAGGCCGGGTGTGCCTGGCCTCAAAGCAGCTGTGCCACTCCCGCGGCCATCATGATCTATACCTGTGTCGATAACCAAATTCGGGCCTTCTAACCATCAACCCCAAACGCCCTCTCACCGACAAACCAACGGCCCAAGGCTATCCGTCCAAGTCGGGCCAACGCCCGAGACGATAATCCAGGAAATACAAGCGCGTTAATCGGATCGTTCACGGATTTAACGTCCCCGGAAATCGTAGAACCTTCTACACTTTCAAATGAATGACCCAATATCTCGTTCCCAAAACCCATTATTACGATATCCAGGCGCAAGAACAAGCAACATAATCCCGCCCAGCTCTCCTGTTGCCTTTAGTCCTTGTGGTCCGGGGGATTGCCGCCAGGCATTCACCCGCCATTGTGTCACCAGAGACAATACTGCCGGAGAAAGCCCCGCCCTCAGAGAGTCTGGGGGCGCATCCGATTAAGTCGTCTTTCGCATGCGAAGAGTAGCGGTGAAAGTCCAGACACTGCACATTCCATCTGGGCCAATCCCAAATATACTGGACCGTCTCTCGGCTGGTTAGGATTGACCGAACATGTAATAGCCGCCACGGGAACATGACCGACAATTTCTACCAAATCCCCCTCTTTCATATCGTTGCTACGACCAGTCATAAAGGCAACAGTGTCCGGTGACAAAAAACGCCGGTGTCTGATCCGACAACTCTCAACACCGGCATTCCATCATCGCAACCTGTAGAACCTTCTACAGGTTACTCCTTCACTTCTGGTTTAGGTAAAGGGAATAAAATTGCCCGCTATTCAAAACAGCGAGGGCTGGTGCGACCCCCGAAAAACCTCTGGCAGAGGCTCGCCTGGTTTTATCCTGCTCCACCGCCCGGCCAGGTAGTTGATGGCCTGCTCCATCTTGTCCGCGGGCAGCACCGAATAAATGTGCACCTGAAAGGTATCCTTGAAATCGTTATGAACCTCGGCAAAACAAAGCGACTTGGATTTGCGCGGGTGGGTCTCGTGTTCTGCAAGAGCGACCAAGGCGATCATGTCATCGATTTGTTTGGCCTGGGCGGAGTTGACGATCGAGCGTCCGACCAGCTTAGCCTCTAACGTGCCCAGGCGGCCTTCGATATCCTGCATCGTTGCCCCGACCCGGGCGAGCTCTTCATCCACCCGGCCGGATAGCAGGTCCAGCTTCCGCCGCAACAGCCGAGCATCGTCCATGAGAGCGGCATACTCCTGCTCCTGGGGCGTCGCAAAGGAGTCCATCTCGGCCAGCACATCCCGCGGGACGATGTCAGAACGGAACACGAACCAGGCCGCTTCAGCGAACTCGCGCTTGAATAGGATCACCTTCTTGCGGTGCTCCTCCCTGACTCGCTTCGCATCAATCGTTCCAAGCCAGTAGGGTAGCGCGCGCAGGTTAAGGCAGGAAACATCCTGGACGCGGGTGGTATCCTGGTATGGAGTTTCCACAGGGATGTTTACCAACCGGTGAGCGATGGCCTCATCCTCCTGAATGCGCCTTCGCTGTGATCTGGGATCGATATCCAGAGCGCTGCAAACCTCATTGATAGGAATGTACCACTGGCGATCAGAAGCCAGGTATGCTTTAAACGTTTCGCCGTAGAAAACAAAAGGGACACTGTGTACAATTTCGGGCACGGGCAGTTTCTCCTTTTTTCGTTGTCGTTTAGCCGCATAAACGGTCATCATGACCCTGCATCGTGACATGCAGGGTCATGATAACCCTGCATGTCCCCAGTTATTACGAGAGACGAACTGTTATGGCACAAGCACATCTCCCCAATTAACTTACCAATCCGAAGCTGTATAACATTCTACAGATTTCCCTTCTATCCAGTATCCTGATCTTATCGAAGATAGACGTGTATCATACACGTCTATTTTCTCCTATATGTGAGCCAAACAATCTGTAGAACATTCACACTTTCGAACTGCTGAATCTGATCGCCAGGGGGTTCATTGATTTTGGATTCGTCCATTGTGAACCTGTAGAACGTTCTACAGGTTGGGCCGCAGCTCCGAATTGGATGGGGCGGTCTCGCTCTCGATCGCTACGCACTCCCACCGCTGTCTTCCCTGGCCGCTGACTCCAGCTCAGCCCGCAAGGCAGCTGCAGCCGCTTCGAGCTGGCTGCACAGCTCGCCAGATTCTCTCGGCTTATTGGCGACCATCAAGCGGGCCAGGCCTCGAAAATCCCCCCCGGTTACCTTTTCTACAGCCCGAAAGGTGCCGAAGATCTTGGTCATCTGCACCTCGATGGGCGGACGCTGCCGGCGCTTGTACTTGTTCTCTTCGCGGCGAGGATTTTCTAAATCCCGCAACGCGGCCTCGAAGGCGCCCCGGCCCGGCATGGCCGCCAGGCGAGCCAGGCGCTTGATCTCGGGAGCGGGTAGTAAGTAAGAGATGGTCAGATCGACAAATTTATCCTGGAGATCCTCGGGGGCGCTCAAAATGGCTTCGATCTGACTCTGGTTCAGGCGCCACTTGTCCGCCGCGTGCAGGCCGGCTATAGGCAGACGCAAGAGCCCCAGGAAACCCAGCATCGAGACCCGGTGCATGCCCATCTTGTCTTCCAGTTGGGACCAGAAATTATCCGGGAGCCGCTTCTGACCTAAGAGCTCCTCGGGGCCCAAAAGAGCCTGGCGATAGAACCCCCAATATTCCTCGTCGCTGACCGGCGGGTTGGCTGGTGGTAATATCCCCAGCGTCTCCAGATAGGCGATGGCTACCTGGCGAGCCCGACCGATGGTCGAAAGCGGCTCGACTTCTTCGTTTTCCGTAATCTGGAGAAATCTGGAGGGTTCGGCATGAATCACGGCGGGGATCGTTTCGTATTCCCCGGTCTCCATGCGCAGCAGCCAGAAGGCCCAGTAGCGGCGTTCTCCTGCCAGGATGCGGAAGGCCTTCGTCTCGGTATCCGTGTAGATGTGGATCGGATGTAGAAGTCCTACACTGCGGATCGACTCTTTCAGGCTGACCAGCCGCTGGTACTCGGTATGCTCCGGGGTTCCCTCCACCAGGCTGTTGATCCACGCCTGCAACGCTTCCAGATGGCTGGTCGTCTTCCGAATCACATCGAACGTCAAGTTGCGTGGCAGCACCCCGCCGCGTCCCTGATAAAAATCCGGCTCGATCACCGCCAGGGGAAATTCCGAAGCGATAAAACCCTCTTCCTCGCGCTCTGTAGTCGTCTGGCGCAGGTAATGCGTCTCAAGAGAGCTGCCGGGCAGGCGACCACTTTTCCCTTCGAGATCGTCTAATTCCGGAAGGTTTGCCGACGGTCTATGTTTTTTGGACACGATTCATCACCTCCAGGGTCGCAGCAGCATACGCCTTGGTAGCCGGCGCACTGGCATTGTACCGATGAATGGGAAGTTTGGCGTGATATGCCTCTGGCACATCCGTGTTCAGGGGCACAGGCTCAAACAGGAGGCCGCGGAACTTTTTGCGCAGATTGCCGAGCACCTCTTCCTGCATCGTCACCCCCTTCCGGTAGGATATTGGGAGGATGCCCAGCAATTTGGGGCGCTGGTCAAATTCGATCTCCAAGCGGTCCAGGTTGCGCAACACCTTAGGAAGTTCCTGCAGCGAAATGGCATCCAACATGGTCGGAACAATGGCATAATCGATCGCATACAACACGTTCCACATCAGGATGCCCTGGGTGGGGCCGGTATCAACGATAATGTAATCGTATAGGTTCAGGACAGGCTTGATCAGCCTGCGCAGGACCGCCACCGGGTTAATATGGCGTTGGGTCATCAG
>Ga0209286_1000307_pt1 | contig 12877 bp, 11 predicted proteins | sample PPLLak1March2015_2_FD_187250 | JGI IMG/M metagenome (GOLD analysis project Ga0209286, IMG submission 187250) | Freshwater sediment microbial communities from Prairie Pothole Lake near Jamestown, North Dakota, USA - PPLs Lake P8 Core (3) Depth... | ecosystem: Environmental > Aquatic > Freshwater...
CACGAACCGAGGGGGTCACCAATGGATGGTCAGGCAAATCTTGAGTCTTCTTACCCATCACATGAGCCTCCAACCCAAGAGACTTGAGCGAGGCTATATACTCTTCTCCTTTTTTAAGCGCCATCTTTTACTCCTCTCTGTAAATGATCCACGTTGATGAAAATGATCACTTTTCCTTCTGGCATTTCAAATTTTGAATCGCCTTGATAACAGCTGAAGTGCAACCCCCTACTTTTTCAATTTTTGCCTCAGCCGTCTCAGGGGTCTCCGAAGTAAATATTTTCATTTTGCCACCACGCTCTCTGGAAGTCTGCGGGTCAGGATATCCACCGCCTCCTCCACCATCTCCTCGAGCACCTGGCGGGCAGGTTTGATCTCTTTGACGAGCCCAGAGATCTGACCTGCAAGGCCCCCCACGTAATCGTCTTTTTCCCCTTTGATAAAACTATGCAAGAGGGCCGAAGAAATCAAAACCTGGGTGGGAAAAGGAAGCGGCTCCAATCCCGAACCATCCCAGAGGTCGTGGAACTTGTTGTAGCTCGCCCGCAACGTCTTGCCAGTGTACGCCTTACTGACCCGGGTGTCTTCATCCGTAGAATCGATGATACGCTTTTTATTGACCGGGAGAGCTCCTGCTTCTTTCGTGGCCAGAAAGCGGGTCCCCACCCAAGCCCCCACGCAGCCCATCGCCAGGGCCGCTGCGAGCCCCCGACCATCTCCAATTCCCCCCGCTGCCAGGACGGGCACTGGGTACGCGGCATCGATGGCCTGGGGTAATAACGCCATGGTTCCAATCCGACCTGTGTGTCCTCCCCCTTCATACCCCTGAGCCACTAATAGGTCGATTCCGGATTGGGCCATCCTGCGGGCGTTCTTGGCATTCCCGGTAATTCCGAGAACTTTCATCCCTGCGGCGTGAGCCTCCGCCACCATGAATCCGGGATTTCCCAGCCCAGCGCAAAAGAGCGGAACCCTTTCCTCGATGCACACCTGAATCGCTTCCTGAGGGCGCATGGTAGTCGTATTCATCCTGACCATGATCTCCACATCCGGAAGTTGAAGCTCATCTTTCACTTTCTTGATCCAGTCCTGATAAGGTTTGGGCAGAGATTTCACCACAACGCTCAGGGGTAGCTCCTTGGGCCCTTTCTGGCCTAACCCTCCACCGAAGTCCAACTTTTGGGGCAAGAGGAGGTCCACTCCATAAGGCTTTTTTGTTTTTGCTTGAATCTCCCGAATGGCCTCCTGTAACTTTTCGATCGTGAAACCGCTTCCACCTAGGACTCCCATACCTCCGGATTCGGAGACAGCCACTACCAATTCCACGGGAGCCCCCGTCGTTTCGCCAATCAGTGTCGGCCCCATTCCAGCGCATAGGATGGGGTACTCGATTCCGAGCATGTCGCAGAGTTTTGTCCGCAACGTCCGCCTCGCCATAAAATTTCTCCTCTTTCACCAACCACCATCGTTGCGTCTTTTTATAATGAATAAAGAGACATTTTTCAAGAGAAAATCTGTAAGCACAAGAAATGATGCTTACGATCCGAATTTCTCACTTGACAAGCCTGTCGTCGATGGTGTAGGTTAATGGTCATTCATTAATCCAATAAGCCAGAAACTCTTGAATCGCTCCTTCTTATCTCTAATCATAGGGTTGCCATAGGGCTACGTCCTTCGAAACTGGTTTGGTTCAGATGACCCAAAACAGAGCAAAACCCGGTTTTCAAAAAGCGAAGATGCTGGAAGCAGCCCGAAGGCTTTTCTGGGAAAAGGGCTACAACGCCACAAGTATGCGCGATATAGCCATTGCCTATGGTTGCAGACCGGCCAATATCTATAATTTCTTTTCTGACAAAGAAGAAATCCTCTTCGAGGTCCTTCGTGAAGAAATGGAGCAGATCATTCATCCGATTAAGCACTTGGAAGAGGGTGACGGTACCAGTCCCATTGAGCAGTTGAGGTTCATTATTGAAAGTCATCTCAAAGTTACGTTGAGCTATAGGAGATCCGCAAAGCTGCTTTTCGACGTTGCACTCGATAGCCTCTCACGCGAGAAACGAAAAAAAATTATAGATTTTCGTGACACCTATGACCGGATTATTCGAAAAGTCATTCGCAGGGGTATGGATACAGGGTATTTCCCAAAAGTGGATGTGAGGTTAGCTGGCTTCATGATTGCTTCCATGATTACACGAACGAGAATCTGGTTCCACCCGAAGAAAGGGGTATCGGTTAGCGAGCTCGCAGATTTCATATCTGAATTTGCCTTTAATGGTCTTAAGGGCTCGGGGGCCAGAAGAAGGGGATCTTCGTCTAGGAGATTATCCTAATTAATCAGGGATGGAGGGGGCAGACTTGGGTGAGATCTTCCTCCTTCCAAAGAACTATTGAAACGCGTGGAATGAGGGAGTCCCGACGGAGAAGAAGGCGAACATAGGCAGGAGAGAAAGCCATGGAGAAGGTTTTGGTTGTAGGCGCAGGATTTATGGGCTCAGGAATTGCGCAAGTATCAGCCCAATCAGGCTACCAGGTTTACCTCATGGATATCCAGCCTGCGATCACGGACAGAGCTCTCCGAGATATTCGCTGGTCCGTTGAAAAGCTGGAGGCCAAAGGCCTTCTCAGGGAACCTTCGCAGAAAGTGCTTGCGCGAATTTCACCCGAGAAAGATCTATCCAATGCCTCCGAAGTAGATTGGGTAATCGAAGCAGCTCTTGAGGACGAGGGACTGAAGCGCAACATTTTTCAAGAACTGGATCGGATTTCCCGGCCGAAGACTCCCTTGGCTACAAATACTTCTTCCATCCCGATCACGCGCCTTGCCGAAAATACGAAGCGACCGGAGAGGGTGCTGGGGCTGCATTTCTTCGGGCCTGTGCCACTGATGGGATTGGTAGAAGTGGTCAAAGGAGAGAAGACCTCACCGGAAATCTTCGAGCGGGGAGCGACCTTTGTTCAATCCCTTGGAAAAACTCCGGTTCGCGTTCAGCGCGATATCCCCGGCTTTGTGATGAACCGGATCTTCTCTGCAGCCTTCCGCGAGGCTGTCGACTTGGTCGACCAAGGAATTGTCAGCGCCGAAGATGTGGATGTAGGCATGCGGCTCGGCTATGGTTGGAATGCCGGCCCTTTTGAAATCGCTGATAACGCCGGTTTGGATACCTGTGCCCGGATCGAGCAGACCATGAGGGCCCTGGAGGCGGGCCACCTTGCTCCCAGCTCGAACCTCATTGAACGAATGGTGGTCGAAGGACGTCTGGGCCGAAAGACCGGAAAGGGTTTTTACAGATACTCTCCCGAAGGAAAACGCCTGCCCTGGGAGAATAAGTAGATTGTGAAGAGGTAAATCAAGGAGGAAGAAGGATGAGAGACGTTGTGATTGCCGGATTCTTAAGAACTGCCCAATCCAGGTCCAGACCCAATGATCCGGCTCGGGACTGGTTCCACAAACTAAGAGCTGATGAACTTCTGGCCAAGCTTCTTCCCGAGGTGATTAAGAGAACAGGCGTTAAGGCAGAGGAGATCGATGATTTTATTGTGGGATCGTCCATCGGAGTGAGTGAACAGTGGGCCTATGGCGGCCGTACCCCCATTTGGCTGGCCAATTTGCCAGAGACGATGCCCGCCAAGTTCGTCGACCAACAGTGCGGCTCATCCATGGCGGCCATTCATGTCGGCTTTATGGAAATTGCCATGGGCTATGCAGACATCGTGATGGTCGGAGGAATGGAGCATATGACCCGGGTCCCCATGGACGGAACCCTTCAGAAAAAGGGAGCCATCTCTCTGAACATGCGTCTTTTTACGGAGCCGGCCTACAAGCACTGGGACATGGTGACGACCACAAATATGGGGCTCACCGCGGAGAAGCTTTTTACTCAGAGAGGATTTACCAAAGAAGATATGGATCGCTGGGGAGCTCGCTCCCACCAACTGGCTTCCAAGGCTTATAAGGATGGCTTCTTCAAAGATGAAATCCTCCCCATCGAAGCCGAGCAGGCAGACGGAAAGACTCTGGTCGTAGATCGAGACCAGGCTGTTCGGGATGACGCTACGCTAGAGGGGATGAAAGACCTCAAGCCAGCCTTTAAACCCGATGGGGTCATAACGTCCGGGAATTCCTCCCCCTTAAACGCCGCAGCCTCGTCGATGATCCTGATGACAAGGGAGACGGCCAACAAAAAGGGCATCCAGCCCATGGCAACCATACGCTCAATCGGATTTGCCGGAGTGGATCCCACCATCATGGGGGTGGGTCCTGTCCCAGCCAGCCGCATGGCCCTGGAAAAAGCAGGTTTACAGGTAAAGGACATCGATTACTGGGAGATCAATGAGGCCTTCTGTATCGTCGTTCTCAACTGCATCAAGGAACTGGGTATCGATCCGGATCGAGTCAATGTCATGGGAGGGGGAACGGCCATCGGGCATGCTTTGGGAGCTACGGGTATCCGTCTGGTGGGCACCCTATCCCGGATTTTGAAAGTCAGGAATGGACGCTACGGTCTAGCTAATGCCTGTGTCGGCGGTGGGCAGGGAGTGGCCACGATCATCGAGAGAGAGCCGTAATTGAGAAGTCTTAAAATCTCATTCTCCCAAGGAGGCAAAAAAATGGAATTTTCTTTGAAAGATAAGGTTGCTCTGATCACCGGAGCCAGTCGGGGAATTGGTGAAGCAACTGCTATAGGACTGGCCCAGGCTGGTGCTGACCTTGCCATCGTCAGCCGGAAACTCCCGGACCTGGAAAAGGTGGGGGAAGAGGTAAAGAAACTGGGAAGAAAATGCCTTCCGGTACAGGCCCATCTGGGTAAGGTGGAGGAAATTAATCAGCTTGTTAAGAGAGTCCTGGAGGAATTCGGGAAGATCGATATCTTGGTGAATAATGCCGCTACGAATCCTACGATGGCTTCGGCCATAGATGTTGACGAGCGCGCCTGGGATTCCATTATGAATCTCAATCTCAAGGGGTTATTTTTCCTAAGTCAGGCAGTCGCCAGGGTAATGAGGGAGAAAGGTGGAGGCAAAATTATCAATGTCTCCTCTGCCGCTGGGATTACCCCTGATATCTTACCTCTCTACTCCATAAGTAAAGCTGGCGTCAATATGGCCACCAAGGTGATGGCCCAGCAATGGGCGCAACATAATATCCGTGTGAACGCCATCGCGCCGGGCTTAACGAGAACTCGTTTCAGCGAGGCCCTCTGGAAAAATCCTGATATTCTCAAAATGGCAATGATCAAAACTCCAATGGGCCGGCCCGCTGAACCCGTAGAGATGGTGGGAGCCATTATTTACCTGGCCTCGGATGCTTCGAGTTATGTCACAGGCCAGATTATCGCTGTAGACGGAGGAATTACGATATAGCCTCCCTTTCTAAAAGGCGACCTGCCTTCGCCGAGACGCTTCGTGCAGGCAGGCTGAAGTCGCCCCTACCCCGTTTAAGTAAGGCATTACATGGGGCACATTATTTCAATTGATTTTTTTCTTAGATGAACGTATAAGGAATGCAACGGGTGGTGGAAAGTTCCTTAAATCTTAATCACTGGAGTGGAAACTTATGAAATCAGACTACAGAACGATTAGAGTTGAAATCACACAAGGAGTCGCTATTCTAAAATTAAACAATCCGCCTGTTAACCAGCTTTCCAAGCCATTTGTAGCGGAAATGAAAGAAGCCCTGATGTCGGCCTATGGAGACAATGAGATCAAAGCCGTGATCCTCACCGGGACTGAGAAGAATTTCATTGCCGGAGCAGACATCACTGAGATTCAACAGGTAAAAGACAGAGATTTTATTTTACCATTGGCGATGGAGAATAACCGATTTTTGAACTCCATAGAACAAGGACCCAAGCCGGTCATTGCTGCCCTCAATGGAAACTCCCTCGGAGGGGGATTAGAGATCGCCATGGCTTGCCACTACCGAATTGCAGCTCAAGGAATACAAGTGGGACAGCCAGAGGTTCAGATTGGTTTAATACCGGGAGCCGGGGGAACGCAGAGGCTTCCGCGGTTGGTGGGGCTTCCCGATGCTTTGCAGATGATTGCAACAGGACAAGCCATCTCTTCAGATGAGGGATTAAAGAAGGGTTGCGTTGACGAAGTCGTCTCTCCAGGGTCCCTACTGGAGAAAGCCTTAGGGGCTGCACAGCGCTTCGTCTCCGGTGAATTGAATCACCGGAATCGAATGACGCGCCTAAGGAAGGACCGACTTCCAAACTTCGTCACTAAGAAAATGATTATCTCATACGCCAGGGGGGAGGCAGAGAAGAAAGGCAAAGGATATATTGCCCCTTTCAAGGCCATTGAGGCCATGGAGCGAGGTCTCTCTGACGATTTCGACGCCGACCTGAGAATCGAGGCCGAACTCTTCAGCGATTGTGCTGTGTCGGATGTGGCCAAGAACCTGATTGGGATTTTCCTCAACACCAGGGCTGCGGGAAAGCTCCCCCGGATCAAAGGCGTGGAGCCACGAAAGATCAGGACAGTGGCCATGCTCGGAGGAGGAGCGATGGGTTCTGGCATCACAAACCTCCTGCTCAGCAATGGGTTCGAGACCATCCTCTGGGATATTAATGATGAGGCCATCCAGAAAGGGCTGTCGGCTGTTCGGAAGACTTTTGCCTATCCCATAAAGATAGGAAAGATGACCCAGGAAGAACTCGATCGCAAGATCCATGATCACTTGACACCTACGACTTCCCTTGATGACATGAAGCGCGTTGACCTAATCATCGAGGCCGTATTGGAGGATATGAACATCAAACAAGGGATATGGAAACGCCTTGAAGGGATCTGCCGGCCGGAGGTTATTTTCGCCACCAATACATCAGCGCTTCCCATTACAGAAATGGCTTCTGTTCTGAAAGATCCAGGCAGGATGATCGGGCTTCACTTTTTTAACCCTGCAGAACGAATGCAATTGCTGGAGATCATCTGCGGGAAGAAGACATCGGATGTCACATTGGCTACGAGTGTGCCCTTCGGAAGGGCCATACGGAAGGTGCCCATTGTGGTAAACGATGGCCCTGGTTTCTATGTGTCGAGGCAGCTCGGAGCTCTCATGGGCGAGTCCACCTTTATGGTAGGCGAAGGAGTCGATGCAGCACTGATTGAGGAAGCAATGCTCGATTACGGTATGCCCATGGGACCTGGAACTCTGAGCGACCTCACGGGCATCGACATCGGCTATCACGTGGGAAGGAATTTTGAGAAATCCTTTGGAGAACGCTGGAAAATGTCACCCATCTCCGAACTCGTTTACCAGACCGGATGCTATGGTCGGAAGACTGGAGCTGGCTGGTACGATTACAGTGGCGAGAAACCCGTTCCCAATCCCAAGGTTCAAGAGGTAGTCAAGAAATACTTAAAGGAGAACAGAATTCAACCGAAAAAGATTTCCCAAAAGGAGATTGTGGATCGGATGCTTGCCCGCGCCATTAACGAAGCGGCCTACATGATACAGGAGGAAATCTGCGATAGACCTCAAGATATGGACCTGGCACTTATCTACGGGCTTGGTTTTCCTCCGTACCGGGGTGGTGTTTTTCGCTATGCGGATGCCTGGGGCATACGCAATGTCTACGAGCATCTCGTGAAGCTAGAGAAGGAATATGGCGTCCGATTGAAACCTGCTTCACTCCTCAAGGAGATGGCTGAATCCGGACGGACGTTCTATGGGAGAGCTTGAAAAGCTCTGTTGATGCCGTAGAGAATAATCCGATTATCTCCCTCTCCCCGGGCGGGAGAGGGCGGGGGTGAGGGGGGCCATACCGTGTCCACCCCCACCTCAATCCTCCCCCATCGAGGGGGAGGATAATATTAGCTAATTTTCATCCTTCAAAGGTTCGGAGTAATCGATTCTTAATCGGTGTAATCAGAGATTTCTAGAAAATCTCAAGAAAGGAGGGACTACAAATGGAAAAGTTGGGTAAAGGAATTTTCTTATTCGCAATCGTTATCTTATTTGCGGCGTCATCGGCTTTCGGACAGGAGGTTATTAAGATCGGCGTGATTGGCCCGATGAAATTTGTGCAGGGCATAGGCCATTGGAACGGGGCGACCATGGCCGCCGAGGAAATTAACGCCAAAGGGGGTATTCAGGTTGGCAACAAGAAGATGAAAATTGAACTTGTTCAGGCAGATTCTAACGAATTCCTCAACATCACGGATGCCACGAATGCCATGGAGCGGATCATCACAAAGGACAAGGTAAATTTCATTCTTGGCGGTTTCCGGACCGAAGCGGTACTACCCATGCAGGATATTGCCATGGAGGCAAAGAAGATCTTTATCGGCGTTGGGGCTGCACATGATGAGCTCTGTAACCGAGTTGCAAAGAACTACAACACCTACAAATATTGGTTCCGGGGTTCCCCTTTCAATTCCTCATTCCTTGGCAGAACGAGCTTCATCCATATGGGGACAGTTGGAGCCATATTGAAACAGTCCCTAAACATACCCAAAGTGAAAGTTGCTATCGTTGCTGAAAAGGCCGAGTGGACTGAACCCATGATCAAAGCGGGTGAGGGAGCTATCCCTAACATGGGTATGGAGATCGTGGGTACTTGGAGGCCCTCTCCGGTGGCCACGGATGTCACAGCCGAACTTTCTGCCATTCAACGTTCAGAGGCCCAAATGATCTTTACGATCTTTTCCTCATCGGTTGGGATTCCCTTTGCAAGACAGGCAGGGGAACTCAAGATCCCGGCTGTACAGGTTGGGATCAATGTAGAGGCGCAGAAAGATGGTTTCTGGCAGGCTACCCAGAAGATGGGTAACTACGTGACAACCATGAATACCTATGCCCGCGGGGTCGAGTACAATGAACTCACAGCGCCTTTTGTTGACACCTATCTGAAAAGATTCGGTGAGGTGCCAACCTACACTTCAGACACCTACGCAGCTATTATTTACACGCTTGCACCGGCCATTGAGAAAACCGGGACCCTAGACTCAGATAAGATAGTGGCCTTTATGGAAAATGACGTACATAAGGCCCCCTCCGGCGTCGTGGCATACCTGAAGAATGCCGAAGGAAAGCCCCTCCATGAACTCAGATGGGGTCCAGGGTACCTCACAAGCTTGGGGGTTCAATGGCAGGATGGTGAGCTAAAGGGTTGGTGGCCCAATAAATGGAAGGCAACCCCAGAGGCGCCTGAGATCACATATAAGGGGATTAACCCCTATAAGTTACCGCCCTACATGATTGAGAAGTATAAGAAATAATGGCGTTATTGGGACGATGAACATTAGACCATGAACAGTTGATTGTCCATTGTTCATCGTCCCATCGAATCTTCAACTTTGCACTTACCGTGAGACGAAGTTCTTATCTTCTAAGTCATGAGGTTATATGAATCTCGTGATAGATGTCATCGTAAGCGGTCTCATCAGTGGAAGTGTCTATGCCCTTCTCGCCATTGGGTTTTCTCTCATCTTTGGTGTTGCTCGCATCGTAAATATCGCCCATACCGCCTTCTACATGCTGGCTGCTTACTGTATCTACATTGTCACCCACAAGATGGGCTTCCATCCTTTGTGGGGCATGGTCACAGCCATCTGTCTGGTCACTCTGTTGGGCCTGATCTCGTACAAGATCTTCATAAACCCCATCCGGGAGCATGAGGGTGCCGTGCTGATAGCGACCATCGCCTTGGCCATGGCCTTTCAGGAGATTATGGCCATCATATTTACGGGAACTTATTTGAGTGTGCCTTCGCTGGTCAAGGGGTATTTTATGATCCTGGGTGTAAAGGTCTTTTATCAACAGCTCCTGACCTTCTGTGTGGCCTTGCTTGTCATGGTAGGGCTTTGGGTCCTTCTGTTGAGGACCAAACTGGGTTTGGCCATCCGGTCCACTGCTCAAGATAGGGAGGTGGCCAACCTCATGGGGATAAACGAAGCTCGGGTAGCCATGATGACCATGGGTATCTCCGTTGGGTTAGCCGCCTTAACAGGCGCCGTCGTAGTACCCCTGACCATACTTGAACCTCATATGTGGATGCACCCGTTGATCATGATGATGGCAGTCGTCGTCCTAGGCGGGCTGGGCAGTCTCAAGGGTAGCTTCCTGGGCGCATACGTCCTGGGCTTTGCAGAAGCATTGGTGGTCTTTCTTGCTCCCATGGGCTCCTTTCTGAAGGGTTCGGTAGCCCTCTCCGTCATGATTCTGGTGTTGCTCATACGGCCGGAAGGCCTCTTTGGTGTGTCCTTCGAGGAAGAAAGGTAGATCCCGTTAAGAGATGGACCTCATTCTATTTTACCTGAGAAAGTTGTTTACCATACTCAAAAACGAAGTGCTTGTTCTCCCATCCCGTGTCGTTGTCGTCTTGTTTTTTATCTTTCTCCTCCTCTTGCCCGTATTTACCAAAGATCCCTACCTTCTGCGCATCTTCACTCTCACCAGTATCTTTGCCATACTTGCTGCAAGTTGGGATCTCCTTTCCGGCTTTACCGGCCAAATGAACTTCGGACATGCCCTCTTCTTTGGAGTAGGGGCCTATGTTGCAGCTCTGCTTAATCGGTATGCGAATATCCCTCCATGGGGCACCATCCCCCTTGGCGGGTTGGGCGCAGTTATCGCAGGCCTTATCATAGGGATACCATGCCTGAGGCTCAGAGGTACGTATCTGGCGCTGACCACCCTTGCCTTTCCTATCATCCTGATGGGACTCGTTTTTGCCTTTCCTAACCTCACGGGTGGAGAACTGGGTATTTCGGGGATCGCCCGGCTGGCCCGGTCCCGAGTTGCTGATTACTACATCTCCGTAGTCCTTATGCTCGGCCTTTGCACCATCATGTGGAAGATCACCGACTCCAATACCGGCATTATCTTCCACGCCATCCGGGAGGATGAACTGGCTGTTCGATCTGCCGGCATCAACACGACACGCTATAAACTCTTGGCCTTTTGCCTCAGCGGCTTCTTTGCCGGGATATCCGGAGGACTCTATGCACATTTCATGAAGATCGCGGGCCCCTCAACTCTCGAAGTGTCTTTGTCCTTCCAGGTGGTCATCTGGGCTATCTTCGGTGGGATTGTGACCATCTATGGCCCGGTTGGAGCGGTATTCATCCTCTTTCCCCTGCTGGAGTTTCTGCGCTTCTGGCAAGACTACCGAACACTGATGTTCGCAGGTGTCGTCCTCTTGATCCTTCTGTATATGCCTGATGGGCTTTTTAGCTGGTTGCGGGACAAGATAGAAAAGGAATGTCCCCGGTGTAAAATCAGAAATGTCGCGACGCGTCATACATGCCGTGTATGTACGGCACCGCTGGACTAGGGATATTTGAAGGATTGTCGATCATGGATTCTTGATACTGGTAAGGACATCGTTTCATATCGAATCTCCGGCATCACGTATCTCGCATCAAGAATCTGACCCTCGAAGGTGAACAAAACAAAGTGGAGGATAAGGAAATGAACGCGAAGGAAGCCTACGCCGCAAAACCCTGGTTGAGGCACTATCCCGAGGGTGTCCCTGAAACCGTGGACGTGCCTGCCGTATCCGTCCCTGCCCTCTTTGACCAGGTGGCAGAGAAATACGGCAACAAGACCGCATTGATCTTTTACGGGAACAAGATCAGCTACGCAAAGCTAAAAGAACTGATCGATCGGTTCGCTACGGGTCTGGCCGATTTAGGAGTAAAGAAGGGGGACACGGTCGCCCTCTATCTACTGAATTGCCCGCAGTACGTCATCGCCTACTTTGCGACCTTAAAAATCGGTGCGAAAGTTACCCCCATCAGCCCAGTTTACACCAGCCATGAAATAAAGCATCAGATCCAGGACAGCGATGCGACGACCGCGGTCTGTCAGGACATCCTTTATGACAATGTGGAGAAGACCGGCATTGTCATGAAGAATGTTATTCTTACGAGCATTGCTGATTACCTACCTGCGCTCAAAAGGCTTTTAGGGAAGGGGGCCTTGGGAAAGGTCTATTCCGAAATGAAGGTTCCTACCCCCACGCACAGAGAACAGGCTGGTCTCCTTCAATTCCAGGATCTCATAAAGAAATACCCTCCCCAGCCTCCCCATGTCAGTATCGACCCGGCAAGGGATATTGCAATCCTTCCCTACACGGGGGGTACCACAGGGCTTCCTAAGGCAGCTATCCTCACCCACGCCAATATGGTGGCCTTGCAAGCGCAAGTAAGGGCCTTCTGGCCTTTCTTCAAAGAAGGCAACGAATTGGTCATGGCCTTTTTGCCATTTTTCCACATCTACGGTCAGGTCGTCGTGATGCTCTCAAGCCTTGCTCAGGGTTTCACCATGGTCCTCTTCACCACACCTGACATAGACGATATCCTGTCAGCCATGGAAAGATACCAGGCATCCGCATTCTATGGTGTGCCCACCATGTTTGAATATCTCAAGGAATATGAAAAAACAGATAGGGTCAATTGGAAGCGGCTCAAGCTGATCGCCTGTGGTGCGGATACCCTTCATGAATCGACCATTGATGCATGGGAGAGGAGAACCGGGTCAAAGATCTTCGAGGGATATGGGATGACCGAGACCACTGCCATCAGCCACGGTAGCCCTATTCACAGGCCCAAAAAGGGCTCTTTCGGAGTGCCCCTTCCCGGCATGAAGGCTGCCATTATCGAACACGAAGGCACCAATTTCCTCCCTGTTGGTGAGGTTGGAGAATTGATTCTGAATGGGCCTAACATCATGCAAGGCTATTGGAAGAGGGAGGAGGGAACCAGGGAGTCATTGATCGACATTGACGGGGAGAAGTGGCTTAGAACTGGAGATCTTGTCAGCATGGATGAGGAAGGTTATTTCCACTTCTTTGACCGTAAACGGGATCTCATTAAGGTTAAAGGATATTCGGTCTTCGCCAGACATGTCGAAGAGGTCCTTTTCAAG
>Ga0209286_1000308_pt1 | contig 12865 bp, 10 predicted proteins | sample PPLLak1March2015_2_FD_187250 | JGI IMG/M metagenome (GOLD analysis project Ga0209286, IMG submission 187250) | Freshwater sediment microbial communities from Prairie Pothole Lake near Jamestown, North Dakota, USA - PPLs Lake P8 Core (3) Depth... | ecosystem: Environmental > Aquatic > Freshwater...
CTTCGCCCCTGAATTCCTGGGCCAGTGACACGGCCCGTTCATAAGTGCGGTTGGTCACCAACATTCTCTCCACCCCTCCCGCGACAAGGTGTCGGGCGGCCAGCTCACACATCTCCCCCGCCCCAATGAGCAAAACAGTTTTCTTTTCGAGGGTTCCAAAAATTTTTTTTGCGAGCTCGACCGCCACAGAACTGACCGACACCGCGCTGATGGCAATTTTCGTCTCGGTTCTTACCCTTTTCGCTACATGAAAGGCCCGATGGAGGAGTCGATGGAGAATGAGACCCGAGGTATTGGCCTGCTGAGAGATGTCGTAGGCAACTTTGATCTGTCCTAAAATTTGCGGTTCCCCTAAGACCATCGAATCCAGGCTAGAGGCGACTCGGAAAATATGCCTGACGGCTTCTTCCCCAACATGAATGTAAAGACTTTTTTCGAATTCCTTCAAGGAGATTCCATGATATTGGGAGAGGAAATCCTTCAAATCGTGAATCGCTTTTTCAGTCTCTCGCGTGGTGGCATACACCTCCACCCGATTGCAGGTAGAGACGATCATGTCTTCTTTCACTGGAGAAAGGGCATGCACCTTGGAGAGGGCCTCTTCCAGTTTATCTTCCGGGAAGGCCAGGCATTCGCGAATCTCGATGGGTGCCGTGTTGTGATTTAATCCGATAACGAGAAGTTCCATATTTGCAAGAATAGGCTAAGGTTGAGGCTAAGGCTGAGACAAAACCTTTGACAAAAGGGTTCTATTCTTCCTCAATCTTAACCTCAACCTTAAATTCGAACGGATTCTCAACCTCAACCTAAGTGTTAACCTATGTTCGTCACTGCCACTTGGAATAAGTATGCAGTCCCGGAAGAAGGAGGTTCACTCCTAAGAATGTGAAGAGGACAGCAAGAAAACCTACAATGGCCATAATGGCGGCCTTCCGCCCCCTCCACCCAACGGTCAGTCGCTGGTGAAGGAGTGCCGCATAGAGAAGCCAAGTGATCAGGGACCATGTCTCTTTAGGATCCCAGTTCCAGTACCTTCCCCAGGCATATTCCGCCCAGACAGCCCCTGTGATGATCCCCAGGGTCAATAGTGGAAACCCGAACTTGAGGGAGAGGTAGCTCAGATCGTCCAGGAGGCTCAGGGAAGGAAGTCTTTTGGCGATTGCCCCCATCTTTTTTGCTTTGAGCTGATGCTCCTGAATCAGATACATCACTCCAAAGCAGAACGTCAAGGCGAAGATCGCGTTGCCCAAGAAAGCGAAGATCACATGGAAAGGATGCCAGAAGCTCTTTAAAACTGGAGCCAAAGGAAGGATTTCTTTCGGAAGGGCAAGGGCGAAAAGCATCAGGATAAGAGCCAAGGGGGTGAGAAAGGAACCCAAGACCTTGATTTTATATTTAAGGTTGGCCATCAACAAGAGGCCGATGATCATCCATGCAAAGAAGGAAAGAGATTCATAGAGATTGGTCACAGGAGTATAGCCCGCTTCGAAATACCTCGTGAGGATGGCCAGGGTATGGGAGGCGAAGCCAAAGGATACGATGGTGACTGCTATTTTAGAGAGGACTCCGTTGAGGGAAAGAACATATACCAAATAGGCCAACGTCCCAAATAAGTAAAGAAAGGAGGCAAATTTGAAAAAATAGACATCCATAAGTTCTTATTTTAGCATGTTTCTTCCAATTGGTGAAATAGTCGGTTCCTTAGCAAAAAGATCTATTTCAAATTCCAAACTACAAATCCCAAATTTCAATGGCCGCCCCTCACTTTCCCTCTCCCCTGTTCTTTCTAAATTTACCATGTTTTTGTCAATCGGTGAAACCCCCAATTCATCGCTAAGTAGAAGAGGGGATGAATCCAGGGTCTCTTGAGGACCCTTTGATAAATGGAAGAGGTTGAGAAAACCTCTTTCCAGGTCCTCCTCATCCCTTTCTCCAATTCTTCCACAGACATCCCGAGAGGCTGATAGACGACATGAAGGGAATCGTATTTCTCCCAATCCCTGCAAAGAATCCTTCCTTCTTTTTCCAATCGGAGAAACGAATCCGTTCCAGGATAAGGGGCCATGATAAAGGTGAGGGCCCAGTCGAGCTTCGAACCGATGCAGAAGTCAATAATCCTTTGGAAGACGCCGGGATCATCATCATCCAGGCCGACAATGAAGGTTCCCATGATGCCGACTCCCTGATCGTGAATTCGATTGACCGCTTCTGCATATCGGGAGGGCTGGTTGAATCCTTTCCCCATGGCTTTCAGGTTCTTCGCGGAGAAGGACTCGAAGCCGATATTGATGGCGATACAGCCACTTTGCGCGAATCCTTCCAGGAGTTTCTGATCAAAGGCGATGGAAACAGGGGCATGGCCATACCAGAGAAGATCGAATTCCTTAAGAAGGGAGAGAAGTTCGAGACAAAATCGCCTGTCTCCGGCGATGTTGGAATCGATGATGTAAAGAAGTCTTCTTTTGAGGAAGTAGGGGAGGTCTTTGCTGAATAAGGAAAGTACTTTTTTTAAGAAAGGGTTCATCACCGGCCCTTCTTGGAAGAGTGTTTTGAGCTCTCGCTTGATTTCGCTGACCGGACGGTTGCGGTATCGGAATCCGAAGAATTTTGAGACACCGCAGAAGTCGCAGTGATGAGGGCATCCCCGTGTCGTTTCGAGTAACTTCAATGGAAAGTAAAACTTTTCGTTGAGAAGCTCCCTCTTAGGGAGAGGAAGTTCGGAGGGATTGAAAAAATCCCTCCCCGTATAAATCCGCTTCAATTGGCCTTTTTTCAGATCCTCGACCAGATCCGGCCAGACCCCTTCCGCTTCTCCTACGACCACGGCATCGACATGCTGAAGCGCCTCTTGTGGAAGCATGCTGGCATGAACTCCTCCCATGACTACGGGGATCCCTCTCTTTTTATACTCTTCCGCGATCTGGTAAGCCCGGGGGGCAACAGGCGTCTGAGCAGTAATCCCCACCAGATCCACCTTATCTTCGAAATTGATTTTGTCGAAGGCTTCATCCACAATGTTTACTTCCTCGCCTGGAGGCGTGACCGCTGCGATATAGGGAAGGTTTAAGAAACTCAGCCTGAAGAGAAAGGCTTCTTCCTTTTTTCGCTCCCGCTCGGGTGAAACCAAAAGGATCTTCATCTTCATTATTTAACCCATTCCATGGGAACGGGTCAACGCCTGCCTATGGCAGACACCCCTCCCAAGGCGGGTAAGCCTTCCTCTTGAAATTGGCCGTTTGAAATTTCATTCTTCATTGGGTTATATTGAATCGTTATAAGGAGAAAGATCATGAAGCCCATTCTATTGGAAATCGTCACAAAAGTGATTAGCTCGTTTGGCCAATGTCGCCGCTGCAAGATCCTCTTCGATGAAGCAGGGTTTGACCAGAAGTTCCATCAGAAAGAGATGGACGAATATCCTGCAGATTTGAAAGAGGAGTATACGAAGCTCTCAGACTGGATTCGAGAATTAAATGGGCTCTATAAGCATCGTCTCTCGATTAAGCTGATTGACGTCCAATCGCCTCTCGGGATCTACAAATCCCTGCGTTATCGGATCCGGACCTACCCCACTTTTATTGTGGAAGGGAAGGAGACCTATGTAGGGTGGGATAAGGGCCAGCTCGAGGGCCTTCTGGATAAGTATATCAAGAACGCTCTTCCGTCAAAACATCGAAACCTTCAGCCTTCCCTTTCTTAGGGGGCGACTCAGAGCATTTCCCGTCGGCAGTAAATGCCGACGCTACGTTTTCGTAACCGACACGGATCACTGACACGCCTGCGTTTAACGACCTGCTCGTCGAACCTTCCTCCGCTGAGCGGCTACGCGGAGACAGGACGCACTCCGGCGTGCAGGCACGTGGCGCGGTATCTTTAGAAAAATGGGAAGAGGTGGACGATTCGGCAAATACGGAGAAATCAAACGGTTTGAACGATTACGTCAAAAACGGCGTAACGTCCTTCCTCAAAAACCTCTAAAGCAGACTCCTCCAAAGAAATCTCTCAAGGCTTAGAGAAATAGAAGGTGGGATGCGAGAAGACTGGGAGATGGCGCATTAGAGGCTATAAGGTTTTGAGCATCTCTTCCGCAAAATCTCTCAAGTCGCTGTCACTAGCGGTCATGGCTAAAATATCGACCTTGGCTTTGAAGCCCTGCTTCTCAATCGGGCTCCTGGCCTCATAGAGATCCTTCATCGCAGCAAGGGCCTGTAGGACCTTCTGAGAATCTGAATAATCCAACAAGAGCAAGAGCGTGCTCCAGTCATCCGGCAGGCCGTATTGATCTAAATAGGCCTTCACCGTCGTCTCAAATTGATCTGTGCCGTGATAACGATCGAGGTCGTTATGGGCTTTTTGATGTTTTTTGGTTCCTTTCTTTCCCATGAAGAGTTTATCGGCCTCCTTTCGATACTTTTTCATCACCCATTCGGAACGACGGGATCTCACTCGTTCCTGTGGAGTTTCTTTGGGGGCGTAGGGACTTCGATCTTTCCTTCGATCAATCTCTCTCCAGGAAAGCTTCTCCCCTTCATCTTCATCGTGACGCCGAATCATGTTGTCGCCTGCCTTGTCAGAACTTTCACTTCTTTATATCACCTTCGTTTTTAGGTAAGGGACTAAAACTTTAATTTGAGCTTTGAGGTTCGGAATTTGAATTTCCTTCTTTCGGAGGGCTCGCCTTCTCCGAACGCTTTACCTCCACCCCCTGGGGGGTGACGGTCAGCGTCAGGACCTCCCCTGACCTTCCAGGCTTCCCCAAAGGCTTTCCATTCAGGACCAGGTCGAGGCCTCCTGCGTTACCAAGTTTCATGAGAATCCGAGCCGATGCTTGAATGGTCATCCCTTCCCCTGGCTTCAGGATCATTTCCTTTCCAGACTGGTCGTCCGCTTGAAGACTCAGCCATGTTTCTTCGATGGCTTTAAGCTGGAGGGAGATCGCCTTTTTTTCTAGAACAGAGGTGGTCGCTGCGACGGGAGCAGACGGCGTAAGAGGTTTCTTCTCTTCGACAACAGGTTTTCTTTCTGGAGGTTGGGTTGTCGCAATGACAGGAGCAGAAGGAGCGATGTGAGATTTCTTTTCGACGAGGGTTCCGGGGATGGGTTCCGTGGGAGGGTTAGGAGCGAATGGGGAGAAGAAATAAAAGACGATGAAGCTTGCGACGATGACCCCTGCGACCACCCAAGTCTGTTTTGTATTCCATAGCACCTTCCTTTTGGGTTTTGAAGGTTGAGCGGGCGGAATCTCCTGTTTGGGTCTTTGGGGTTGAGTGGAAGGGCGGGTGATCGGTCCGCCTTTTAAAACAGTCTCATAACGGAGAAGGACATCGTTGGGATCGAGCTTGAGATACTTGGCATAGGCTAAAAGAAACCCTTTGACATAGGTAGCGGGGGGGAGAAGATGATATTGCTCCTCTTCGATGGCTCGGAGGACGTGTTCCCTCACCCGCGTATTTTTTGCCACCTCTCTCAAGGAAATCTTTTTGGATTCCCTCTGATTCTTAAGATATTTTCCTAAGGTTTCCGTTTCATCCACAGGTCAATTCCCTCAAGCGGATTGGTTGAAAGTCGATGGATAGCCCAACCGATTCAGGGCACGGGGGTCTCGGGTCCAACCTTCCTCCACATTCACCCACAATTCCAAAAAAACCCTTGTCCCCCAGAAAGCCTCCGCTTCTTTTCGAGCCTCCTCTCCAATCTTTTTCAATTTCTGTCCGCCTTTTCCGATGAGAATCCGTTTTTGAGAATCTCTTTCAACATGGATCGTCGCCTTAATAACCACAAGATTTTTTTCAGGGTTCTCCTTAAATTCTTCGATGGTGACAGCGGTCGAGTACGGAATCTCTTGATAGGACCGGCGGATGACCTTCTCCCGAATGATTTCAGAGACCCAAAAGCGTTCGGTCTGGTCCGTGATGATGTCTTCCGAATAGTAAGGATGGGATTCGGGAAGGACTTCCATCATTTCATCTAATAGAATATCTATTCCCTCTCCCGTCAGGGCTGAGACGGGAATGATCTCTTTGAAGGGGTGAAGCTTCTGATATTGATCCATGATGGGGAGGAGGTTCTTTTTTTTCACCGAATCAATTTTATTGATGACGAGGATGGGAACTCCGTTACTTCCCCTAAGAGATTCCATCACCCGTTGGTCTTTTTCTATGACCGGGGAGGTGGCCTCGATGAGAAAGAGAAGGATATCTGCATCCCGACCCGAAGCAATGGCTGTTCGGACCATCCGCTCGTTCAATTCAGAGCGTCCCTGGTGAATTCCCGGGGTATCAAGGAAAATGAGTTGAGCCCCTCCGACGTTCTTGATTCCCAGGATTCGATTTCGCGTCGTCTGAGGTTTTTCAGCGACGATAGCGATCTTGTCACCCAGGAGGCGGTTAAAAAGGGTCGATTTCCCTACGTTCGGCCTACCCAAAATAGAGATAAAACCAGATTTGAAGGATGCCATAGCGCAAAAATGTCAAATACCAAAGTTCAAATGTCAAAATAAATCCCAAGTTCAAAAAAATGGAATTTCTGATTTTGAATTTTGGCATTGATTTGGCATTGATTTGACATTTGGATTTTGAAATTTGGATTTAGAAAGCCAGACTCAATTCTTAAACAAACGCGACCCTATCTTTTTTGACGAAGACTATGAAGGTAACGTCAGATCCAGTACCTCTTGGATGTGTTCGACTAAGATGAAATTCATTTCTTTCTTTACATAGTCTGGAATATCGTCCAGGTTCTTCTCATTCTTTTTAGGCAGGATCACGGTCTTCACTCCGGCCCGACGAGCAGCGAGGATCTTTTCTTTAACCCCTCCCACCGGAAGCACTCTTCCGGTCAGGGTCAATTCGCCCGTCATCGCAACCTCACGGGGAACGGGTTTGTCCCTTAAAAGAGAGAGAACCGCTGTGGCAATCGTAATTCCGGCTGAAGGTCCATCTTTCGGAGTCCCTCCAGACGGGATGTGGATATGAATGTCGCACTCTTGATAAAAGTTCTCAGGAATATGAAGCGAGGAAGCATTCGTCCGAATATAAGAGAGGGCCGCGTGAGCGGATTCCTTCATCACCTCCCCCAGAGATCCCGTCAGGATGAGCCCCTTGTCGCCTTTCATTTTAGACGTTTCGATAAAAATGATGTCTCCTCCATTTTCCGTCCAGGCCAGTCCTGTGGCCATGCCAATGCGGTCTTTCTCCTGAGCGACCTCGCGAAAAAATTTTCGTGGCCCCAGCAGCTCCTCGACAACCGCCTCATCGATTGTCTCTTTCGAAGACTTTCCCATGGCCACTTCCTTAGCAATTTTTCGACAGAGGGTGGCAATCTCTCTTTCTAAATTTCGAACCCCTGCCTCCCGAGTATATTCTCGAATGATCCTGCAAAGGGCTTCAGGAGTAAAAGAGAGAGGATGGTCTTTCAGCCCATTTTCTTCTTTTTGGTGAGGAATCAAGAATTGAAAGCCAATCTTCTCTTTCTCCTCTTCGGTATATCCCGCCAGGGGAATCACTTCCATACGATCCAATAAAGCGGGGGGGATAGGGGAAAGAGTGTTCGCCGTTGTGATGAACAAGATATGGGAGAGGTCAAAGGGGACATCGAGATAATGATCGGTGAATGAAAAATTCTGCTCCGGATCGAGAGTTTCAAGAAGGGCTGCCGCAGGATCTCCACGGACATCTTGACCGATCTTATCCACTTCATCGAGCATGAAAACGGGGTTGAGGGTTTCCGCCCTCCGAATCTCTTGAATAATACGGCCTGGAAGCGCTCCGACATACGTTCGACGGTGCCCCCGGATCTCCGCTTCGTCCCTGACCCCTCCCAGGGAGATACGGATAAATTTCCTTTCCAAAGCACGCGCGATGGAGCGCCCTAAGGAGGTCTTCCCGACACCCGGAGGACCGACAAAACAGAGGATCGGGCCCTTCATGGATTCCTTTAATTTCTTAACGGCTAAGAACTCTAAGATCCGTTCCTTCACTTTTTCAAGATCATAATGGTCTTCATTGAGGATGGCCTGAGCCCGGCTGAGGTCAAGGTTGTCCACAGTCTTCTTAACCCATGGCATCGTAGTAAGGTAATCGAGATACGTTCTGGAAACGGTGTATTCTGCGGAGATGGGGTTCATCCGTTCCAGTCGGTTGATCTCTTTATGAGCGATCTCTTCGACTTTTTGGGGCATCCCGGCGTTTTGAACTTTTTCCCTCAGTTCATGGATCTCGGCCTGATAAGGATCCTCTTCCGGCACGTCCCTTTGTCCTCTTACGGGAGAACGAAGGGAATGATCCTTCTGAAGCTTCCCGGCCTCTTTTCCAGTATTGAGTAAGGGATGAGGTCGGGTCGGGGAGGACTGAATCTCTCGACTGAAGTAATGAAAGACTTTTTTTAATCGTTCCAGGGGATCGACGGTCTCAAAAATTTCTTGCTGTTCCTTCAATGCCAAATGGAGCGTAATGGCGATCAGGTCGGCGAGTCTGCCCGGATGGTCAATTTTATCGAGGGTCTTCAATAGCTCCTCCGGAAGGGGCTTCCCCATAGAGAGTGAGATCTTAAAAAGAGTTCCAATGCTCTGGATGAGGGTTTCAGATAGATCAGTCCTTTCTTGATGCTCATCGATCTCACTGACATCGGCCTTGAAATAAGGGGTCTCCCGGCCGATGTTCTGAAGGAGGACTCTTGATAGCCCTTCCACGAGAATCTTCATCCCCCGATTTGGCAACTTGACCAGCTGGAGAATTTTACAGACCGTTCCAATGGAAAGAAGATCCTTGGGTTGGGGATCTTTAAGATAAGGGTCACGCAGGCCGACACACCCGATCAGACTATTCTCCAATAACACTTTGTTCAATACGGCTAAAGCTTCATCCGATTGGAAAAAAAGAGGGGCGACGACGTAAGGGAAAACAATCGTCTCTTTCAAGGGAATGAAGAGAAGCCTTTGTGGTATGGAAATGCTCTCTGATTTATACAGATATCTCACAGAAAACTCCGGCTCCGAGTTGAAAACAGGAATTATTATACGAAAATCACGGTATTTGTCAACCTTTCGAACCCCGGCGCCTGAATGCTGGAGCTTGCTCAGGGTTAACCCTGAGCAAGGATTTCCTCCCCATCCTCAAGGACGGGGCTTGGCACCGTCGAACGGATCAACGAAGATTGAATAGTTCTTTCAAGCAGGACCAAGCATCTGCAGAACACCAATCTCTTTGCCCTATGATCTTTCCCACCAGCATCCCTTCTTGATCGACAAGGTAGGTTTGGGGAACCCAGCCTCTTACTCCATATTGGTCCATCACCTTTTCCTTTAAGAGCAAGAGGACGGGGAGGGTGACCTTGTTTTTGTCGACGATCGTTTGAACCGCCCTCTTTCTTTCTCCATCGATGGCAATTAAAAGAATCGTTAGCTGATCACTCTTCCCTTGGGAGAATTTTTCTAATATAGGCATCTCTTCCTTGCAGGATTCACACCAGGTGGCCCAAAAAGTGATGAGGACCGGTTTTCCTTTGAAGTCGATGAGGCTGATCTTTTTCCCATCCAAACTGTTAAGGGTAAAAGCGGGGGCTTGCTTCTTTTCCTGAGATCTCTGAACCCCAAAAGAACTACAGGATGGACATTCCGTTTGAGATGGGGAAGCGGCCCTTCCAGCCTGAAGGCAAGGGATGAACAAGGTAGCTATTCCCATCAAGATTGAAAGCGAAAAAACGATTCTTTTTCCCATCTCCACCTCCAAAGGAAGAGCTAACAAAAGACTAAGATATATTCTTAACCCCGTCAATATTGCGTCAATATCTTCTTGTAAAGAGACCTCAGAAATGATAAGGTGACATAAAAAGGTTATCTTATCCGTTTGCGCCTACGTGGCGTTAGGCATGGGATGAATCTTATTCGGTTCGAAGCAGTGAGGAGGGTTCTATGGCGGGGGTAAACAAAGTCATCCTTATCGGGAATCTGGGTGCAAACCCTGAGGTCAAGTATTTAAGTAACGGTACAACGGTCGCAAACTTTCGGATGGCGACAAGTGAAAATCGGGTCAATCGATCTTCCGGAGAAAAAACCACGATCACGGAATGGCACCGAATTGTTGCGTTCGGCCGATTAGCCGAAATATGTGGAGAATATCTGAATAAGGGAAAGCAGGTCTACATTGAAGGCCGGCTCCGCACCCGAACCTGGGAAGATAAGGATGGAAACAAGAGGTCAACGACTGAAATCGTAGCAAACCAAATGCAGATGTTAGGAGCGGCCGGGGCACCGGCGGAGGTTCCAGATACGGGGAAAGATTTTGATATCGACCAAGAAGTCCCTCCCGGATCCAGTGATGACGTACCGTTCTGATTGCGGATTTCGGAATGCGGAATTCGGAATAACTGATTGAGAGTTTTGTTTTGGATTTAAATTCCGCAATCATCATTCCACAATCCGAATTTAGAAGAGATACCTTCTCATGCTGACATTCAGGAGAAGTCCCACTCCAATCAGAGTGGAGACGATGAAAGACCCGCCATAACTGAGCAGGGGAAGGGGAATTCCTACCACCGGCATCATCCCGAGCACCATTCCAATGTTGATGAAGACATGCCAGAAGAGCATCGCCACCACCCCGAAAGCAAGGATGGCACTAAAACGATCTTTCGCTTGGACGGCGATGCGAAGCCCCCATAGAATCAGTGCCGCGTAGAGCCCGATGACAAAGAGAGATCCGATCAAGCCCCACTCCTCTCCCAGGGCCGAGAAGATGAAATCGGTCTGTTGCTCGGGGAGAAATCCCAACCTGGATTGAGTTCCTTTCATAAAACCTTTTCCAATGATTCCCCCGGATCCCACAGCAATCTTCGATTGAATGAGATGATATCCCGCACCTAGTGGGTCTAAATCCGGGTTAAAAAAGGTGGCAATTCGTCTCTTCTGGTATTCCTTAAGGAAATTCCAAAGGAGCGGCACGGCAGCGGCTCCAGCCAATCCAATGGCCAGCAGGGAGAACCATCGAATTTTAACAAAGATTAAGATCGAGAAAAAAACTAAGAGAAGGATGATCGCCGTTCCCAGGTCGGGTTGTTTAAGGATCAAAGCCATCGGCAACAAAAGAAGGAGAAAGGGGAAGGGAAGTTGTTTCAGCGAATACCCCTCTCGATCCGGAGGGCGATGAAAAAACTTTGCGAGGGCCAGGATGAATGAGATTTTGACGAACTCCGAAGGTTGAAAAGAGAGGGATCCAATTTTGACCCACCGCTGGGCGCCGGAGGTGATGATCCCATAGGCCAAGACCAACAGTAAGAGGACTAATGAGATCGTGTAAACGAGATAGGCGAAGTCCGAATAGATGCGGTATTCGACGAAGGCGAGCGTCACCATCGCCGCCAATCCGATCAGCACCCAGAAGATTTGTTTGACGTAAAAAGGAGTCCCGGCCATCTCTATCTTTGCCGTGGCGCTATAGAGATTGAGAATGCCGATCGAGGCGATGGCGAGGATTATCCCCAATAACGTCCAATCGAAATGGATAAAGAGACGCCGGTCAATCTGCATCATCTGTTTCGCCTTGCTTCTCCGCCATTTTTGAGGAAGGCGAAGGTTTGAGGTTGAGATATTTTTCGATCACTTTCTTGGCGATCGGGGCGGCAGCCGTCGCCCCGAATCCTCCATGCTCAACGAGGACCACCACGGAGATCTTGGGGTCTTCAAAGGGGGCATAAGCCACAAACCAGGCATGATCCCGAAATTTGTGAGGGATTCTTTTGATCTCTCCCCTTTTAAAGTCCTCCGGCATGGCGATGACTTGGGCCGTACCCGTTTTTCCTGCGACCTTCACCTCTTTCAACGAACATACCGAACCTGTCCCATGAGGATCATTCACTGCTCCCTTAAGAGCTTCCTGGATACTCTGAAGGGTCTTCTCTGAAACGTTCACCCTTTCCAATTCCACGGGAGGATACTCTGTCAATCTGTTTTTATAGATATCTTCTACCCTTTCGGCCACCTGAGGCAAAAGGATCTTCCCTCCATTGGCAACGGCAGAAATGAGCACCAACAGTTGAAGGGGGGTCGCAGTCAGATATCCCTGACCGACAGAGAAAGAGAGGGTTTCACCGCTGTACCATGGAACTCCATAACGTTTCTTTTTCCAGGAACTGGAAGGAACGATCCCTGGTTTCTCAGGGAGCGAGATGCCTGTTGCCTTCCCTAAACCAAACTCACTGGCATAGCGCGCGATGAGATCAGGCCCTAGTTTCAGACCCAGTTGATAGAAGTAGATATCACAAGATTCGACGATCGCCCGATGGAGGCTAAGGCTTCCGTGGCCACCTTCCTTCCAGCACCGAAAATCCCTATTTCCATAGAAGAAAGCCCCCGCGCAGTTGAAGGGTGTGTTCGGAGTAATCGTTTTCGATTCCAGGCCTGCAATAGCCGTGATGATCTTGAAGACCGACCCCGGAGGGTATTGTCCCTGAATTCCTTTGTTTTGAAGAGGGTGGTAAGGATTCTCCACAAGAGATTTCCATTCTTCCGGCAAAATATTTCTCGCAAAAATATCCGGTTTGAAAGAAGGTTTGCTGACCATGGCCAAGATTTGCCCGGTTTTCGGGTCCATGGCAATGAGAGCCCCGGTCTTATCCTGGTAGGCTTCTTCAGCAACCTTCTGAAGTTCCAAATCGATGGTGAGGAAGAGGTTGTTCCCCGGAAAGGGTTCAACGACTCCGAGGGGTCTGACCTCCCTTCCCAGGGCATCGACTTCGATTTGCTGTCCTCCATCGCTTCCCCTGAGATCATTCTCCCACCGGTATTCCACTCCATATTTTCCAATCTGGGCACCCATGCGATAGGGAGATTCCCTGAACTGCCTCAGCTCATTTTCATCCACCTCCCCGA
>Ga0209286_1000318_pt1 | contig 12761 bp, 18 predicted proteins | sample PPLLak1March2015_2_FD_187250 | JGI IMG/M metagenome (GOLD analysis project Ga0209286, IMG submission 187250) | Freshwater sediment microbial communities from Prairie Pothole Lake near Jamestown, North Dakota, USA - PPLs Lake P8 Core (3) Depth... | ecosystem: Environmental > Aquatic > Freshwater...
TGTTTCTCCTTCCGTCAGATTAGAGAGTGGCAAACTTGGCCGGATCCGCCAGGATACCCCAGATCGCCTCGCGCGACGCCACGACCGCGCGCGCCAGCTCCGGGTCGCCGTCCTGCAGGAGCGTGAGCGTCTTGAGAAGCAGCCGGTCGTACGATTGCCGCAGCTCGGGGAGGGTGGTATTGATCCGCCCCTGGTAATGCGCACGGAATTGATTCAGCAGGTCATCGACCTGATTCTTGAGCGCGATCTTGGTGAATACGCCGATGGCTTTGGTCTCTTTGAGCCGGGTTTCCAACGCTGTCAGATCCAGCGGCGGTGCTCCTGGCTTTCCGGAACTTGATGTGGCGCTCGGCTTCTTCCCGGGCCGTTCCGCAGGTGTCTTCGCCGGGGCCTTGGCATCCGGCGAATCAGTCTTGGCGGCGCCCTGGCCTGTGGAGCGGGTCATGGACGGCTCGACCGCAACCGCCTCACCCTGGGGCGCACCGGTCTGAGGCGGCGTGCGCTCCATCCAGACGCAACCCGCCGTCAGGAGGAAGAAGAAGAGTCCGACGATGCGCATTGCGGGCATCAACTGCTCTTCAGCACGACTTTCGACCCAACTGTCGCTCATACGTCGTTCCAGTTTCCATTCAGGTTCGTCTCCCGGGTCTGACGCCACCTTCAGCGGCGCGCTGTCTTGGCGCGCCCGGTGGAAGGCATGGTTGGGGCCTGTGTTTTTCGCAGCTCTTTTCTGGTAACAAGTTTCAGGCCGGACCATACATCATCGACGGCACAGACCTTTATATCAACAAGACCCAAGGGAAGCGCAACCTTCCTTATTGTGTCTTCTGTGATGTCGGTAGGCACCTTGGCCGATTTCTTTGGCCAGGATATCCAGATCATTCCATCTTGCTTGAGGTTGGCAAGAGAAGCACGAAGAGTTTTTATCAAATGAACAGTTTTCGTCGAGAAAATATGAACCATGTCGGTGTCACTGGACATACGCGACACGACCTTAACGCTTTCTGGAAGCGGTGATACAAGCTTCAGATATTCCTTCGGCGCATTGGCCAGAAATATTTTCGTTCCTTCCTTGATCCCGAGCTTCTGCACGAGTGGCGTTCCCGAATATCCGGCCATGCGCAACTCCTCTTTAGGATGGCTCGACTAGAATTCGAGCCTAAGTGCCGGGTTGCATACTTGCACTTCGACTGGAAAAACTTGATGCGGGTAAATCAGCACGATATCAGCTGGGCATGCATCCCGCCTGCCAGGATAGCCTACCTATACAGCGTATGGAGGGCAATCGTTTGAAGTCACGCGAGGTGCATACGCAGCCCCCCGTTCCAGCCAGGTCCGCACCTAAAATGCCTTCACTCTGGTCCCACTCTAATACATTGCTCCAGAAAATGGCCTGCCGCTGCCTTGGGCACCCGGGTCAGCGCTTGCATGAGCGAAAAGGAAATGTGCCGGATGCAATAATGTTCACGGATATCTTTCAGCATACCGAGCCACAAATGCGCGGTCATCTCCGCATCCGCCAGTGCCCGGTGGAACGTGCCGCTCGCAGGGAGTTGATTGAGCGCGACCAGGGTGCCCAGCTTGTGATTGGGTGCATGCGGGTACACGCGGCGGGCCGCCAACATGGAACAGGCGAACGCGCCCGCATAGCGCCGACGGATTCGCCGACACTCGGAATCCAGAAAGCGTTGATCGAAGGCGGCATTGTGCGCCACCAGGTCGTGACCTTCGATGAAATCGGCAGGCTGGGCCATGACCGTTTTGCAGGGTGGCGCGGCGCGCAACATGCGGTTGGTGATGCCGGTGTAGTCCTCGATAAAGCCGCTGACCCGTATGCCGGGATTCATCAACGACTGAAAGCGAGCGGTGATACTGCCCGCTTCCACCCGCACCGCGCCGACCTCGATGACGCGATCGCCCATGTCCGGTGACAGGCCGCTGGTCTCGAAGTCGAGAACAATGACCGTGTCGGCAGGACCGCTCCGGCACATCAGCGAACTTCCGTTACTGCCTTTGCGCAGGGAGCGTGTCATGTCTCACGTTTCTTTTTATGCCGCCTGATGCCGTCATTGCTTAGCCAGCTTCACGGCGCGCTCGCTCGCGGCCAGCGCGCGCAAGCCAACCAACGCCTGCTCCAGTACGGCGGAGTCGCTGTCGCGCGGGAAGACCATGTAAACAGGAATCTGGAACTGCGGACTGTCGGGCACCTGGAACAACCTGCCCGCCTGGATCAGCGGCCTGGCCATGCGAATAGGCAGGAAGCAGGAGCCACCGTTACTCAAAATCAGCTGCACGCCCAGCCAGCCGATGTTCACGACCTGCGCCGGCCGTTCCAAATCTGGGTAATTGTTGGTGTGCTGTGCATGGAATGCCGGACCCCAGTCGACATAAATGTAATCCTGATCCGGCCAGGATTTTGCTGGATCGGTAGTCAGCAACACCAGGGTTTCATCGAACAGATGCTCGACCTGCAGCCCGGGGCTATGTTGCGGCGTGTACATCAAGCCGATATCCAGCGTGCCCTCGATCAGGCGGCGCATCAGGTCTTCCTCGAAGCCGATCTCGCTGCTGATGGAAACGTCCGGCGCGGTCGTGCGCATTGTGCCCACCCATTGCGGCAGAAATCCTTCCCACAACGCAATCCGCGCGCCCACCGTGATGCTGGCGCGAAAGCGGCTGGGCAGGCCAACATCGTGGCGCGCCTGTTCCAGTGTCAGCACCAGGGATTTGGCGTGGCGCATAAAGCGCCGGCCGGCCGGCGTCAGGGCGGCGCCGGAGCGGTTGCGGACAAACAATTTGGTCCCGAGGTCGGTTTCCAGGTTGTGGATGCGGGCGCTGACCGTGGACTGGGTGACATGCAGCCGGGTGGCGGCCTCGAGGAAACTGCCATTGGCCGCCACGGCGAGAAACGTCCGCACCTGATCAATATCCATAGTTTTTAATATCGGGTATTCCGATATTAAAGTCCAATATATATCGTTTGTCTTTTATTAATGTCACCTTATATTCTTCTTCAATAGGATCGGGACGTATTCAAGCAAAGAAATAGCAAGGTTCGATGGCGACAGGAGGTTTGATGATGGCACTCGAAATCAATGGTGTTGAGATAGCAATCGACGATCAAGGCTTTCTGATGGATCCGGAAGCCTGGGACGACAACGTGGCCGAAGTGCTGGCACGCAAGGAAGGCGTGCAACTCGGCGACGAGCACCGCAAGGTTCTGGATTTCATTCGCAATTATTACAACGAGCACCACATCGCGGTCGATGCGCGGTTTGTCATCAAGTATCTCGCTGAAGAACTCGGATACCACGACAAGGCGAGACACCGTTTGTACGAATTGTTTCCTTACGGCTATATGCAGCAAGTGTGCAAGATTGCCGGCATGCGGCGGCCAAGGGCGTGGAGCACGGGCTGATGTTGTTAGCGGGTTCCTGGCGGCCGCTGAAAACTGGATTTTTTAATCAATCGTTTTTTACCTGGGCAGCGTTTCCGGCAAGTTGCCTGTCCCGCGGCCCGGTTCTCGGCGTTATTCCATCCTGAAATTCGGCAGGACCCGCGGGAAACGGTGTCGTAGCCGAATAACCGTATAAAGCGAATCTGACCGAAATCAAAGTCTTAAAAGAAATGGCCTTTATGCTGAAGCCTGCACGTTCACACGTGCCATCCGTTTCTGCATCGTAAAAGGAGGCCTCATGAAACGCATTGCTCTGCTGTTGCTGGCGCTAACCGGACTGTCCCTCGCTGCCTGTGCCCCGCGCGCACCCGACCCGGACCGCTTTGCCGCAAAGTTCTTTGAACACGGCAAGGAAAGTATTCTCGATGCCTTGAAAGATCAAAAGGTCAGCGAATCACAACTTGCGGCCGCGCGCGGCATTCTCGACCGTTATGAACCCAACGCCCAGCGCGAAATGGCCTCAGCCGTGCGTGCCCAGCAGGAATTAATGCTGGCGTTGTCCTCCGGGCGCGACTCCGCGACCCTGCTCAAGCTCGAAGCCGACCAGAACCAGGCGCAGGATCAGGCCCTGCGCACCATCGGCCGCATGCACGAAGAGCTGGCGTCCGCGGTTGGTCCGGAAAAGTGGAAAGGCACATCCGCCGAACTTGAAGAAAAGTACAGCCGCTACTTCAGGCCAAGAAAGTAAGCGCTTCATACCGGCCGGCGTAGTTCATCTGCGAACTACGCCGGGTCTCTTTAAAGAGCTCCTAAGATGTCATCCATTCGCAATGGCGGGATGCCTTCTGTTTGTGGTCAGGGGGGCGAATGGATTGACCCCCATTTTTATGAGCCCTCATCCGATTCTTCTGCATCATCCGATTCTGCTTAGGTGTTTACCCGGTTGACACTATGGAGTTTATCCGGATAGTGAGATTTTTTAATCAGCCTGAATAATCGGTTATCTAAAGGAGGATTCGTGATAAAAAGCTCCGATCTATCGACTATTTCGGCGCAATCTTTTGCGCCCCCCATCCCCGATCAGTTGCTCAGCGAACTGGTCGGCCACCTGCGGAAGAATCGCACGCAACTGCGCGAGGAATGGGCGCGGCGCATCACCGAAGCACAGGTGCTCATGGCCATGAGCAAGGAGGAAATATTTGCCGAAGCCACATCGGTTTATGACAATTACGTCGAGGCCCTGGAAACAGGCACTCTCGAAGCCCTACAGGCATATTCGCGCAATCTTTCCGAACGTATCATTCCGCGGGGCGTGGAAACCCATGAAGTAGTGGGGATCGTGCTGCTTTTGCGCGACGTTCTGGCGCGTTCGTTGTTCGCCAAGTATCAAGGCGACTTTGACAAGCTCAACCGTATTCTCGACGCTTACGAACCAGCCGCCAACCGTATCGCCATCACCGTGTCGGTGGGTTTCGTGCAGGAGCGCGAGCGCACTATCCGCGAACAGGAAGAAGCGATTCGCGAGCTTTCGACGCCGGTGCTGCAAGTGCGCGAACGCTTATTGATTCTTCCTATCATCGGACTGATCGATCCGCAGCGCGCACGCCAATTGACGGAACAACTCCTGCGCGCTATACGTACCAACCGCGCCAAAGTGGTGGTAATCGACATCACGGGTGTGGCCGCCATGGACTCCAATGTCGCCAATCACTTGGTGTTGACGGTGGAAGCCTCGCGGCTTTTGGGCGCGACGGTGATTGTGACCGGACTGTCGCCGGAAATTTCACAGACGCTGGTGAATATCGGCGTGGATCTCAGCAAGATGAATACCGTTGGCGATCTGCAGGGCGGTATCGAAGAAGCCGAACGCTTGCTGGGTTACAGAGTTGTTTCCATCCGTGAAGTAACGGAGGGTCAACAATCCTAGAAGGAGCTTTAAGTGCAAGTTCCTATTCTCAAGCAAGGACCGTATCTCATTGCTTCGATTCAATCGGCCCTGTCGGATGCCGATCTGATGCAATTGCGCGATGCCTTGGTGGCCAAGGTGAGCACGTTCCGCTCGCGGGGTGTCATCGTCGACGTGACGGTACTGGACGTCATGGATTCGTTCGCATCGCGCACCCTGCGTGATTTGGTGCGCATGATAAAGTTGCGCGGTGCGATCACGGTGATCGTTGGCATCCAACCAGAGGTGGCGTTTGCCATGGTGCAACTTGGGCTCACGATGGAAGGCGTCGCGACAGCCTTGGACTTGGAGGAAGGATTATCGTATTTAGACCAGGCAACAACAAGGAAAGCGGTCATTCCTGGCAATGGATGAAAACACGGCAGCGATCCGCGCGATAGATGAAACCCGGATAGCGATCCGCGCGGATATGGATATAGTCGCCGCGCGCCAATGCGGGCGCACGCTGGCGGCTGAGCTCGGGTTTAGTAATACCGATGCCACCTTAATCGCCACCGCTATCTCGGAATTGGCGCGCAATATTGTTATCTACGCAAAAGAAGGAGAAATTACCGTAAGTACTCTGCATAAGAGCGAATCCTGCGGCATTGTCGTGGTGGCGCACGATAATGGACCAGGAATTCCCGATTTGGAGCAGGCAATGAAGATGGGGTATTCGACTTCCGGCAGCTTGGGTTTTGGTCTGCCCGGCGTGAACCGCTTGATGGACGAATTCAAGATTGATTCGCGGCCCGGTCACGGCACGACTGTGACCATTAAAAAATGGAAGCGATGAGATGAACAGACTAGATCTCGGTATTGCGGCTCTTACGCTGTCGGGTCAGGGGGAATGTGGCGATCGGCACATCGTGGCATCCTTTGCCGAAGGTATCTTAGTGGCGGTAGTGGATGGTATCGGGCATGGCACGGAAGCGGCCAGGGCTGCCAAGATCGCCGAGGGCGTATTGAAAAGTCGCCCACACGAGGCGCTCGTGCCATTGATTAATCGTTGCCATGAACAGCTACGCGGCACGCGTGGGGCGGTGATCAGCGTGGCTTCGATTAATCACGTTGAGAAGGTCATGACGTGGGCGGGGGCCGGGAACGTTCAAGGCAAGCTGCTGTCCAGGGACACCCGTTCTCAAGCCCAAACATTGGTGTTGAGTGTGGGTACCTTGGGGCAGCAGCTCGCCCCGATTTATCCCACCGTACTCCCAATCAGGTTCGGCGACACATTGATTTTTTCCACCGACGGAGTGCGTGAGGATTTCGATCAGCGCTTGAATCTGAAGCAATCACCGCAACGGCTTGCCGATGAAATTCTGGCTCGTTCAGCGCGTCAAACCGACGATGCACTGGTATTGGTCGGGCGTTATTTAGGATGAACTCATTGCGCAAACCCGAGCAGAAGCTGGCATCGCTGTATGCCCAGGCCTTGCACGAATATATGAACGGGGCCGGTGAAACGGCTTTGCAGCAGGCTTATGAACTGGGACGTGAAGCAGTGATCCAGGGACTGGGCGTGTTGGATTTGATCGTCATTCACGATGAAGCGGCCAAAGCGGCTCTGCGCAATACCAAGACCCGGGAGAACCCGGCAAAACAAGTTTACGCGACGCACTCTTTCCTGATGGAGAGTTTATCGCCGTTCGAGATAACGCATCGTAGTTTTCGCGAGGCCAATACTGCGTTGTACCGGCTGAACGAAATCCTCGAGGAAGAAACCAAGCGCATCGCACATATGATACATGACGATGCCACCCAGCTGTTGGCCGCGGTGCATATCGCCCTGGCGGACCTGGCCAATGATTTACCGCCGACGATGGGCGCACGCGTCGAGGAAGTCCGGGGTCACCTGGACAAAATCGAGGAGCAACTTCGCCGTATATCCCATGAATTGCGTCCGACCATACTGGACGATTTAGGTCTGATTCCGGCGCTGGAATTTCTCGCCAAGGGGATAACCAAGCGCACGTCGCTGACGATCGTCATTGAAGGTTCAACGAATGGCCGGCTTGCCTCTTCCATCGAAACCACGCTTTACCGTATTGTCCAGGAAGCTTTGGTGAACGCGGCCAAGCATGCTCACGCCAACCGTACCATGGTCCTAGTTACGCGGGAACCGTATTTAATACATTGTGCCATTCGAGATAATGGAACCGGTTTCAACGTGCGTGAGACACTGGCCAGGAAAGGCCAACGTGGCTTGGGGCTGATCGCCATCCGTGAGCGGCTTAATGCGGTGGGCGGCACCTTGCAAATAAATTCATCGGTGCAACGTGGTACTGAAGTATTAGTCTCGGTACCGTTGGAGGGTTAAAGAATGTCGATACGCGTTTTACTCGCCGATGATCACGCGATCGTACGGCAAGGACTCCGGGCGCTTTTGGATAAAGAAGGTATTGATGTTGTGGGTGAGGCGGCCGATGGGCGGCAAGCCGTGACAATGGTGCGCGAGCACAAACCGGACGTGGCGGTTCTGGATCTCGCGATGCCGCTGTTAAATGGCCTCGATGCGACGCGTGAAATCCTTAAAATGTCCACCCAGACAAAGCCTATGTTGTTGACCATGCACACCGAGGACCACTACGTCCTGGAGGCGTTACGCGCAGGGGTTTGCGGCTATGTCATGAAGAGCCACTCGCGCGAGGATTTGGTGCGTGCCATCAAGCAAGTCGCGGGCGGAGAGATCTACTTGAGCCCCAGCATCTCCGAAGTGGTGGTTCAGGCGTACCTGAATAAATCCGATTATGCCTCCGATCCCTTAACGGGACGCGAGCGGCAAGTCTTGCAACTTGTCGCGGAAGGAAATACCACGAAGAAAGTGGCCTCATTGCTGGGCCTCAGTATTAAAACTGCTGAATCGCATCGCACGCGGATTATGGAGAAGCTCGATATACACGAAACCGCTGGGCTGGTGCGTTATGCCATCCGTCGGGGGATTATTCAACCCTAGCCTTAACGTTCGATTCGTGCGGTTAATTCTTTCCTGAAGATTCCGGCCTTATACAGTTAATCGGAATCCACCGTTTCTTCGGCTCCGGTCTTTCCCCGATTTACTCTCCGGTGTTGTCTCGATTGTTCGACGCTGTGCCCCACGCCATTCTACGCCCCTAACTAATTGTCTTCAAAAGGAGAGCACAATATGTTCGCGGATGACAACGTCGTCGAACTGACGCATCGTAAGCACGAATCGAACCGCCCCCGGGTAAAATCGGTACGCATGGCGGTTGTCCATCAGATCAGCAAACACCAGCGGACCAAGGGCTCCCAGCGGTGGCTCGCCATGATCGTGGAGTCCTCGACCGATGCCATTATCGGCAAATCATTAGAGGGGATCATTCTTTCCTGGAATCAGGCCGCCGAACGTCTTTTCGGTTACTCCACCGAGGGGGTGATAGGCCGCCACATCTCTCTCCTCTTCCCGCACGATGCCGACGAGGAAGTGCAGTCGCTTCTCGAACGCAGCGGTCGTGGCGAGCGTATTGAATGTCACGAAACAGAATGCATCTGCAAAGACGGCCAGCGCGTTTGCGTTTCCTTGGCCCTTTCGCCCATCAAAAACAAGAGCGGCGCCATTGTGGGCGCCGCGACGATCGCGCGCGATATCACCGCGCGCAAGCGTGCACAAGACCGGCTTTATCACCTGGCGCTCCACGACACCCTTACGGGTTTGCCAAACCGTTTCTTATTTCGCGAGCGTGTCAGCCTGGCTCTCAGCCAGGCGCACCGCCACAACCAACAGGTGGCGCTTCTGTTTATCGATCTTGATCGTTTCAAGGAGATCAACGATTCACTAGGCCATCAAATCGGAGACCGTCTCCTCCAGGCCACGGCCAGCCGTCTGCGACGCTGCTTGCGCGAGGGTGACTCCGTTGCGCGTCTGGGAGGCGATGAATTCGTTGTCAGTCTCTCGGCCCTGACAGATAGCAGCGATGCCATCTTGATTGCTGGAAAAATCCTCGAGACCTTGCGCGAACCATTTCGGGTAGACAATCACGAATTGAACGTCAGCGGCAGCATCGGTATCGGCATTTACCCGGCTGATGGACATGACATGGAGACGCTGCTGTATGCCGCTGATACCGCTATGTATCACGCTAAAAAGAATGGACGGGGTAATTTCCAGTTAGCCTAATCTCCCAGGAGTTAACTGATGGACTTTCAAGGAGGCCTGCCATGATTGATTCATATAGCCAACAACAGAATCAGCTTCTCGCCGCTTTGCCGGTGTCTGATTACAAGCATTTGTCGGCGCACTTGGATTTAATCTACCTGCCCCAGGGAAAGGTCCTTTGTGAACCCGGCGCGGTGTTGGATTATGTCTACTTTCCCACTACCTCGGTTATCTCCTTGCTCTATGTCACGGAGGATGGCTCCTGCACCGAAACAGCCGTGGTGGGCAGCGAGGGAATGATCGGCGTTTCCATCTTCATGGGCGCAGAAACCGCAGCTTGTCAAACCGTGGTGCAAAACGCCGGCTACGCGTATCGCCTGAACAAGAAATCGCTGAAGCAAAAATTCGACCGTTCGAGTCCGGTACGTCATGTATTGCTGCGTTACACCCAAGCGCTGATCACGCATATGGCGCAAACGGCGGTATGCAATCGTCATCATTCGGTTGAACAGCAGCTCTGTCGTTGGTTGTTGGTAAATCTCGATCGTTCGCCCACGAATGAGTTGACCATAACACATGAATTGATTGCCAATAAGCTCGGCGTGCGTCGCGAAGGTGTCACGGACGCAGCTGGCAAATTGCGCAGTGCCGGCTTGATTCAATATAACCGCGGCCATATCACCGTGCTTGACCGGGCGCGGTTGGAGGATCTCAGCTGCGAATGCTATGCCGTGGTTAAAACTGAATTCGACCGTCTGCTGCCTGCTCTGATTGCGGCGTAATGCAGAGTTCCTGCATCACCCTGCTTTATACCCAGCACGTTAGATCGAGTTAATAACATTTACGAAGGAGCTTGCCAGAACCATGTATAGGAATCGTATTGAAGGTAACTGGAAACAACTGAAAGGTAAAATGCGCGAGAAGTGGGGAGAGCTTACCGACGACCAGCTCGATGTTATGGACGGACGTCGCGAACAGTTGGCTGGCAAGCTCCAGGAGCTTTATGGCATTAGCAGGGATGAAGCCGACCAGTTGATTAACGACTTCGCGGCTTCTCTTCACGATCATAAAGATGAATCCGAGGTCCATCCTGAAATGCCGGCCAAGACTCGACGGCGCTAGGTGCTGCGCAACTTGATTTTTCTCGTAGGTTTGTCCGGCACCGGCATTTGCCGAAACGAATTTCAAAGGGGCATAGCTGAAACGGCGTTTTCTCTTGGAGCCCAGCGCACCGGATCTCATGCAACGACAGCAGAGTTCGGCATCCGGTGCGCCTCCGCCGGCGTCTCCGCCCAGGCCTGCGGGAGCGCGTGTCTTCCCGGATGATGAATCATCTGTTGTCTCTTAACCCGCAAAGGTCAGAGTGCACCCCCGGTATTTGGAACCGTCCCACTCGTCGTACCCGACGCGCCGCCCGGCACGAGACCTGAACGCGAAATCCCAGTGTCGGTCCAATCCCCTGCCTGGCCCTGAAGCGAACGATATTTCCACACACGGTGTGCGGCCTGCGCCTTCGGGCCTGCCGCGTCCCGTCCCCATCAACAGCACATGCGAGGGAACAGCATGAATAACCAGACTCTGCACAACATCAAGCAGGATGCCAACCAGAAAATCGTCGCCCTGGAAAACCTGATCACGTGGATACCGCGTGTCCTGGTGCCCCTGTTCTCGGCCTTCTTCCTGAGTTTTGCCCTGCTCTATGCCGGCTCGGCGGTCTTCGAGTTCGTGCGCCCGATCGTCAACGACGGCGATCTGGTGGGAGGGCTTGTCAAAGGCCTGCACATGGGCGTCGTCGCGCTGGCGGTGTATGAGTTGGCGCAGGTGATCCACCAGGAATACGACAAGGGCATTGAACCGGCGGATGTCATCCGGCGCATCCGCCGCGGCATCACGCGTTTTTCCAGTGTCGTGTTTGTCGCCCTGGTGCTCGAGTCGCTGATCATGGTGATCAAATACAGCCAGCAGGACCTGGCCGGCTTTCTGTATTACCCGGTGGCCATCATCCTGAGTGCGTCCGTGTTACTGATCGCGCTGGGGGTCTTTATCAAAATGAGTGGGTCGATTTCGATGGAGCTGGATTCAGAATCCAGCAGGAATCCAGAGCGTGAGTAGTGTCCTTGGTTAGTACTCCCTTTCTCTTTTTCCCGCTCAACCAAGAGAACGAACGAGTCAATAGGGTGAACCCCGGATAAACTCAAAAGGGGTTACGCTCGATAAACGAATGCCTAGGTTCTAGAACGGGACCGGCCAACAACCCTTTGTGTGTCACCGTACCGACCGCGAAGCCTATCCTGATTATCTTCTCTACAGCCAATCGGGATGGGCTCACCGCCGATCAATCGATTTGCGAGCGTAGTCGGATATCAACCAAGGAGGTTGTTATGATGAAGAAGCAATTAGCAACGGCACTAACACTGATCGCGGTTTCGGGTGTTGCGTGGGCAGCTGGTGGATCCGACAAGGCTTCGTTCCAGAACTTGGATACGAACCGTGACGGCCAGATCAGCCTCGACGAAGCGAAAAAATCGTCCGAGGTCAAGAAGAAGTTTAGTCAAGCCGATATCAACAAGGACGGCAATCTCGACGCCGCGGAATTCGCCGCGCTGGAAACCACGCCGATGGAAAGCGCGCCAGAAGAGGATTGATCCCCCTAACACCCCACCCGAACCTCTCCTCAGCTGAGGTCTATACCCTACTCCCCGCAGGATGCGGGGAGGGGGTTTCTTATACCCGAGTAAATACCTTACTTTAGAAGCAGGCCGTAACCGGAAATGTGGCATTTAATTGCCATCAGGCGACATTCTTTTTCTGTAATGACGCCACACGCTTGCGCTTATTACCCGGTGGCCATCATCATGAGTGCGTCCGTGTTACTGATCGCGCTGGGGGTCTTTATCAAAATGAGTGGGTCGATTTCGATGGAGCTGGATTCAGAATCCAGCAGGAATCCAGAGCGTGAGTAGTGTCCTTAGTTAGTACTCCCTTTCTCTTTTTCCCGCTCAACCAAGAGAACGAACGAGTCAATAGGGTGAACCCCGGATAAATTCAAAGGGGTTACACTCGATAGACCAATGCCGAAGTTCTAGGACGGCACCGGCAACAACCCTTTGTGTGTCACCGTACCGACCGCGAAGCCGATCTTGATTATCTTCTCTACAGCCAATCGGGATGGGCTCACCGCCGATCAATCGATTTGCGAACGTAGTCGATATTTGTATCCACCCTTCGCTTCTTTTTTGAAGCGGTTCGATATCAACCAAGGAGATTGTCATGATGAAGAAGCAATTAGCAACGGCACTAGC
>Ga0209286_1000321_pt1 | contig 12733 bp, 11 predicted proteins | sample PPLLak1March2015_2_FD_187250 | JGI IMG/M metagenome (GOLD analysis project Ga0209286, IMG submission 187250) | Freshwater sediment microbial communities from Prairie Pothole Lake near Jamestown, North Dakota, USA - PPLs Lake P8 Core (3) Depth... | ecosystem: Environmental > Aquatic > Freshwater...
CCGCCGTGCGGCGCGAATCCGCGGCTCTGGTCTATGACCGGCAGGTCAACGGCCGGCTCGACCTGTAAAAATTGGGGTCAGTGTAAAAATTTTACCGGTTTTTGGCAGGTTTGTCGGCATGGCAAGCCTTGCCCGGGACGGGGGGATTCCAGTAGAATGCGCCGCTCTTTTGAGCTTTGCCCCTCGAGGGCCCCTTGCCTTACCGGCCGCACAATAACAACAAAACGGCAGCGGAAGGCTGAAGTTTATCCATAAGGAGTGTTGCATGCGTCATTATGAAGTCGTTTTCATGGTCCACCCGGACCAGAGTGATCAGGTGCCCGCGATGATCGAGCGCTACCGCTCGATGATCGAATCCACCAAGGGCGTGATCCACCGCCTCGAGGACTGGGGCCGCCGCCAGCTCGCTTATCCCCTGAACAAGGTGCACAAGGCGCACTACGTGCTCATGAACATCGAGTGCGAGCTCGAGACCCTGCGCGAACTGGAGTCGGCATTCCGCTTCAACGACGCGGTGCTGCGTTCGCTCGTCATCAAGCGCAAGCACGCCGTTACCACACCGTCGCCGCTGGTCAAGGAAAACGAGGAAAAATCCGCGGCGCCCGCGCCGGCAGCGGCGGAAATCGACAGCAGCGACATCGAAGCGGCCGAACCAGCCGCGCCCGATCAGGCTTAAGGAGCACAACCATGTCACGTTTTTTCCGACGCAAGAAATTCTGCCGCTTCACGGCCGAGAAAGTTGAAGAGATCGATTACAAGGATATCGCCGTGCTCAGCGGATTCATCACCGAGACCGGCCGCATCATCCCGTGCCGCAATACCGGCACCAAGGCCCGCTACCAGCGGCAGCTGACGCGCGCCATCAAGTACGCGCGCTACCTGGCGCTGATGCCCTACTGCGACAGTCACTGAACGAATACGGCGAGGTCTGAACGATGGAAGTCATTCTGCTTGAAAAAGTGCGCAACCTGGGAAATCTTGGCGAACAGGTCAAGGTGAAGTCGGGTTTCGCGCGCAACTATCTCATTCCCTACGGCAAGGCGGTCACCGCCAACGAGGCGAATCGCGCCAAATTCGAAGCGCAACGCGCCGAGCTTGAAAAAGCCCAGGCCGACGCGCTCGGCAAGGCCCAGGCACGCGCCGAGAAGATGACCGGCTACACGGTCCAGATCGTGCGCAAGGTGAGCGAAGAGGGCAAGCTCTTCGGCTCGGTCGGCATCCGCGACATCTGCGACGCCATGGAGCAGGCCGGCTTCGAGCTGGAGCGGTCGGAAATCCATCTCGACCGCGGCCCGCTCAAGGAGATCGGCGATCACGAAATTTCCGTGTCGTTGCATCCCGAAGTCAATTTCAAGCTCATCGTTTCCGTCGTCGGCGAGAAATAAGCGGGTTATTGACCCGGCACCATACGCGCTCCAAATGGAGCAGTTTGCTGTGGGTATTTCCCGGATCATTGGGATAGTCTAGTGTGCCGGGTCAATAACAAAATTTATTAAGAATTTTTGATTATTGAGGCGGCAAGTCGGCTTTAATCGGGAGTTTGAGCAAAAAGGCTCTCGAAAGCATTCTGAGACAGAGTCTTGCCGCCTCAATAATCGGCTGGTATACGACGCGCGGCTGTTCATCAGCGCGCGCCGCGCTATAATGCGTGACGCAAGTGCCGTCGAGTAAAGAAACGGCAATTCAGGATTGAGAGGGGGAGGTCGGTGGAAGAACGAGCCTTTTCCAGACGTGGACCGGAGTCGGTGACCGACCTGATCAAGGTCCCGCCGCAATCGGTCGAGGCCGAGCAGTCCGTGCTCGGTGGACTCCTGCTCGACAACCAGAGCTGGGATCGCATCGCCGACATCCTCACCGCCGACGATTTCTACCGTCGCGAACACCGCCTGATCTTCAGCGCCATCGCCACCCTGTGCGAGGAAAGCAGCCCGGCGGACGTGGTCACGGTTTCCGAGTGGCTCGAACGCAGCGGCGAGCTGGAACACGCCGGCGGGCTGGCCTATCTCGGCTCACTCGCCAACAACACCCCCAGTGCCGCCAATATCGTCGCCTATGCCGCCATCGTGCGCGAAAACTCGGTCATGCGCGAGCTGGTGCGCGCGGCCGGCGAGATCGGCAGCGCCGCCTACACCCCCGAGGGCCGGTCGGCGAACGAGCTGCTGGATTTCGCCGAAAAGCGCATCATGGACATCAGCGAAAAGGGCCACCGGCGCGGCGATTTTCAGCCCCTGAACACCCTGCTCAGCAAGGCCGTCGACCGCATCGACACCCTGTTCCGCTCCAAATCGTCCATCACCGGCGTGGCCACCGGCTATACCGATCTCGACGAGATGACCTCCGGCCTGCAGCCGTCCGATCTCGTCATCATCGCCGGTCGTCCGTCCATGGGCAAAACCAGCCTGGCCATGAACATCGCCGAGAACGCGGCGGTCGGCAACAAGATCCCGGTGGCGGTGTTCAGCATGGAAATGCCGGGCACGCAGCTGGCGCTGCGCATGATGGCCTCGCTCGGGCGCATCAACGCGCACCGGGTGCGCACCGGCAAGCTCGACGATGACGACTGGCCGCGCCTGACCTCGGCCGTGAGTCTGCTCAATGAGGCACCGATCTTTATCGACGATTCCCCGGGACTGACGCCGATGGAGCTGCGCGCCCGCGCGCGCCGCCTGAAACGCGAAAATGGCCTCGGGATGATCATCGTTGACTACCTTCAGCTGATGCAATCCACGGAAAGGAACGAGGAGAACCGTGCCACGGAGATCTCCAACATCACGCGCGCCCTCAAGGGCCTGGCCAAGGAGCTGGACGTGCCGGTGATCGCCATGTCGCAGCTCAACCGCAGCGTGGAAAGCCGCACCGACAAGAAACCGGTCATGTCCGACCTGCGCGAATCCGGCGCCATCGAGCAGGACGCCGACGTGATCCTGTTTATCTACCGCGACGAGGTCTACAACAAGGACAGTCCGGTCAAGGGCACCGCCGACATCATCATAGCCAAGCAGCGTAACGGACCGATCGGCGAGGTGCGCCTGACCTTCCTCGGGGAATACACGCGCTTCGAGAATTACACCTCGGCCGGATTCGACGCGAGTTTTTAATATTTTTTATCCGCAGATTATTGAGGCGGCATGGATCCACTTGAAAAAATACCATGTGCGAGAACCTGCCACCGTCTTCGGACACTGCTGGCCGCCTCAATAATCAAAAACTCTTATGAATTTTCGTTATTGATCCGGCACTAACAATGCTACAGAAGAGAATCCGAGTATCCGCTCATATCATTATTTGCTTCAATAGCACTTGTGCCGGATCAATAACGCAGATATAAAATCGGATGAACGCAGATAATCCAGGAACAGATATGCCGAATCTGCGTTTATCTTCTTATGTATCCGCGTTTGCATCCTTAGCTCCGTATTCGGCGCATCCCTGCGCCACTCCTATCTGCGGATGCTTTGTTCTTAAGATGGTTTTTGGATGAGCCGGCCAGCACGTGCGCTGCTGGACGCCGGGGCGCTCCGGCACAATCTGCAACAGGTCCGCCGGCACGCGCCGCAGGCGCGCATCATGGCCGTGGTCAAGGCCAACGGCTACGGGCACGGGCTTGCCTGGGTCGCCCAGACCCTGGGTGAATCCGCCGACGCCTTCGGTGTCTCCAGCGTGGAGGAGGGCGTGCAACTGCGACTGGCCGGTGTGACGCAGCCTGTCTGCCTGCTCGAAGGTTTTTTCACCGCCGACGAACTGCCGCTGTTGTCGAAACAGCGGCTCGAACCGGTGGTTCACAACGAGGCCCAGCTCAGGGCACTGGCAACGGCTCCCGCATCATCGTCGCTTCCGGTCTGGATCAAGGTGGACACCGGCATGCACCGCCTCGGTTTTCCGCCTGCCGCGGTGCCGGATGTCGTGCAACAATTGCGTCGCGCTTCCGCCGTCACTCAGGTGCGCATCATGTCGCATTTCGCGCGCGCGGAATTTTCCAACGATGATGCCACCCGATCGCAGATCAATGATTTCGCCAACCTGACGCGGAATCTGGAGCTGGAGACGAGCCTGGCCAATTCCGCCGGCATCCTTGCCTGGCCGGCCAGCCATCTCGACTGGGTGCGCCCTGGCATCATGCTCTATGGCGCCTCGCCGCTGATGGACAAGGACGCGACAGCGCTGGATCTCCAGCCCGTCATGACGCTGGAATCGGCCCTGATCGCGGTACAGCCGCGCAAAAAAGGCGACGCCATCGGTTATGGCGGCGACTGGCGCTGCCCCGATGACATGCCGGTGGGTGTGGTGGCCATCGGTTACGGTGACGGCTACCCGCGGCACGCGCCGCCGGGCACGCCGGTACTGGTGAACGGCCGACGCGTGCCGACCGTGGGCCGGGTTTCCATGGATATGATCACGCTCGACCTGCGCTCCCAGCCACAGGCGAAAATCGGCGACCCGGTGGTGCTGTGGGGCCGGGGCCAGCCGGTGGAGCAGGTGGCGGAAAGCGCCGGCACCCTGTCGTACGAGCTGCTGTGCCACGTCACCGAGCGCATCCCGAGGGTTGTTATATGATTTTTATCCGCAGATGAACCTTGCGGTGTTCAGCGTGCGGAGTACAGAGTTTAGAGTACAGGGTTAAAGGTCAAACTCGGTACCATGTACTCTAAACTCTAAACTTTAAACGCTGAACTCTAAACTCTAAACTCTATACCCGAAACATTCCTGCATTCATCTGTGGTTCCGAATTAATAATATGGCCAAGGTCAAAACCAGATCGGTCTACACCTGCAACGAATGCGGCGCGAGTTCGCCCAAGTGGGTCGGGCAGTGCCCGTCCTGCGGCGCCTGGAACACGCTGTACGAAACCACCATCGCCCCCGTCGCGCATGCCCGCGCCGGGCGCCAGTATGGAGAGCCGGCGGCGGTGCGCAATCTGGCCGAGGTCACGCCGGAACGCATCGCGCGCATGCCGACCGGCATCAGCGAACTCGACCGCGTGCTGGGCGGCGGCCTGGTCTCCGGTTCGGTGGTGCTGATCGGCGGCGACCCGGGCATCGGCAAGTCCACGCTGCTGACGCAGGCCATGAGCACGATCGGGCAGGTCGCGAAAGTGCTCTACGTCAGCGGCGAGGAATCCTCCGACCAGATCGCGCTGCGCGCGCAACGCCTCGGGCTCCGCGGCGACCGCCTGCGCCTGCTGACCGAAAACCAGGTCGAGACCATTCTCGTCAGCGCCCAGAACGAGCAGCCGCAGGTCATTGTAGTCGATTCGATCCAGACCATGTTCACCGAAATACTCCAGTCGGCGCCCGGCAGCGTGGCGCAGGTGCGCGAATCGGCGGCGCAGCTGGTGCGCTATGCCAAGCAGACCGGCACAGCCCTGTTTCTCGTCGGCCACGTGACCAAGGAGGGCACGCTCGCCGGCCCGCGCGTGCTGGAGCACATGGTGGACACGGTGCTGTATTTCGAGGGCGACACCGGCAGCGCCTTCCGCATCATCCGCGCCATCAAGAACCGCTTCGGCGCGGTCAACGAGATCGGCGTGTTCGCCATGACCGAGACCGGCCTGCGCGAGGTCGGCAATCCGTCCTCGATGTTTCTCAGCCGGCAGGGCGACGCGGTGCCGGGCAGCATCGTGCTGGCGACGCAGGAGGGCACGCGCCCGCTGCTGGTGGAGGTGCAGGCGCTGGTGGACCAGAGTCACCTGAGCAATCCGCGGCGCGTGTGCGTGGGGCTGGACACCAACCGGCTGGCCATGCTGCTGGCGGTGCTGCACCGCCATGCCGGCATCGCGACCTATGACCAGGACGTGTTCGTCAACGTGGTCGGCGGCGTGCGGGTGCTGGAAACCGCGGCCGACCTGGCGATTCTGGCGGCCACGGTGTCGAGCCTGCGCAACCGCCCGCTGGGAAAAGACCTGGTGGCGTTCGGTGAAGTGGGCCTGGCGGGGGAGGTGCGGCCGGTGCAGCGCGGGCAGGAACGCATCCGCGAGGCGGCCAAGCTCGGTTTCAAGCGCGCCCTGGTCCCGGCCGCCAATATGCCGAAGAAGGGCGATGCCGGTATCGAATTGCTGCCGGTGCGGCGCCTGACCGAGGCGCTGGAAATTCTCGGATAAATCAAAGTTGTAGTTTTGCCACAGAGAACACAGAGGTCACAGAGATGTTTCATCTGGAACCTATCTCAAAATCAAGAACATAACCCACGTAGGTTGGGGTGAGCGCAGCGAACCCCAACAAATCGTTGGGTTACGGCGCTTCGCGCCTAACCCAACCTACATTGAAATCGTTTTTGAGAGAGCTTCTAATCATTTTTCTCTGTGTACTCTGATCTCTGTGGCTCAAAAATATTAGAAAAATTTATTTCAAATAAAACTGCAGCCGTGTGCCGGCGACCTCGATCACGTCGCCGTTCTTCAGTTTGCTGCCCTCGTGCGGAATCGGCCGGCCGTTCAGCTTCGGGGTCTCGTCCGCTCCCGGCGCCAGCATGAAGCCGTCGGTGGTTTGCGTAATGGCGCCCGCACGCTTGCCGGCACTGCCGAGGTTGGTGATCTTCTTGGTCAGATCGATGCGCTTGCCGCTGTTCACCCCGCTCAGGACAAAAATTGCCCCGAAACGCTCGGTGGCCGGAGCTTCCTTCGGCTTGGTTTCCAGGGTGATGGCCGCGCGTTCAGATGCCGGCGCTGTGGGCTTGGGCTCCACCGTGCGCGACGGGCTGATGATGACGGTCTTGGCGAATTCATTCGGCGCGCCGCCGACGGCGGAGCGTGTCGACTCCGTGAGATAGATCAGCGAGTGCTTGCCGATCACGACCGTGTCGCCGTTTTTCAGGTGATGCTTGCTGATCTTCTTGTTGTTGATGAAGGTGCCGTTGGTGCTGCCCAGGTCCTGGATGAAGGAATCCTCGCCCACGGTGAAAATGTTGGCGTGCTCGCCGCTCACGGACAGATTGTCGATCTGGATCTCGCATCCCGGCTTGCGGCCGATTTTCATGTCGCCCTGTCTCAATTCGACGTGATCCACCACGTCGTTGTTGAACTTGATGATGATCTTGGCCATGTTCGTATCCCAATCCTAATTTCAAAAAATCAGCAAAATTCGCGCCCGTTGCGGCGGGCAGGGCTCAACCCTGATCCCGCAATTTCCGCAGCGCCTCCGGATTGCGCGCGAAACCGCGATGCGCGCGCACCAGAATGACCGATATGTTGTCCGGACCGCCGCGCTCGTTGGCGGTGTCCACCATCTGCCGTGCGGTGGCCTCGAGATTGCGTCCAAGCTCGGTGAGCATCAGTTCGAGGTCGCCATCGGCGAGGACGTCGTTCAGGCCATCGGAGCAGAGCAGGTAGACGTCATCGTCGTATACGTCGTGCTCGCTGATGTCGGCCTCCACGTCGGGATCGATCCCGAGCGCGCGTGTGACCAGGTTCTTGCTGATTGACTGGCGCGCCTCTTCCGCCGTCACCAGGCCGCGGCTGATGAGTTCCTGCACCACCGAGTGATCCTCCGTGACCTGTTCCAGTATGGTGTCGCGGAAACGGTACAGGCGCGAATCGCCGACATGGCCGACGCACAGCTTGTCGCCGTAGAACAGGGCGACCACCACGGTCGAACCCATGCCGGCATATTCCGGGTTCTCGCGCGCGTGCGCGTAGATCGCCTGGTTGGCCAGCCGGATCGCGTCACGCACCAGCGCCACCTCGATGCCGTCATGGCTGCTTTCCCCGACCTCGGCCAGGGTATCCACGACATGGCGCTGGATGACCTCGACCGCCAGCCGGCTGGCGACCTCGCCGGCGCGGTGGCCGCCCATGCCGTCCGCCACCACGACCAGCCCGGCCTCGGGTGCCAGGGCGATGTTGTCCTCGTTCTGCTCGCGCATCCGGCCCGCATCGGTCAGGCCGGTGATCAGGAGTTCGCTCATGAGTCCGCCGGCTTCCGGCATGCCGGTGTCAGGCCCGGGGGAAAGGGGGCGGATTTGCCGTGCCCGGGCAGGCAGGCGGTCATGGCAGGGATGCCGGCGGTGCTGTGCTTCACGAGGGTTCCAGTTTTTCCTGTGCGCCGTTTCCGTATTCGTACGGCATCGTGTTGTACCAAAGTATAGGTTCTTCTTCCTTGTCTCTGGTGCCAATGAGACCCATTCAATGACCCGAATTGTATCCAGAATTCAGGCTAATTATAGTAATTATTTATATGATTATTATAGTAAAAGTATAAGTCATTCAGACGAGCAGATTTTCCAGGATGCGACGGTACACCCGCGCCAGCCGGCCCAGGTCCTCGACCGCGATGCATTCGTCGATCTGGTGGATGGTGCGATTGAGCGGGCCGAGTTCGACCACCTCGGTCCCGGTGGGGGCGATAAAGCGGCCGTCCGAGGTGCCGCCGCTGGTAGAGACCTCGGTCGCGATGCCCAGTTCGTCCTTCACGGCCCGGCGCACGGACTCGATCAGGGCCGTGCCGCGCGTCAGGAAGGGATTACCGGACAGAATCCACTGGAGCTGATGTTCCACCCCGTGGCGTTTCAGGATTTCCTCCACGCGCCGGCGTAGCTCGGCGTCGGTGACGGCGGTGGAGAAGCGGAAATTGAATACCACCTCAAGCCGGCCCGGAATCACGTTCTCGGCCCCGGTTCCGCCGTGAATATTCGACACCTGGAAGCTGGTCGGCGGGAAATCGGCGTTGCCTTGGTCCCATTCGGTCGCGGCCAGCTCCGCCAGCGCCGGCGCCAGCTTGTGGATGGGGTTGTTGGCCAAATGCGGGTAGGCCACGTGCCCCTGTTTGCCGTGTACGAACAGGCGGCCGGTCAGGGAGCCGCGCCGGCCGATCTTGATGGTGTCACCGAGGGTTTTGACGCAGGAAGGCTCGCCGACGATGCAGTGGTCGATCCTGATGCCCTGTTTCCCGAGCCATTCCATGACCTTCACGGTGCCATGCACCGCCGGGCCTTCTTCGTCCGAAGTGATGAGCAGGCCGATGCTGCCCTTATGCTGTGGATGTTTGCCCAAGAAGTCTTCAATCGCCGTGACAAACGCCGCCAGCGAGGACTTCATGTCGGCCGCGCCGCGGCCGTAGAGATGGCCGTCGCGAACCTCGGGCTGGTAGGGGTCGCTCTTCCAGGCCTCGCGCGGGCCGGAGGGCACCACGTCGGTATGTCCGGCAAACACCACCAGCGGTTTGGCGCTGCCGCGCACGGCCCACAGGTTCTCGACGTCGCCGAAGGGAAGGCGCTCGGTCTTGAAGCCGAGTGGCGCGAGACGCCGGATCATGATTTCCTGGCAACCCTCGTCGCGCGGCGTCTGCGACGGGCGCGCGATCAGCTGCTTCGCCAGTTCGAGCGTTTTATCCATGAGTTGTTATAACTATTTATAAATACGGATAAAAGTTAAGGGTAGATTCAAGTTTTTTATCTGCGTTCATCCGCGTTCATCTGCGGTTTCAAAGATCATATATCTCTTAACAATTCATTAATGCCGACCTTGGAGCGGGTCTTCTCGTCCACCTGTTTCACGATTACGGCACAGTAGAGGCTGTACTTGCCATCGGCCGCAGGCAGGTTGCCCGAGACCACCACGGCACCCTTGGGCACCCGGCCGTAGGTCACCTCGCCGGTCAGGCGGTTGTAGATCTTGGTACTCATGCCGATGTACACGCCCATGGAGATCACCGCGCCTTCCTCGACGATGACCCCTTCGACGATCTCGGAGCGGGCGCCGATGAAGCAGTTGTCTTCAATAATGGTCGGTGCGGCCTGCACCGGCTCGAGCACGCCGCCGATGCCGACGCCCCCGGAAAGGTGCACGTTCCTGCCGATCTGGGCGCAGGAACCGACCGTGGCCCAGGTATCGACCATGGTGCCTTCGTCCACATAGCCGCCGATGTTTACATAAGAAGGCATGAGCACCACCGAAGGCGCGATGTAGGCGCCCTTGCGGATGGCGGCCGGCGGCACCACGCGAAAGCCGCCCTCGCGGAAGGCCTTGGAGTTGTAGTCGCCGAACTTGGACGGGACCTTGTCCCAGTAATTGGTGTAGCCACCCTTGATGAACTGGTTGTCCTCGATGCGGAAATAGAGCAACACCGCTTTTTTCAGCCATTCGTTCACGACCCACTGGCCGTTCTTTTTCTCGGCCACGCGCGCCTTGCCGCTGTCCAGCAGGCTGATCGCCTCGTGCACGGCGTCCTTGACCAGGGTATCGACGTTGCGCGGGGTGATCGCGCCGCGATGCTCGAAGGCCTCGTTGATGATGGACTGTATGTCGCTCATAAAATTACCCCATATGATTTTTGAAACCGCTGATGAACGCAGATTAACGCAGATATAAGACGAAGAAGGTCTATTTTGCTTCTTAATCCGCGTTCATCCGCGTTATTGACCCGGCACGACTCTCTTTTTGAGCGAAGTTATCAACCTTGAGCATACGTAACTTTGGTCATAGCACATACGTGCCGGGTCAATAACGAAAATCATTATGAATTTTCGATTATTGAGGCGGCAAGATGGCATAGTTATGAGCCATGATGCAGATGACTATAGTGCATGTTCATGTAGCTATGTGCCGCCTCAATAATCTGCGGTTTCAGAGATATTACCTTATCGATTCTACATAATTTCGGATGCGCTGTGCGGCCTCGGCGCACTCGGCCAGCGGTGCCACCAGCGCCATGCGCACGCGGTTCTGGCCCGGATTCACGCCCTCGAACTCGCGCGACAGGTAGGTTCCCGGCAGCACCAATACGTTTTCGCGCGCGTACAGCTCGCGCGTGAACGTTTCGTCGTCCCGGGGCAGTTTCGGCCACAGATAAAAGCCGGCCTCGGGTTTGTCCACGTCCAGCACCGGCTTCAGGATTTTCAGGACCGCGTCGAACTTGGCGCGGTACTGGTCGCGGTTGGTGCGCACATGCGCCTCGTCGTTCCATGCCGCCTTGCTTGCCGCCTGCGTCGGCGGCGGCAGGGCGCAGCCGTGATAGGTGCGGTACTGGTGATACTGTTCCATCACTTCGCCGTCGCCGGCGACGAAACCGGAGCGCAGGCCCGGCAGGCTGGAGCGCTTGGACAGGCTGTGGAACACCATGCAGTGTTTGTAATCTTCGATGCCGAGCTCATCCGCCACCTGCAACAGTCCCAGCGGCGGTTTGTCTTCATCGAAATAGATTTCGGAATAGCACTCGTCCGAGGCGATCAGGAAATTGTGCTTGTGCGCCAGCCCGATGAGCCGCGCGAAATCATCGCGCCGCAGCACCGCGCCGGTCGGGTTGCCGGGGGAGCAGATATACACCAGCGGCACCTTGGTCCAGATTTCATCCGGCACGTCGGCAAAGTCGGTGCGAAATCCGTTATCCTCGTTGGAGTTCAGGAAATACGGCCGCGCTCCAGCCAGCAGCGTCGCGCCTTCGTAGATCTGGTAAAACGGATTCGGCATGACCACGGAAGGGCGCTGCGAATTCACGCGCCGGTCGATGACGGCCTGGGCGATCGAGAACAGCGCCTCGCGCGTGCCGGCGACCGGCAGCACATGCCGCTCCGGATCGAGCGCGATCTTGTTCAGCTGAAACCGCCGCGTGGCCCAGCCGGCGATGGCCTGGCGCAGCTCGGCCGAGCCCTTGGTCACCGGGTAATGCGACAGCCCGGCGAGACGGGACTGGAGGGCTTCCAAAACGAAAGCGGGTGCGGCATGCTGCGGCTCGCCCAGGGAAAGCCGTATCGGCTGCTTGTCCGCGGGCGGGGCGATGCCTTGGAGGAGCTGAGCGAGCCGCTGGAATGGATAGGGCTGTAAGCTCGCGAGCCTGGAATTCATGGAGACGGGTTTGGTGGAAAAAAAGAATTTAAAGCTATCTCAAGAATGAATCAACGTATGAATTTCCCCCTCTCCCGCCGCCGCTTCGCGGCGACTCCTGTTCCCGCCAGGGCGCTGAGAAACGCGCCCGCTCGGTGGCGCGAATGTCCACCGGACATTCGCGACTGCCCCACCTCGCCTCCCCGAAGGGGAGAGGGGCAGGGGAGAGGGTGTTATTTTTGAGAACTCCCTGATGTCCTCCATCGACGCACGGCGTTATTATCCGACCCTGGCCATGATGACCGGCGCCTGCATGTGGGGCGTGATCTGGTATCCCATGCGCCTGCTCGAAGGCGGCGGCCTCGGCGGCATCTGGCTCACGTTGACGCTCTACGGCGCGGCGCTCGCCGTGAGCCTGCCGTTCACGCTCAAATCCCTTCCGGAATTCACCCGCCGTCCCTGGTACCTCGCGCTGCTCATGGTGACGGCCGGCTGGACCAACATCGCCTTCGTCGAGGCGGTGCTGGAAGGCAACATCCTGCGCGTGCTGCTGCTGTTCTACCTCTCACCGCTGTGGGCCACGCTCATGGCCTGGGCCTTCCTGCGCGAGCACATCACGCGCATGGGTTTCGCGAGCCTGGTGATCGCCATGGGCGGCGCGCTGCTGATGCTGTGGAATCCGGTCCTCGGCGCCCCCTGGCCGCAGGGCAAGGCCGACTGGATGGCGCTCACCGCGGGCTTCGCCTTCGCGTTATCAAACACCGTTACGCGCAAACTGCATGACGTGTCCATCGAGGCCAAGGTCCTGTCGGTTTGGGCTGGCGTCACGATCCTGGCGCTGGTCATGATCGCGGCGTTTTCCCTGCCGATGCCGCAGCCGTCCTTCTCCATTTTCACCGGTGCCGTCGCGCTCGGCGTGTTCGGCATCCTGCTCATGACGCTGCTGGTGCAATACGGCGTGACGCACATGCCGGTGCATCG
>Ga0209286_1000323_pt1 | contig 12715 bp, 10 predicted proteins | sample PPLLak1March2015_2_FD_187250 | JGI IMG/M metagenome (GOLD analysis project Ga0209286, IMG submission 187250) | Freshwater sediment microbial communities from Prairie Pothole Lake near Jamestown, North Dakota, USA - PPLs Lake P8 Core (3) Depth... | ecosystem: Environmental > Aquatic > Freshwater...
CGGAACTGGGCATGGTGTCGCCCGCTGAGTTCATACCGCTCGCCGAAGACACCGGCCTGATCCTGCCCATCAGTGAATGGGCGCTGCGGACGGCCTGCGCCCAGGCGGCCGCCTGGGAGAAGCAGGACCTGCCGCTGCGTGTCGCGGTAAATCTTTCCGGCATGCAGTTCCGGCAGCCCGGATTGGTGAACACGGTGGTCGAAGCGCTGCGCGCCGCCCGGCTGGCGCCGGAACGGCTCGAGCTTGAACTGACGGAAGGCATCCTGCTGCGCAACAGCGATGAAGTCATGCGCACCCTGGCGGAACTCAAGGCACTGGGCGTGCATCTTTCGGTGGATGATTTCGGAACCGGCTATTCGTCCCTCAGCTACCTCAAGCGCTTCGCGCCCCATACCCTCAAGATCGATCGCTCCTTTATCCGTGATGTGACAAGCAGCCGTGACGATGCGGCTATCGTTACGGCCATCCTGGCGATGGCACGAAGCCTGAAATTCCGGGTCGTTGCCGAAGGCGTTGAGACCGCCGAGCAACTCGCCTTTCTGAGCGCGCACGGCTGCGATTTGGTGCAGGGTTTCTTCTTCAGTCCCGCCGTCCCGGCCGAAAAGTTGCCGTCGTTGCTGGGCACCGCTTTCACGCGGCGTCTCGTCAGCGGGCAGAATTGAAATCCCTCTTCTCAGTGACAAGGAGAAAGTCACCATGACATCAAGCTGTCTGCGGTACCTGATGGGTGTGCTGTTGGCCGGCGCCTTGACGTGGCCGGCACAGGCGCAACAAGCAGGCTGCGCCGAACTTGCATTCGGTTCGGTGGCCATGGATGTCCCCGCGGCCATGCATCAGCGTCTGAAACCGCTCACCGACTATCTCTCCCGTGAACTCAAGTGCCAGGTCAGACTGAAGCTTTCGCCGGAACTTTCCGCCGCCGCCGATGATGTGGCGGCGGGCAAGGTGGACATCGCCTATCTCACGCCCGTCGCCTACATCAAGGCCCACAAGAAGGGCGATGTGCGCCTCGTGGCCAAGACCGTCACCAAGGGCGAACAGTCGTTCCGCCTGATGCTTGTCGTGCGCCACGACAGCCCCATCAAGGCAGTGCGCGATCTGGCCGGCAAGAACTTCGCGTTCGGTGACCAGGCGGCGATTCTTCAGCGTGCGGTCGTCGTCAACGCCGGCATCAAGCTCGAAGAACTTGGCTCCTATAAATTCATCGGCCACTATGACAACATCGCCCGTGGGGTGGCAAATGGTGACTTCGATGCCGGCATTCTGAAAGACACGACGGCCTTCGACTGGGAAAAGAAAGGCCTGCGCGTGATCCACGCCTCGCCGCAACTGCCGCCATACAACATCGTCGTGGGCCGGCACGTGAGCGAGCAGCTGTATCACCAGATCAAGGGGGCGTTCCTTGCCCTCAAGGCCTCGAAACCCGGACATCTTGAAGTCCTCAAAGCGCTCGACCCGAGCTATGATGGCTTCGCACCCACGACCGATGCCGAGTACGACGTGGTACGCCAGCTCGTCAAGCCGTTCGAAAAATAACAACCCTCAATGCGCTGCCTTTAAGGAAAAATCTTTATTAGTGCCGTCATTCCGGCGAAAGCCGGACAAAAATCGCCGGGAGCGATTTTGGACAGCCGAAGGCTGGCCCGAAGGGCGGAATACAGGGATGTATTCCGCAATCCAGTTTATTAATGAATTTACTGCCTTAATTACCTGGACCCGGCTTTCGCCGGGGTGACGAATCAACGAACCTTCATTCCTGCTGTAGCGTGCTTCGCGCACACTCATTTACCCTGCGGCCTCAGGCGTACCACCGCGCTGGCGTCGAACGGCATCTGGGTATGCGCGTTCGGAAACGAGGCGTAATTGGTCCAGATGTCGCCGTTCTCGGTGAAGCTCACGGTCCGCGTGTACGCGCCCCGGCGCGGCAGGCGGTAGATCGTGAACTTCTTCGTCTTCGGGTCGAGCCGGTACAGGCTGTCGGAGCCCGAGCCGGTGATCCAGAAATCGCCGGTGTAGCGGTTGCGCCGGATGCCATAGGGAAAATCCCCCGGGATGGGCAGCGCGATCCGGTCCGTGACCTTGCGTTTGCGCGTGTCGTAGATGGTGATCTTCCCGGTCGCGAGCTCCGGTATCCACAGCACGTCGTCCTTGTCGATGGCGAGGCGCTTCGGCCCGACGGATTTCTGCTCCATGTCCTGTTCCCAGGCCGTGCCGGTCCTGGGGTCGAGCATGCCGAGGCGGTTGCCGTGGGTTTCGGTGTACCAGAGATTGCCCTGGCTGTCCGCCACCGCGGCGTACAGGTGCACGCCCTTCTCCGGCAGGCTCATGGTGCGCGGGGTCGTAAAATTGCTCACCTTGCCGGTCTTCGGGTCGAGGCGGGTCAGGAACTCGCGCGAAAAATTGGTCATCCAGATGTGGCCGTCCGCGTCCTCGTGAATGTAACGCTCGGCATCCATCACGAAATACTGGATGTTGGCGCCCTTCTGGAAATCGGAATAAACCTTGAATTCCTTCGTGGCCGGGTCGAAGCGGATCACCTGCTCCGACTTGGTGAAGGTCATCCAGATCATGCCGTCGCGCGTGGTGTCGATCTGATGCGCCCCACCCGGCTTGCCCGGTTCGACGGTCACGGGAATATCGAAACTCTCCACCGCGCCGCTCTCGATATCGGTGCCGTAGAGCTTGTTGCCGAAGTAATCCGCCGTCCAGGCCTTGCCGGCGGTCACCGTCATGTCGTGATAGAACCCGGTCTTGGCCCCGGCCGGGTATTCGCGGATATCCGCCTTGGCCGTCTCGAAGTAACGCCCATGCTTGGGCATTTTGGCATTGGCCGTCAGCCATTGCGCCAGTTCCTCGGTATCCAGCCGGATAAGATTGAGCTCGAGGCTGTCGTCGGTCTTTTTCATGCGCGCGATAACCTCGCGCCATTCCTCCAGCGACTTGCGGTAAGCCACCGGCGGGCCCATCTGGTGGCACGGCGTGCAACCGAGTATCACCTGCCGCCGGGTCTCGCCCTCGGGCAGCATGGCAATCCAGTCGGCCGAGCGCACCGGCTCGGCCTGCGACCGCTCATCTTCGGGGTAAATGAATTTCTCGGAACAGCCGGAGATCAGAAACAGGAAGAACAGAAAAAACCCCAGCCGCGCGCGCGTGAATCCGTGGATCATCGCCATCTCCTCGCTTGTAGTGGAAAGCACCCGCGCTGGGCCACGGGTGAGGGAATTATTTCACAGCGGTCAGGGTGAATCTATAAACAGGAGCGGATTCCAATTTTCGCGAAAATTGGCGGAAACTGTGATCTGAGCCCAATTCTTGCGTGCCACTTCTTTTTACGAACCCTCCGGCGCTTCGTGCCGCTGGCAGGGCCTATCCTCGCGTTTGATCTCCGCTTCCGCCCAGCGCACGCTTGACGCCCACGGCGCTGGCCTTGCCGTCCAGCCCCAGAAGCCGTGCTCTCCTTCCAGAACAATGGTGGTGATGCGAATTTTATGGATCTGCGCTTTCTCCGGACTCGCGGTCAGCTCGGGTATGGGCACCGAAGGCCAGCCGTTCGGTCTGGCGTTCGGACCGGCGTCCTTGGGTATCGCCACGGACTTCTCCTGTTCTTCAATCTTCACTTTGGTAAATCCCAAGGTGCCTGTCGGATGCTGTTCGTAGCCCTGGTAAACGACATCGGCATCCCAGCGGGTGAGCTCTCCCTCGCCGGATCCAACCACGCGCCCGGAAATTTTCAGTTCCCATACCGCGCCGCCGGATAAACCGCTGCAAGTCTCGAAGTGGTAGTCGATGCCCTCACTACTCAGGTCCACGGTGTACTTACGATTCATGCAGTGCGTCAGTGAAATACCCGTGCCCATCAGCTCGTTCTGGCGTTCAAGCGCCAGGGCCACTTCCACTGGAAAGCTTTGTTGTTCGCAGGTATTCGCGAATTGTTTCGAGAACGTGGTGAGCACTTGGGTCATCTGTGCTTGGGCGCGCTGAGCCAGCTCTTCGTGCCCCATCAGCACGTCCTGCCGCGCTACGCTAAGCAGCCCGCTCAAGGACTTCCTGACGGCTGGAATGCTTGATACCTGGCCGCTGGCCGCCATCACCATCGCTTCGTTGGTTTTGTCGTGAATGTAGTTACGAATGACCCGCTCATGGCCATCGATGATAAAGTTGCCTTCGCTTTCGCTGAGTCGGCCTGTCTCGATCTCCGCGCGAGTCGCATCCATTCCATAAAATGCCAGGCGAACCTGTTCTTCCTGCTCGAGCTGACTGGTACGCAAAGCCCTCGATCCACCCGATGACGCGAATGTTTTGATAAAAAGCTCCGCGCGACTCATCGCGTTGCAACCCAAGCCCGTGCATAGGCGAGCTGCCCGCGGATCAGATGTTTGTGCATGGCCCGTCAAGATATAACCCGAGATGACGATAACCACTGCAAAGATTCTCTTAACCTGAAACCCCGACATATCATTCTCACCTCTGGCATATATTGGGCTACGGCTATCAATAGACTGACGCCGAACGCCAAAGGGGACGGAGGGATTAATGTTTAATCACTCCGTCCCCTTTTAATTCAGCTTTTAAGGGTGCTTATCATTACACAAGCCTTGTAAACCAAGGGACAGGTCACAATATTTCTAATATTAACGGAAACTGTGGTTTCCCCCCAATTCAGATGTGGGGAATCTCTGTCCAGAATGGCTGGATTCCCGCCTACGCGGGAATGACAGCAAGCTCAGGTGTACAACTCGCCAGCCCGCGCAAGGAATTCGGCATAATTGAGGTAATGGCTGCCGTCGCAGGAGAAATTGAGGCCGACGAGGCCGTTGACCACATTGAGCGAGCCGGCGCGCAGGTAGATGTGGTTGTCCAGCGTGCGCAGGCGCTTGAACTCGGCCAGCACCCGGGTAATCTCCGGGGATGGCACGAGGGCCTCGTTGGTGTAGGGCTGGCGCCGGTAGATGTTGCATAGGTCTGGGTCGAGGAACTCTTCCTTGACGTGCACACGGTAGCGCAGCGGGTCGTTGAGCAGCCACAGCGTCACCTGGCCGGTGGAGAAATGCACCTTGGCGTGGAACACGCCGTGCCCCAGCAGCAGCATCTCGACGCGCGCCAGCACCTCGTCGATGTGCCTGTCGAATTCATTCGCCACGCGCGCCTGTTCGAACACGAACTGGCGTACCGAGGGATCACCGCGTATCTGCAACCAACGCCGGTTCATAATGCTTCCCCTGAACCACACTGACGACAAATCCATGCAACTTGTAGGTTGGGGTGAGCGAAGCGAACCCCAACGAAACTTCGCCACACATCTGTTGGGCTTCGCTTCGCTCAGCCCAACCTACGTTATGAACCGGCCGCACCTCCGGGTGCGGCCGATGCTTCCATAATACCTAGCCGTCCACGGGAATCCGGATCACCACCGCTCCCATCACGTCGCCCATCTTGAAATCCTTCTTGGGCGTGTCCTTGTGGTCGTTGTGGCAGGTGATGCAGGCCTGCGCCACGGCATAGTCGGGATACACGGCGGTGAAATACTTCTTGCCGCCGAGTTTCTCGTCGGTGTAGAAGTTCTTGCCCTTGTTGTCCACGACGTACTGCAGCCCCTTCTTCTCGGCGTCGGTCTTGGGCTTGTTCTGCTTGTTGACCGGCCACAGCGACAGCAGCGAATAGCTGAACGACGCGCCCTTGTCGCGGGTCATCTCGGCCCCGGCGCGGAACATCTGCGCCGGCAGCACCAGCGCCTTTTCCTCTTTCCAGTGCTCGCTGGCCTTGATCACCTTCTCCTCGTTTTGCAGGCGGTTGACGATCAGGCGCGTGTACACGGTGCGGTCGGTCTCGAGCACCATGTGCAGCGCGTCGGCCATGGACTGCGGCGTGATGCCGGCAGCGGTGGCGACCGCGCCGGCGCCCAGGCCGGCGAGCAACAGGGCGGGTACGACGACTTTCAGCGACTTCATGGGGTGTCTCCTTTGGAAGGTTGGGTAACGCGTTGGGCGGCCCACTCCACGCTCTCGACATGGCGTGCGGGTTGGCCGCGGAAATTGTTGGCGATCAGCGCCGGGTCGGCGAGCGCATCGAGGGTGAAGCCGAGGCCGTGGCAGTTCAGGCACACGCCCCGGACCATCTTTTCGTTCCAGTTCTGGTTGTGCTCGACCCGTACGACATTCGTGTCGCCGTGCTTGTGCGGCGTGCGTGGCAAGTGGCAGGTAGCGCAGGTCACGGCCGGCTTGCCCGCCGTGCCGGCGAGGAAATGCGGCGATTCCTTGAACGCGCGGCTGTGCTGATCGTCATGGCAACCGAGACAGGATTCGACCGCCGCGCGGCGCGTGTCGAAACCGTGGGCACCGTGGCAGCTGGCGCAGCCCAGTTCCCTGTCGCGGGCATCGGCCTGCATGGGATGGCGCGCCATGGCCGGCGTCATCGGCGGCAGGTTCTGCTTCAGGCGCATGCCATGACGGCTGTCGAGAAAGCCTTTTACCTCGGTCTCGTGGCATTGCGCGCAGGCGGCGTGGCCGGGCTTGTCGGTCCAGGCGGCCACAGCGCCATCGGCCTGCCTGGGCTGGTGGCAATCGCTGCAATTGACGCCGCCACGGGCATGCGCGGTGTCGGCCCATTCCTGCAACACAGCCTCGTCCGGCTTGATGCCGGCGGGCGCATCCTGCTGACTGCGCGCGAGCGGCGGCTTGATGGCGATGCCGGACGCGCGCATGCGGGCGGCGAGCCCGCGCTGCGGCAGCGAGGCACGTAGCAGCAGCGCCGGCTCGTTGGCATGCTTGGCCAGAAAATCCTCGTACAGCGCGGTGTTGTCGTGATAGTTGTGGCAGCCGGCCGAGGCGCAGGAATCGAACGCGAGCCCCTGGTGCGAGGGCCGGTCCTCGCCCACTTCCTGGTGACAGTGGAAACAGTAATCGTCCGGCAGCGTCAAGCCCATGGCGCGCGTCTTTTGCGGCCGGTGCTCGAGATGGCAGGTGACGCACAGACGCGCATCCAGGATATCCAGCTGCTCGGCGTTGCGCGGGTCCTCGAATTTCTTTTTTGGATGCGAATCGTCGGAGGCGGCGAGGCGCGCGCCGTGGCATTCGACACAGGCCTCCTGCTTCACGCCATTGAACGGCGTGTGACATGTGTCGCAGCCCAGTTCGATCTGGTGGTGGCCGTGGGTCATGGCGCCGGGAACGAACACGGTGCGGTCCTCACCGGTCAGCCGCTGGCCGAGATAGCCAGCCAGCGCCATGGTCACCACCGTGGCCAGCACCCAGGGTATCCAGTTCGTTTTTTGTTTCATGTTTGACGCACATTTCGATACTCAGAAGTAATAAACCGACAGGATGTGATATCCGAGCAGGGCCGGCAGCGGCCACAGCAGCAGGATATGCGTGGTGGAGGTCCAGGCGCGCAGGTGCTTGCTGAGCCGTGTCGGACGCGATTCGATCGCCGTGACCGCGCCGGCCAGCGCGCCCATCAGGCTGAGCTTGAGAAAGCTCAGCATCAGCATGAAATTCAGATTGTTTCCCAGGCTGAAGCCGGAATGCGCCACCAGGATCGCGAGCGTGGCGGCGCCGAACAACACATGCGCCACGCGCCACCAGGCAAACTCGCCGAATTGGATCCGACTGATCCGCTTGCGCGCCGACAGCAACAGCCCGAGCAGTGAGAGACCCACGAGGCTGTAACCGCTCACCTGCTTCCAGACGCCGTCGCTCCACAGCACCTCGGGTTTGAAACCGCCCTGCACGGTTTCGGAATAAGGCAACGGGCCCCAAACGATGAGCAAGATCGCCAACAACAGCGCCAGCGCCGATCCGATCGCGAGGCTTTGGCGACCGGGTTGAGTCACCGTTTGCGAAACGCCCCCGACGAGTTCGCCAAGCAACGGACGGCAGGAGCCGCAGACGCGGCCGGCGCCGGTGCGCGCCGTCAGGCTTTCCATCGAATTGCAGCCCGAGGTCAGCGCCTGGCTCAGCGCGCCGCGCGTGACGCCGGCGCAGTTGCACACCACGGCAGTCGCCGGCCACAGCGCCACGTTCTGCGCCTCCTGCTCCGGCCATAACCGGCCGTCACGGCGGAAGCGCAGGCGTTGCCACAACCACAGGCGCCGGCCATGGGTGATGGCCTCCTGCGCGCGCCCGGTTTCCTCCCATGGGCCCACGGCAATGGCGCCCACCAGCCGTCCGCGGTGCAGCACCAGCTTGCGATAGGTCGTGCTTTTGCCGGCGGCATAAACCACGCTCTGCAGATCCGTCGGGCTTTCCTCCTCGCCCACGCGCCCGACGCTGAAAACCGGCACGCCCACCACCTTGAGCTGGGCCGCGGCGATGGTGCCCTGATATTTCGCTTCCACGTCGAGAATGTTGCTCGCCGCCACCGCCGCCTGTTCCAGGCCTGGCGCCACGAAGCCGTAGATTTTTTCGCGGTGCTCGGCGCATTCGCCGACGGCGTAGATATGCGGGTCGCCGGTGCGCAGCGTGTCGTCCACGCGGATGCCGCGTCCCACGCTCAGGCCGGCTTCGAGCGCGAGATCGACATTGGGCACGATGCCGGCCGCCACCACCACGGTGTCGCAACCCAGGTCGAAGCCGCTCGCCAGGCGCACGCCCTGCACCGAATCCGTCCCGACGATTTCCTTCACGCCATGGCCGAGGAACACGCCGATGCCGAGCCGGATGACTTCCGCGTACAGCGACTCGGCGCCGCCGGCGTCGAGCTGGGACGACATCAGGCGCGGGCTGTGCTCCACCACCGCCACCTCGACGCCATGGCGCTGCAGGGCGCGCGCCGTTTCCAGTCCGAGCAGGCCGCCGCCCAGCACCACGGTGCGGCGGCTGCGCACGCAACGCGCGCGCAGCTGTTCGGTGTCGCGCAGATCGCGGAAGGTATACACACCCGGCAGCCGGATGCCCGGGATCTGTGGCAGGCGCGGACGCGAGCCGGTGGCCAGCACCAGGTGCGAATACTTTTGCGTCCGGCCGTGGGCGTCGCGCACCGTGCGCATGGCCCGGTCGATGCCCAACACCGCGCAGTGATAACGCTGGACGACGCGATGCCCGTCCGGCAACTTCAGGTCTTGCGCGATGCCGGCCCAGCCGATTTCGCCCATCAGCAGCGCCGACAGGCGCACGCGGTCGTAAGGCGTCGAGGGTTCGTCGCCGTAAATCAAGATCTCGCGTCGCGGGTCGCGCTCGAGCAGCGTCCGGGCCAGGCGCATGCCCGCCGGCCCTGCGCCGACGATAACGACAGGGGAGACGGCAGCGGCGCGCGCGTCCGCGACGACCGCGGTGATCTCAGCCGGCAGCGGAAGCGACGGCATCCGATTCAGCCCCCTTATATGCGGCGTCCTTCATGGTCTTGGCCAGGATCCCGTAAACCGCGGCCCAGGCCTCCTTAACCTCGGGCGTGAATTCCGGACCGAGCCCCTGCTCCAGGGTCCAGAGCAGGGCCGCGCCCACGGTGTCGTAATGCGACGCGCGCACACCGTAGACCACGTGCCGGCGTCCCATGTCCTCGATCGCCGGAACCAGTTCCCCCAGGCGGTCCAGACCGTTCACCGCGGTGGCGATCATGCGCATGAGCTTGCGCCCCTGCTCCTTCATGTCGCCCTTGAACAGCGGTTGCAGCGCCGGATCGAGCTTGAACAGGCGCGCGTAGAAAAGCTCGGCCGCCTGGTCGGCGATGGGCGCCACTTTCAGAAAACTGCGCTGTACCAATACCTTCTGCTTCGGTGTCATTACATGTCTCCTCTTCGTTGGCCAAAAAAAAGCGTCCATCTCTCCGGGGATCAACCCGAACAAATGGACGCCGATGTCCGTGCAGACCGTCGTTGGCCTGCGTTGTCTTCAGCCGGCCGTGTCGGCCGGTTTGGATTTCAGTTACCGTTCAATCATTGCTTCTCCACTGTTCATGTCCACGGAATCTCGCGCCAGGTCAGCCATGATCGCACTCGGCCAGGAAGGTCAGCAGCTGTTCCCGCAATCCGTAGTAGTCCGCATGCTCGAGCAGCATCTTGCGCGTCCGTGGACGCGGCAGGTCGATCTCGAGAATCTTGCCCACCCTGGCATTGGGGCCGTTGGTCATCATCACCACGCGGTCGGCCAGCAGAATCGCCTCGTCCACGTCATGGGTGACCATGATGGCCGTCACCTTGGTGCGCGCCCACACTTCCATCAACACTTCCTGCAGATCCCAGCGCGTCAGCGAGTCCAGCATGCCGAACGGTTCGTCGAGCAACAGCAGCTTGGGCGAGAGCGCGAACGCGCGCGCGATGCCGACGCGCTGCTTCATGCCGTTGGAGAGCTCGGAAGCTTTTTTGTCACGGGCGTCGGCAAGCCCGACGCGGTCGAGATAATGCTCGATGATATCGTTGCGCTCTGCCTGCGTGGCGTGGGGAAACACCTTCTCCACGCCGAGACAGACGTTATCGTACGCGCTGAGCCAGGGCACGAGGCTGGGCGCCTGGAACACGATGCCGCGGTCGGGACCGGCGCTGTTCACCTCGCGGCCGTCGAGGATGATGCCGCCTTCGCTGACGTCGTTGAGCCCGGCGGCCATGGACAGCACGGTCGATTTGCCGCAACCGGAGTGGCCGATAATGGAAACAAACTCTCCCTTGCGTATCTTGAGATCGAAGCCGTCAACAACCTTGATCGGCCCTTTGCGGCTCGGGTATATCTTGGAGATCCGCGAGAACTCGACGTAGCGTTCCACGTTCGGCGCGGGTTCGTCGCGGTGCTTCTGGCCCCGGGAGGCCTGATGTTCGCGCGAGGTGTTGGGCAGAACCGTAGGCAGGCTGATGATCTTGGCCCCGGCCGTGGACTCCCGTTCGGACCCGACCTGCATGAGGTACTGGGTCACCTCGCGGCGGATGCGCTTGAACTCCGGCGAATGATTGATCGCCGTGCGGTCGCGCGGGCGCGGCAGGGCGACGGGGAACTCCGGCCCCAGCGTGGCGTTCGGCCCGGGCTTCAGCGGGATGATGCGGTCCGCCATGATCATGCCTTCGTCCACGTCGTTGGTGATGAGCACGACGGTCTTTTTCTCCTGGCTCCAGATGCGGATGATCTCGTCCTGAAGCTTGGAGCGCGTGAGCGCGTCCAGGGCGCTCAGGGGCTCGTCGAGCAGCAGAATGTCGGGCGAGGCCGCCAGCGCGCGCGCCACCGACACGCGCTGGCGCATGCCGCCGGAAAGCTCGGCGGGACGCTTGTCCATGGCGGGCGTGAGGTTCACCATTTCCACGTACTTCTCGACCCGCGCCCGGCGCTCCGCCCTGGGCGCGTTTTTGAACACCTGGTCGACCGCAAGCGCGACGTTCTGGCGCACGGTCATCCACGGCATCAGCGAATAGCTCTGGAACACCACGCCGCGGTCCGGTCCCGGCCCATCGATGGGTTGGCCGTTGCGCAGCACATTGCCGGCGTCGGCCCGCAACAGGCCGGCCATGAGCGATATCAGCGTGGTCTTGCCGCTGCCGGAGAAACCGACGATGGCGACGAATTCGCCCTCCCTGATCCGGAGATTAATGTCCTTCAGCACTTCGGTGCGCTGCGCGCCCGTGCCGTAGGATTTGCCGACGCCCTCGAGCTCCAGGCACGGTGTCAGGGCAGCGGCCGCCGGGGAGGTGGTTGCGGCGCGGTCCATGATTTTGAGCGACGTTGTCGACATATCGGGCCTCTTTTGTCCGGCTCAGGTTGCGCGCTGGCCAAAGCTGGCCAGTTGCTGCAGCGTTTGCATGATGCGGTCGAGCAGGAAGCCGACGAAACCGATGGTGAACACGGCCACCATGATGCGCCCCAGCGACTGCGAGCTGCCGTTCTGGAATTCGTCCCAGACGAATTTTCCGAGTCCGGGATTCTGGGCCAGCATCTCGGCGGCGATCAGCACCATCCAGCCCACGCCGAGCGACAGCCGCATGCCCGTGAAGATCAGCTTGAGCGACGAGGGGATGACGATTTTCATCACCTGGGTGCTGGTTGACAGCCGCAACACCCTGGAGACATTGAGGAGATCCTTGTCGATGGACGCCACGCCCAGCGCGGTGTTGATCAGCGTGGGCCACAGCGAACACAGCGTCACGGTGACCGCCGAGATGACGAAGGATTTCTCGAACAGGGGGTTGGCGCTGACGTAAAGAGCGCTGACGACGAGCGTGACGATCGGCAACCAGGCCAGCGGTGACACCGGACGGAAAATCTGGATCAGCGGATTCAGCGCCGATTGCATCGTCCGGCTCAAGCCGCAGAATATCCCCAGCGGCACGGCCACGAGCGTGGCCATCGTGAATCCGGCGAACACCGTGTAGAGGCTGGTGAAGATCTGGTCGAGGTAGGTCGGTTTGCCGGTATAGGGTAGCGGTATGAATTCCTGTCCGGGATTCTCTGCCAGGAATTCCGCCTGGCGCTGTGCCTGGCGCTCATTGAACGCGGCCTGGCGCTCACGTTCCGCGACGTGCTCCTGGTACAGGTTGCCGGCCTGCTCCCATACGCCGGCCGGACCCGGCAGTGCGCCGAGCGAGGTCTGGACACCGCTTGCCCCGACGTGCCAGAGGGCAAGAAAAACGATGATGCCGAGCAGCGGCGGTGAAAGGCCGCGGATGAAGCCCAGCAGTTTCGATTCGCCGTCGGCGCCCGGTTGCATTATCGCGCTCAGGCGTTGCCGTACGGTTTGTGCTGTCACGCTCATGTTTACCTCGCTTTGAAATGGGCGCCCGGGTTCGCCCGGGGGCGCCGCTGCA
>Ga0209286_1000325_pt1 | contig 12673 bp, 12 predicted proteins | sample PPLLak1March2015_2_FD_187250 | JGI IMG/M metagenome (GOLD analysis project Ga0209286, IMG submission 187250) | Freshwater sediment microbial communities from Prairie Pothole Lake near Jamestown, North Dakota, USA - PPLs Lake P8 Core (3) Depth... | ecosystem: Environmental > Aquatic > Freshwater...
CGTCCTGCAATGCCGCCGGTGTCGGCAATTCATACAGTGTCGGGTTGAGCAGCTCATCGAGCACGATCGGATGCTGCGCGATCCAGTTGGCGATCCACGGGCTGGCGCTGCCGAGGCGCACCAGCTGCGTGAGCACCTGCGGGTTTTCCGCCATGAGCGAGAAATAGACGGTGCGCCGGCCGACGGCCTCGAGCAAGTGCACCAGCCGCTGCAAGGTCGTCAGCGGATCATCGCTCTGGCCGGCCGCCTTCAGCACCAGCGGCACCACCCGGTCGATGCGCGCGCGGGCGCCGGTCGAGTAGGCGCTGACCATCGGCCCCTCGCGCAGGGCGTTCACCAGATTCAATGCCTCTTCCGGTTGCGTATATCCGCTGTCGCGCAAAATCTGCCTGGCGCTCTCGGCATCGGCCGTTCCCAGCCACACGGCCGCGAGCCTGTCGGGCTCGCGTTCACCCGCGGCGCCTGCCTCGGTGCGAAACAGCTGGGCGAAATGCCGATGGACTTTGTCGCGGCTCCGTTCGAGCTCGTTCGCCAGGCCTTTCACGTCGGCGAAACCGCTGGCGAAGGCCAGTCGCCGCTCACCCGCCTCGTCGGTGGGCAGCTGCTGGGTCTGCTGGTCGGCTGCCATCTGCAGGCGATGCTCGATATTGCGCAGAAAAATATAGGCCTGCGTCAGCTCCTCTCCGGTCCTGGCGTCCATGCAGCCCGCGGCCACCATGCGCGGCAGCACCGTGAGCAGGCGGCGCTCCTGCAGCTGCGGTTCGCGGCCACCGCGGATCAGCTGCTGCGTCTGGGCGATGAACTCGATTTCGCGGATGCCGCCGCGCCCGAGCTTGATGTTGCCGTGCATGCCCTTGCGCGCCGTCTCGCGCTCGATCATGGCCTTCATGTCGCGGATCGACTCGATCGTCCCGTAGTCGAGGTACTTGCGGTACACGAAGGGCTTGAGCGTCTTGAGCAGTTCCGCTCCGGCCTGGATATCGCCGGCGATCACGCGCGCCTTGATGAAGGCATAACGCTCCCACTCGCGCCCGTGGGTCTGGTAATAGTGCTCCATGGCGCCGAAGGACAGCGCCAGCGGCCCGCTGGCGCCGTTCGGCCGCAGGCGCATGTCCACGCGGAACACGAACCCGTCGGCGGTGTTTTCATGCAGCACGTTAATCAGCGACTGGCCGAGGCGGATGAAAAATTCGTGATTGCTCAGCGGGGCAGCGCCCTGCGTCTCGCCCTCTTCCGGGTAGGCGAAGATGAGATCGATATCGGAGGAAAAATTGAGTTCCTGCCCGCCGAGCTTGCCGAGCGCCAGCACCACCAGCCGCTGCGGCTTGCCGCTCTGCTCGCCTTGGGGCTCGCCGCTTTTCGCCACCGCCCAGGCATGCAGTCGCGCGAGCGCGCCGTCGACACAGGCGTCGGCAAACTCCGACAGCGTGGCCAGGGTTTCGTCGAGATCGGCCCAACCAGCCAGGTCGCGCCAGGCGATGCGCAGCATCTCGCGCCGGCGCAGCCGGCGCAGCCGGGTTTTCAGCGCCGGTTCGTCCGCGGCATCATTGAGAAATTTCGCAACCCGTGCCGTCAGATCACCGGCCGGATAAGCGCGCAACAGATCTCCGGAAGTAACCAGTTCCTGCAGCAGGGCCGGCTGCTGGACACAGCCGCGTGCGACGAATTCGCTGGCGGCGAATACACGCGGCAGGGTATCGAGCCACGGGCCCGGCGGCAGCGCCGTTATATGCGGCGCGAGCTCCTGCCAATGGGGGGAAACCCGCCCCCGCAGCGGCCCGGGGATCGCGGCGAGTGCCGCATCGAACGATGGCTGGGCGGGATCGGACATGCCGCCATGATACCCAAAGGGACCCTGGTTTACTCGCGGGTACGCCGCAAGTGATTACGGCTAGGCTTTGCTGTTTCCCGATTCCGGCATGATGGATTTCTCGACCGGCAATCCCGCTTCACGCCACTCCGGAAAACCGTCTTCCAGCCGGCGCGCCTGGAATCCCTTCTCGCGCAACTTGGCCACGGCCTCGAAGGCGAGGACGCAATGGGGACCACGGCAGTAAGCAACGATTTCCTGATTGTGCGGGAGTTTCTTGAGCCATTGCTCGAGGTCCTTCAGCGATACATTGACGGCGCCCGGGACATGTCCGGACGCGAATTCCTCGGATGGCCGGACATCGAGCACCGTTACGATCCCCTTGCGTGCGCGTGCCAGCAGTTCGCTTCGCGGAATCGGTTCGAGTTCATCCTTGACGGTAAGGTAGGCGCGCACCAGACGATCCACGTCGGCCAGGTGCGATTCGGCCAGCTTGCGCATGCTGGAAAGCAGCCGCACGATTTCGTCGTCGGTCAGACTGTAATAGACATACAGGCCGTCCTTGCGCGCCTCCACGAGTCCGCTTTGGCGCATGACCCGCAGATGTTGCGACGTGTTCGCCACTGAAAGGCCGGTGAGCTTGGCCAGCGCCTCGACCGTGCGCTCGCCCTGCGCCAGGTACTCGAGTAGTTCGAGCCGGTGGCCATGACCGACCACCTTCCCGATGCGCGCCACCTGGCTGTAAATCTGCTGTTTCAGGTTCTGTCTTGACATGGCCGAGTTCTATAATCTATTATTCAATTGAATACTTGAATACTAGCATACGCACCCATTAATTCAAACAATTATTAAAACTGACAACTGACGGATACGGGGGACCCTATGCTGCAAACACTGCTGCAAAACGAAACGGCCATACGCCTGACGGCTTTCTTCGGGGTGCTGGCCCTCGTGGCCGGGGCCGAGTTCCTGTTCCCGCGACGCCGGCTGACCGTCTCCAAGCTGCGCCGCTGGGCGAGCAATCTCGGCATCGTCTTTCTCAACAGCGCGCTGGTGCGTCTGCTCCTGCCAGCGACGGCGGCGGCTTTCGCCGTATTTGCGACTAACCACGGTTGGGGCATTTTCAACTATTTCGATGCGCCCGTCTGGTTCGCCATTGTCGCCTCGGTCGTTATTCTCGACTTCGCCATTTATCTCCAGCACGTTATGTTCCATGCGGTGCCGGCGCTGTGGCGGCTGCACCGCATGCACCATGCCGATCTCGATTTCGACGTCACCACCGGCGCGCGCTTCCACCCGATCGAGATCCTGCTGTCGATGTTCATCAAGTTCGCGGTCATCGCCGTCATCGGCGCGCCGGTGGCGGCGGTGATCATCTTCGAGGTGCTGCTCAACGCCACGTCCATGTTCAATCACGGCAACCTGCGCCTGCCGCTGGCGTTCGACCGCGTGCTGCGGCTGTTCGTCGTCACGCCCGACATGCATCGCGTGCACCACTCGATCGAGGATTACGAAACCAACAGCAACTTCGGCTTCAACCTGCCGTGGTGGGACCGCCTGTTCGGCACCTACAAGCCCCAACCGGATGCCGGGCACGAGGCCATGACCATCGGCATCCGTGATTTCCGCGAGCCGAAACTGGCCAGCGACCTGCCCGGCATGCTGATCCTGCCGTTCCGTGGACGCGTCACCGGCTATGCCATCAACCGCCGTGACTGGGGTGGCAAGTCATGAACCGCCAGACGCTCACTCGCATCGTTTTGTTCGCCTTGCTCGTGGCGGCCATCGGCGGCGCCTGGCTGTATCGCGACCAACTCAATGTCGCGGCACTCGAAAGCTGGGTTAAAAATGCCGGGGCGCTGGGGCCGCTGCTTTATATCGCGCTGTACGCCTCCGCCACCGTGTTGTTCCTGCCCGGTTCCCTGCTCACGCTTGCCGGCGGGGCGCTATTCGGCCCGGTGTGGGGCACGCTCTACAGCCTGACCGGGGCCACGCTCGGCGCCACCCTGGCATTCCTCATTGCGCGTTACCTGGCCCAGGAATGGGTGCGGCAACGCACCGGCGGCATACTCAAAAAGCTGCTCGACGGCGTGGACGCCGAGGGCTGGAAATTCGTCGCCTTCGTGCGCCTGGTGCCGCTGTTCCCGTTCAACCTGCTCAACTACGCGCTCGGGCTCACGCGCATCGGGCTCGTCGCTTACATCGCGGCGTCGTTCGTCTTCATGTTCCCCGGCGCGCTGGCCTACACCTACCTCGGCTACGCCGGGCGCGAAGCGGTTGCGGGCGGCGAAGGCCTGATCCAGAAGGGCCTGCTGGCGCTGGCCCTGCTGGCGCTGGTGGCCTTCCTGCCGCGCCTCATCAAGCGCCTGCGCGGTGCGCCCACAGCAGGCGATGGCAAACTTTCCAGCGCGGATCTTAAGGCAAGGCTCGAGCGGCGCGACGACATCACCGTGCTCGACGTGCGCCCGGCGAAGGATTACACCGGCGAGCTCGGGCACATCCCCGGCTCGATCAACATCCCGATCGACGAGTTGCCCAAGCGGCTGCCTGAACTCGAATCACTGCGCGAACGTCCGCTGGCCGTGGTCTGCCGCACCAACAAGATGTCCGGCAAGGCGGTACGGATGCTGCGCGAGACCGGCTTCAAACAGGCGCTGCTCGTGAACGACGGCATGGTCGGCTGGTGCCAGGCGCAGGGGCAGGCGGTGCCGGCCGCGTCGGGCAACGAATGTTCCGCCATGCCGGTACCGGGCAGCGTCAGCGCCGGCACCGGCAAGACCGTCACCATCGTCATCCAGAACGCGCCCTATCAGGGTGACAACAAGGCCTGGCACGCGCTGCGCTTCGCCGGCGCGGCGCTGGCCGAGGACATGAAGGTGCGCGTGCATCTGCTCGACGACGGCGCGGTGCTCGCCAAGCGCGGCCACCGGGTACCGGACGGCGCCGTGGACCTCGAAAAACTGCTCACCGAACTCATGGAGTGCGGGCTCGAGGTGCGCGCCTGCGCCATGGCGATGAACGAATGCAAACTCGACGAACGCGATCTCATCGCCGGCGTGCAAACCGGTTCGATGACGGCGCTCGCGGGCTGGGTCAAGGAAAGCGACATCGTTTTGACCTTCTGAGGAACACAACCATGTGCGAATTGTTCGGGCTCAGCAGCGACCGGCCGGTACCACCGGAGGAATTACTCTGCCGCTTCGGAGCACGCGGCGGTGATACCGCCGACAACCCCGACGGATGGGGTCTCGCCACGCTCGAAGGCAACGCGTTCCACCTCGTGAAAGAACCGCTGCCCGCCGCCCATAGCTCCCGCTTCCGGGAATTGTGTATGCAGACTCGCTCTTCGCTGATTCTCGGACACGTGCGCAAGGCCAACCCGCCCACCGCGCGCGTGCTCGCCAATACCCACCCATTCCGTCGCAGCTGCTGCGGGCGCGAGTGGGTTTTCGCGCACAACGGAATCATCCCCGACACGACCGCGCTCGGTGGCACGGATGCCGCACCGATTTGCACGCCATCGGGCGACACGGATTCCGAGTACGCCTTCTGCCTGGTGCTGGATCGCATTGCGACGGTCTTTTCCGCCGCTGGTGCAACAACAGATCGCGACTGGTTCGACGCCCTCGCCCAAGTGGCTGAGACACTCGCCTCATACGGTCGATTCAACTTTCTGATATCAGACGGCGAACACCTCATCGCCTACGGCCATGACCGCCTGCATGGCCTCGCTGACGCCGGCATCGCAGTCATCGCCACCGAGCCGCTGACGGCGGACCCCGGCTGGGCGGCGTTCGCGCCGGGGGAGCTGCGGGTCTACCGCAGCGGCGAGCAGATTGCCCGTTTCCTGACCCACCCACATCCCACGATCACAACACTGTCTGCGGATAACGCGACAACCCATGAGGAACTAGTGTCATGAAATATCTCTTCGTCCTGAACGACCCCCCCTACGGCACCGAACGCAGCTACAACGGCATTCGCCATGCGCGCGAGTTGCTCAAGAACCAGGAAGCCGGCAACGAGGTGCATGTTTTCCTCATCGGCGATGCCGCCTCCTGCGCCAAGTCGGGGCAGAAGGTCCCGCAGGGTTATTACAACGTCGAATCCATGCTGCAGATGCTCGTTCGTCACGGCGCCCAAATCGCTGTGTGCGGCACCTGCATTGACGCCCGCGGGATTGCCGATACCGATCTCGTGACCGGTGCGGTGCGCGGCAGCATGGCCATGCTGTCCGAGTGGACTGGATGGGCCGATAAAGTGATTGTGTACTGACGCCGACTCCTCACGAAGAGGAAACCGATGAACTCCAAGACCATCCTGATTCTCGGCGGCGGCATCGGCGGCAACGTGGCCGCGAGTCTGCTGCGCAAGCGCCTGCCGCGCGCGTATCGGGTGGTGCTGGTGGAACGCGAGGAGCGTTATGTCTTTCCACCTTCCCTGCTCTGGCTCATGACCGGCGAGCGCACGCCGAAACGCATCTCGGGTCCGCTCGATGCGCTGAAGCAACGGGGAATAGAGCTGATACGGGGCAACGTCGAGCGCATCGATCCCCAGGCGCGCACGGTCAGGGTGAATGGAATCGAATTGACCGGCGACTATCTCGTCATCGCGCTGGGTGCGGAGTTTGCGCCCGAGACCATCCCCGGCCTGGCGCCGGCCGGGCATGACTTTTATACCCTGGCCGGGGCGGAATCGCTGCGCGACGCGCGCCTTGATCTGCGTGAAGGGCGGCTGGTCGTGCTCGTGAGCGGCGTCCCTTTCAAATGCCCGGCGGCCCCGTACGAAGCGGCAATGCTGCTGGAGGCCGACCTGCGCCGGCGCGGCGTGCGCGATCGCGTCACCATCGACCTTTACTCGCCCGAACCCGGACCCATGGGCGTGGCCGGCCCGGAAGTTTCCGCCATGGTGCGGCAGATGGTCGAAAGCAAGGGTATCGCCTACCACCCCGAACACGCGGTCGCCAAAATCGATCCGCCGGCGCGGCGGATTTACTTCACCAACGACACCACGGCGGACTTCGATCTGCTGGCTTATGTTCCGCCGCATCGCGCGCCGCAGGTGGTGCGCGAAGCCGGCCTGTGCGGCGCCAGCGGCTGGATACCGGTCGATCGCGGCACTCTCGAAACGAAATATCCCGGCGTCTACGCGATCGGCGACGTTACCGGCATCCCGCTGGCCATCGGCAAGCCCTTGCCCAAGGCCGCGGTATTCGCCCAGGCGGAAGCCCGGGTCGTGGCACACAACATCGTCCGTGCCGTCACCGGCCGGGGCGAGGTGCACAGCTTCGAGGGGCAGGGCGCCTGTTTCATCGAGATCGGCGACGGGCGAGATCGCTTTGGCAGCGGAAATTTCTACGCCGAACCGAAGCCCCGGATCGCGTTTTATCCGCCAAGCCGGCTGCGGCATTTCGGCAAGGTGGCTTACGCAAAGTTTTGGTTATTCAAGTGGCTCTGATAAGCGAGGTTGGATCATGAAACTCGGGATTGTCATATACACACCGGAAGCGGAAACCGTATCGAATGTCCTGCGCCTTGGCCTGTTCGCTCTGAAGCAAGGCGACAGCGTCAAGCTGTTCCTGCTGGCGCGTGGCGTTGAATGCGACAAGCTCGATACCGAGCGGTTCAAGGTAACCGCACAGATGCAGGAATTTCTCGATCTCGGCGGCGCTATCCTGGCCTGCGGTACCTGTCTCAAGCTGCGCCAGACGGAAGGCACGGAATTGTGTCCGGTGTCGACCATGAAGGACCTGTATGAAATCGTGCGCGACAGCGACCGGGTCATCACATTTTAGGGCGCGTCTGAAAGACGCATCGTCAGTACCACATGAATGCTGAATTCACGAGAGGGAAACAAAAAATGATTCATTCGCTCCCACGGTTCGTACTGCTTTACGCGCTGTTCATTTTTGGTGCTCCCGCGCTGGCGGCACCGTTGCAGGTGCAGAAGGTTGCCGACGGCGTGTACGCGCTGGTCGGCGACATCGGCCAGCGCTCGCCGGAAAATTTCGGCAACAACGCGACCTTCGGGGCGATCGTCACTGGCGATAGTGTCGTGCTGGTGGACCCGGGCGGCAGTTACAACGGCGCCAAACAGATTCACGAGGCGATCCGGTCGATCACCGACAAACCCGTCCGGCTCGTCATCAACACCGGCGGCCAGGACCACCGCTGGCTCGGCAACGGCTACTTCAAGGCGCAGGGGGCGCGCATCGTGGCCTCGAAGGCCGCGGTCGCGGATCAGCGCGCCCGCACCACCGACCAGCTGATTACGCTGAACAGATTGGTCGGCGAGAAGCTGATGGCGGGGACCGATGCGGTGCATGCCGAAGAGGCGTTTGAAGATCGGCTTGAACTCAATATCGGTGGTGTCCGTATGGTGCTGCGGCACACGGGAACGGCCCACACCCCGGGCGACAGCTTCGTATGGCTGCCGCAGAAGAAGGTGGTTTTCACCGGCGACATCGTCTACGTCGAGCGCCTGCTGGCGGTGACCGCCGAATCGCGCAGCCAATCCTGGATCAAGGTATTCGAGGAAATGGCCGCGCTCAAGCCCGAACACGTCGTTCCCGGCCACGGGCCGGCGACCACGCTGGCGCGGGCGCGCGCCGATACCTACGACTATCTGGTGGCGCTGCGGAAACAGGTCAAGGCGTTCATGGACGGAGGCGGCGAGATTTATGACGTCGGCAAGATAGACCAGTCACGCTTCAAACACATCAAGCTGTTCGACGAACTGAAGGGCCGCAACGCCCAGCAGGTCTTTCAGGAAATGGAGTGGGAATAAAGAGATCGTCTGCCATGAGCGCCACCGCCGATTCGCTGAACCCGCCGACCGCCAGGGACATGCAGCAAAGACCTATCCAAGCCGGATCACGGCAAGATGATTGGTAATGTTATGCTTCACGTCTAATGACAGGAGACAGCCCATGCCTTCCCTGAAACACGACGAAATCCGCCAAGCCGTCCGGCAAAGATACAGCGAGGTGGCACAATCCGACGCTGCTTGCGGCTGCGGACCGAGCTGCTGCGGCACCGGGGCTAATACCTCCGCGGCCGACGCGTCGGTAACACTCGGTTATTCACAGATGGACGTGGCGACGGTTCCCGCTGGCGCCAACATGGGCCTGGGCTGCGGCAATCCACAGGCCATTGCTGCGTTAAAGCCCGGGGAAACCGTCCTCGATCTCGGCAGCGGCGGCGGGTTCGATTGTTTCCTGGCGGCGCGCCAGATCGGGGATCACGGACGCGCGATCGGCGTCGACATGACGCCGGCGATGATCTCCAAGGCGCGCGCGAACGCCGACCAGGGCGGCTATCACAATGTCGAGTTCCGCCTCGGCGAGATCGAAAACCTGCCGCTCGCCGATCATTCGGTGGACGTGATCATCTCGAATTGCGTGATCAACCTGTCGCCCGACAAGGAACGGGTTTTCAAGGAAACTTTTCGCGTCCTGAAACCCGGCGGTCGGTTGGCGATCTCGGACGTCGTCGCCACGGCCGCCTTGCCCGAAGCGGTGCGACACGATGTGACGCTCTATACCGGTTGCATGGCCGGCGCCTCTCTGATCGACGAGATCGAAAGAATGCTCGCTTCCGCCGGCTTCATGGACATCCGCCTCAAACCCAGGGACGAAAGCCGCTCCTTCATCCGGGACTGGGCGCCCGGAAGCAGGATCGAGGATTATGTGGTGTCGGCCACCATCGAAGCGGTAAAACCACGGGGCTAGGGGGCTAGCCCGCGCATGGGCCGCCAGCGGTGACAGAAAAAGGGCCTGAAACGGGGCCTTTTTGTTGCCGCCGGGTACCGGCTGAAGAAATAATCCCACTCGCTCATCGCCGCAGGAGGAGTCGTCCTTGAAAGCGATAATTCCCAAGAAAATCGAAGATTACTGTCTGCGCCACACCAGCCCGCGCGGCAAACTGCTGTGGGAACTGGAAAAGTACACCCGGCGGCACTGCGAAGATTCACAAATGCTGATCGGGCCACACGAGGGTACGCTGCTGGCCATGCTGGTGCGTCTCATCGGCGCGCGGCGCGTGCTCGAGATTGGCACCTTCACCGGGTATTCCGCGCTATGCATGTCCGAGGCCTTGCCCAAAAACGGGCGGCTCATCACCTGCGAGATCAAGCCGCGGCATGCCGAGATCGCCCAGTCATTTTTCAAGCGCAGCCCGCACGGACGCAAGATCAGGCTGCGCCTCGGCCCGGCGCTGGAAACGCTCTCCGGCCTGCCCCGTTCAGCGAAATTCGATTTCGTTTTTCTGGATGCCGATAAAGAGAACTACGTGAACTACTACGAAGCGGTGCTGCCGCGGCTGCTGCCCGGCGGACTGATCGTGGCGGACAACGTGCTGTGGTCCGGGCGAGTGCTGGCACCGAAGAAAAAAACCGACCGCGCCGTGGTCAGGTTTAATAAACATGTTCGCCGCAACCCGCGCGTCGAGTGCGTGATGCTGCCGCTGCGCGATGGCGTGAGCCTGGTCAGAAAACGTTGATGTCTTCGTTGGGCCGGGACTCATTTTTGTCCGTCTGCAATGAACCCAGAAAAAAGCCGGGCATTGCCCGGCTTTTGCAGCACGACTGGCTGAAAATCAATTGAAGCTAAAAATCACGCTGATCGAGATAAGCTCCAAATCGCTTTGACCCGTAGTTGCGTCATCGCCGACGTCAGAGAATTTTTCCCACTCCAACCGGGCGCCGACCTGTTTGGTGAAGTTAAATTGCGCGCCAACGCCAAGATTCATATCAGTGCCTGTTTCGTTCGCCGAAACGGGAAAACCAAAGACTGAAAAATCATCATCCACGTCCCAACGGGTAAATCCGATTTTACCCAGCAGGAAAAACTGTTGGGCTACCGGCAACAGCCCGACCATGGACAAGCTGAATCCTGTTGCCTCCCATTGATCGCTGAATCCTCCGCCCGAACCGGTAAACGTACCAAAGTCGATGTAACCAAGCTCGATGGCGGCGTTTGGGTGGAATTGATAGCCGGCCATCAGCTTCCAGCCGCTGTCTTTGTCATCCAGGCTGGTCCCCAGCAAAGCGGTGCCCGCGTCCTTCATTTTGGTGTTGCCGAAACCAACACCGCCATACCAGCCTTCGGCTTGGGCGATTGAGGACATTGCAATCGAAGTAGTGAAAAATATGCCGACCAGCAAAACACGGCTCAACTTGATGTATTCGGTAAGCATGGCTGCTCCTTATTGGTTGTTAAATAATGTCCACAGCACTCTGGATTGATTGCAGCTTGGGTAAACACCTCCCTCGCGCCTGGGAATATTCCACTCCCACTGTCATTCGGCGTCAATTCCAGTGCATACATTTAGAATTGATACAAAAAAGGCCCCGTTGCCGGGGCCCTTTATCAGCTTCACAAACGGTATGTGCCGTACCGCTGCCCGGTTTGCTTCACAGACCGAGTTCTTTCTCCAGCGATTGCTGGTCCTTCTTGAATTTGTCCTGCCGCGCGGATTCGGTCTTTTGCTTCTCCGCCTCCGACTTCTTTTCAAGTGCTTCAGCCTTGGAGCTGTCGCCGGCGATCTGATAAAACTCCACCGCCAGCCGGTTCTCGCCCTTGCGCGCATGTTCGTCGCCGAGCTTGCGCGCCTTGTCGCGGACGCTCCTGGCCTTCTGCGGTTTCTCCGCAAACTCGTAATAAGCGATGGCGTTCTCGAGGGGACGACGCGCGCTGTCGGTGACCAGCGCATCGCCGCGCTTTTCCGCGCGCTCGAACACCTTCCCGGATCCACTGCCGGCGTAATACACCCAGTCCCTGGCCTTGCCGAGCTCGTCGCGCGACTCCTTGCGAGCCGCGAACGCTTTCTCCTCGGCGGCCAGCCATTTGTCCACGTTGCGCGCGGCGATCCCGCGCATCTCCTTGACGCGCGCCTCGTTGTTGCGGCGCTTGAAGTGCTCGATGGCGTGGCTGACGGCGTTGGTGTCGTCCGGCTTGGCGTTGGCCCGCTTCAGCATCACGCGATCCGCGTCGGCCTCCAGACCCGCGGCCTGGTACCAGTCGAAGGCTTCCTTGAGCCGGCCCTGCTTTTCCTCCTGGTCACCGAGCGTGCGTCCCACGCGTTTCATCAGGGCCTCACGCCGCTTGCCGGCGTCGTTGCCGAGACATTCCCAAGCGACGGTTCTGGCCGCGTTGAACGCCTCCTTCAGTTTTCCGGCTTTTTCGCTGTCCTCGGCTCTCTTCATCTTCAGCGTCTCGGCGGCGATCTCCTTGTCCGGGCAGCCGTCGGCGAACGCGGTTGGCGCCACCAGGCCCGCGAGACAGCACGACAGGACATAAACCGGCAGGATTTTTATCATGCGCATGAAATGGTTCCCCATGATTACTTCAGCAGTTTGATGGCGTCTTTGATACCGAAACCGCCCTTCTCCTTGGTGCCTTTGGCGCTGTCCCCCGCGGGGACGTCGCCACCTTCACCACCCATCATCATCCTGCCCATGCCGCCCATGTCCATCTTGCTGTAGCCGGACGGAACCTCGAACAACGACGTGTCCTGCTTGCCGATCTTGAGGTTGTCGAGCTCCATCTTCATGCGGTCCTTCCTGCCCTTGTCGATCGAGATGACGTCGAGCTTCATCATGATGTTGTCCTTGGTCATCCACCAGAATCCGCCCATCTTCGAGCCGTTGGGTTTTTTCTCCTTCATGATGATCTTGCTCTTGGTGGTCTTCACGCCATTGACCGTGTCCGGACCGATCGTGGTCTGCTCGACGTCGTAGTTCATCGGATCGTCCCGGCCGACCTTCGGGTCGGTCATTTTCATCTCGAGGTACATGCGCTCGGACGGCATCAGGTTCCACGCCAGCTTCTTGTCGCGGCGCATGATCATGACCATCTTCTCGCCG
>Ga0209286_1000327_pt1 | contig 12664 bp, 14 predicted proteins | sample PPLLak1March2015_2_FD_187250 | JGI IMG/M metagenome (GOLD analysis project Ga0209286, IMG submission 187250) | Freshwater sediment microbial communities from Prairie Pothole Lake near Jamestown, North Dakota, USA - PPLs Lake P8 Core (3) Depth... | ecosystem: Environmental > Aquatic > Freshwater...
TATATACCGGGTTTATTGAGTCGTGCCCATTCAGGCAGCGATTCCACTTTCCCAACTGTTCTGATTCAAGGGACCACTTCTTAATGTTATTTAACGCACAGAAATAGAAATCGGGAGGTTCTATTGTGTATTCCAATATTCTGGTTTTTCAGGACTGCAGTTAACCGGCTGTGTTGATAACCATACATTCAACATTAAAAATTATTTAAAGCATTGTGGGCGCAGGTCTACATGAAAACATACGATTTTAATGTTGCGGTGGTGCGTTATTGCTCGCATGCCTGCTAGCGCATTTTCATATTAATTTTCTGGAAATCAGACGGTATGCAATCGCATTTATTATCAAGGAGAAACGTGATGGGAAAATATCTGATTGGCTGGCTGCTGGGCGTCCCTGTAATCGTTTTAGTGATTATTTATCTCTTCTTTAACTGACGATCTGCTAACGAAGCCGGAGAACGACCATCCAGCAGCAGAAATGCAAACTGCTTGGTCCGGGACGCCTTGCCAGAAATCGCGTGGTGCTAATAACCACCAACGCATCTGCACGACAATAGCCGTCAAGCCGACGTTACGCACTAAGGAGTTAAATCATGAGCAAAAAAATGACTACGAGTAATTTTGGGGAACGCAAACAGAAAAAGGGCTCGGTCCCGCACGGAGACGCGCAAGTAGCTGCCGGCGGCGAACTGCACCAGATCGCTGGTAAAAAGCACCCCGCGCTTACCACGAACCAGGGCGTCGCACTTTCCGATAATCAGAACTCGCTCAGGGCCAATTCGCGCGGCCCTACGTTGCTGGAGGATTTCATCCTCCGCGAAAAAATCACCCATTTCGATCACGAGCGTATTCCCGAGCGTATCGTGCACGCGCGAGCGACGGGCGTGCACGGATTCTTTGAGCTGACCGCCTCGTTGAAGCAATACACCACCGCCAGGATACTCACCGAGGTCGGTGAAAAAACCCCCGTGTTTACGCGTATATCGACCGTCGCCGGCGGCGCGGGTTCGGTCGACACCCCGCGTGATGTGCGCGGGTTTGCCGTCAAATTTTACACCAAGGAAGGCAACTGGGATCTGGTGGGAAACAACATCCCGGTTTTCTTCATTCAGGATGCCATCAAATTTCCCGACATCATCCATGCCGTAAAAATGGAACCCGATCGCGGCTTTCCGCAATCGGCGACTGCGCACGACACCTTCTGGGATTTCATTTCGCTCACGCCTGAATCCATGCACATGGTGATGTGGATCATGTCGGACCGCACCATCCCGCGCTCGCTACGGATGATCGAAGCCTTTGGCGTGCATAGTTTCCGCCTGATCAACGCCGCCGGCGAATCGACTTTCGTCAAATTTCACTGGCGTCCCAAGCTCGGCCTGCAGTCCACCATCTGGGACGAGACCGTCAAGATTACCGGCGCCGATCCGGATTTCCACCGTCGCGATATGTTCGACGCCATCGCGGCGGGTGATTTTCCCGAGTGGGAATTCGCGGTTCAGCTTTTCACGCAGAAGGAAGCAGACAGATTCCCGTTCGATCATCTGGACGCAACCAAGCTGATTCCCGAAGAACTGGTGCCCCTGAAAGTCATCGGACGCATGGTGCTGAATCGCTGGCCGAACAATTTCTTCGCTGAAACCGAACAGGTGGCTTACTGCCCTTCGCATGTGGTGCCAGGCATCGATTTCTCCAATGATCCGCTGCTGCAAGGCCGTTTGTTCTCCTATCTCGACACGCAGCTTTCGCGTCTTGGTTCAGCCAATTTTCACCAGATCCCGGTCAACGCGCCCAAGTGCCCGTTTGCCAACCATCAGCGCGACGGCCATATGCAGATGGCGCAACCGGCAGGCCGTGTTGCATATGAACCCAACTCCTTGTCTGAAAACTCGCCGCGCGAAACGCCGGCCAAGGGCTTTCAAAGCGCTGCGGTATCTGAAACTGGCGAGAAAGGCCGCATCCGTGCCGAGTCCTTCGCCGACCACTATAGCCAGGCGCGACAGTTTTATCTCAGCCAAACCGCTTATGAACAGGCGCACATCGCCTCGGCGTTGGTGTTTGAGCTTTCCAAGGTCGAACATGTCCACGTGCGCAAGGCGATGGTCGGTCACCTGCGACATATCGAGGAAGATCTCGCCAAGCGGGTCGCTGCGGGACTTGCGTTGGACAAAATGCCCGATGCGCCAGTGGCCGCAGCGCCCGTAAAGAAAATGAAGCCCTCACCCGCATTACAGATCATCGGCAAGATGAAAGATACGCTCATGGGGCGCGCGATCGGCATCCTGATCGCGGATGGTTCAGACGGCGCTGTCATCAAGAAGATTAGAAAGGCCGTCACCGATGCAGGTGCCAGCGTGAAGATCGTCGCCCCCAAAGTGGGTGGCGCGAAGCTTGCCGATGGCTCGATGCTGGCGGCGGATGGACAACTGGCTGGTACGCCTTCGGTGCTCTTCGACGCCGTCGCCGTCATCCTCTCCGACGAAGGCGCAAAGGAACTGTCGATGGAAGGCGCCGCGATCGATTTCGTGCGTGATGCTTTCGGTCATCTCAAGGCCATCGCCGTCGACAAAGGCGGTCGGGCGCTTTTGAAAATAGCCAATGTCGGACAAGACGCGGGCGTCGTGGATGCCAGCGACAAAGATGCATTTATTGCGACGGCAAAGACACGTCAATGGGACCGGGAAAAGTCCGTTCGAACATTGGCATAGTCTCGGGATCGATCTCTGCGGATTCACCTCATCCTGCCAACTCGCCATTCCGCCGTGCCTGTTGCAGCGGGCTGGTGAATACATTGGCAAAGCTCAAACCTTTCGACCGTGCACCCAAATCCTGCGCGGCGTGCTCGCTCCCTCGGTAAGCGGAATGTCAGTACGGCCGGTGCGTTGTCCGCTGATCGACCATGCGGCCTCACCATGCCGGACTAGATAAACCTTGGAAATGCTTCGTCAGTAACGCGCGAGGACTTGATTGGCGTAATATTTCAGAGGTCTTTGCTATTTGCTCTCCGGTCTGACCGTGGTAAGTCCCAGATTTTCCCAATCCTGCATGCCGCCGCGATACCAGAATAATTTGTGCGCCGGGTAACCGATTTTCAGCAAGTCCTTGATATTGGTCGGCGACTGTCCGCACCAGGAGCCGTTGCAGAACATCACCAGTGTTTTGGCGCCGTCAAAATTCCAGAATCCATCCTGCTGCCTGGCGCCAAGTTGCTGCTCCAAAACTTCCTTCACGGCAGTCGGGCCGGACTTGCCGATGTCGAGCTTGTCCCACGGAATATTTATCGTTCCGGGAATGGTTCCCTTTTCCACCCAGTCGGGCGTACGCGAATCGACCACCATGATCGATGCATCGCCGTCGTTTATTTTCTCGAGAAACTGCAACACTTCCAGTTCACCGATGGTTTTCACGCCCGGCGCCAGCTCGCCGGGTTGAATGCAGAACGGCGGGCATTTGCGCGAAGTCTTGGCGAAATCCGGATTAACGGTGTTGTTCTGATTCTGGTTGCGCATGATGGTGACCTTCCGGCCATGATGCATGACGGCCACCGACGCCAGAGCGGCGGTGATGTTCACGCCCAAAGCCGGCGCAGCACCCGGCGCAACCAACCCGGTCGGCAATGCGGTTGAAACTGGTATTAGGATCTTCGGGTTCAGGCAGCCGCCAATTTATCGTGGGCCTGTTCCAGTCTGCCGCGAACCGCTTGCACAATCTCGTCGTTCGCATGATCGCCGGCCAGCTGCAGCACGGCAACCGGATTCATGACGCCGACGGTAATGTGCCCGTCCTTTTCTTCGCGCACAAATACGTTGTTGGGCAGCAGCACGACGATGCTCGGATCAGCGGTCTGCTCGCGGTCCACGGGCGGGGCGGCGCTGGCTCCGAGGATGCGATAGGATCGCCCTTCCACGTCAAGCATTTTCTTCATCTTTTTTTCCACGTCGGTACTGGCCAACACGCCAAAGCCTTGCGCCTGCAAAGTCTCGATCGCGCGCGCTACTGCCTTGTCAAAACTGTCAGTGGTCTGCGTCATGAGAGTATCCGAAGTCGCCAACTCTGCACCATCCGCCATAACCCGAAACCACTGGCCGCCAAAGCCAACAAGCGCCAGGGACGTACCACGGCCGTGATGACGACGGGTAGCAGCAAAGCCTCGGGGTGATGTTTGAGGTAGTGGATTCCGCCGCCGACTTTGTCAATCATTCGCGAGAGTTTCCGCAACGAGGCGCCATTTTGCGCGATCGCGGCACGTTCAACGGCGATTTGCGCGACGAGATAGTCGCGTTGCCGCTCCAACGTTAAAGCTGTCGCCTGGATCATGGTGAATTCAGCTGCTGCCGGTCTTTGTAGAGCTCGGCCAGGCTCGCTTCGAATAAACGCGGCCTCGATTTGAGCTTGGCGCGGACCATGCCCCCGGTAATCCCTGCACCCACCAGAAACAACACGGCGAGAATTGCCACGGCGTGCAACCGATAGGGTGTGTCCCAATAAGCCGCGATGACAAACAGCGCCGCGAGGACGATCGCCATAAAAATAAAAAACAGAGCCAGAATCGCGCCGAATAAAAGCGAAGTCAGTCTGAGTTTTTCCTCTGCAAACTCGATCGTAAATAGTTCCAACCGGGTATGCAGATGGGAGACCAGGCTCGCGGCAAGGTTCTTGACGGAACCGAACAGCCCCACAGCAGGCGGCGCGTCGGCGGACTGGATGTCCCGGTTCACGAGCTGATATCCAGCGAATTAACGCTTCGCAACAATAAAGCCGAGTAATATGCCAATACCCGCGGCGATGCCCACGGCGGTCCACGGATTGCCCTTCACGTATTCGTCGGTTGCCGTCGCGGCCTGCTTGGCCTTGTCTACGGCGTGTCGCTCAGCTTCGGCCAGACTCGTCTTGGCGCTCTTTAACCGCTCCGCAAACTTCGCCCGCGCGGCATTGAGGCCTTCTCCGGATACCTTCGCCGTTGCCTGCAGTAAATCATCGGCATCGGTAACGATTGCCTTGAAATCGTCGACCATTTTGCCCTTGGTCCGGTTGAATTCACCCATTGTTTCTTCGCTCATTGCTGCCTCCTTTTGTCATTTCGATAACCGCTTGTCATTATGGTAATTATCCCCCCTTCCCTCCAAAACGTTCGGTGCGCTGTCGCACATAAGCAGGCAAAAAGGGAGGCGCCATGCCCTAATAAGCACCATAGCGGCCGATGCGTTCAGGCATCAGGGTGGATACAAACCTCCTGCCTAACCCAACATGCGCTCGCGAATATCGTTGACGGCCCCATAGCATCGGCACGACGCGCGCTCCAGGCCCTTGCGATCGAGAATGGTAATGTTGCCGCGGCGATAACTGATAAGTTTTTTTTCCTGGAGCAACCCGGCCGCTTTGGTGACACCGACGCGTCGTACTCCGAGCATGTGCGCGAGAAACTCCTGCGTGAGATGAAACTCGTTTGACCGCACCCTGTCGTGCATCATCAAGAGCCAGCGCGCGAGACGCTGCCCTAACTGGTGATGACGGTTACAGGCAGCGGTTTGCGCAACTTGGGCCATGAACGCATAGAGATAGTGGCTTAACTCGCGTTGTAGTGCAGGGTTACGCTTGATTTCGTTGCGAAATGACGTCGCCTTGATTCGCGTCGCGATACCCGAACCTTGCACCAGCATCTGCACGGGTGAAATACTGCTGCCCAAAAAGAGCCCCATCCCCGCCATGCCTTCCCTGCCGACCAACCCGACCTCCACGCTCTCATGCCCGTCCAATGGGGTCAGCAAGGAAATGATCCCGCTGTTGGGAAAGTAAACATGCCGTATCGGCTTGCCGGGCTCGCAAAGTATGTCGCCATACGTAAGCTTTGCCTGTTCGCTCTGCGCAAATAATCGCTGGTTTTCCTTGGGTGACAGGGCCCGCAACACGCTATTTGTGGTCCATGCATGAGTAACGATGGTCATTGATTTCCTCTGGGCAACGAGTCCCCCAGCAAATTACGTTAATACACATCAACATGCGCTGGCTGTGCGCCAACGCACACAAGGAAGCGATAACCGATCTGGTATCGTACCGCCGCTTGTCCAACGCCTGTTAAAAAGTTGGTTGACTGGTCTGCGGAATTCTGTCGTTATGTGCGCTGGCATACCGATTAAACGCTTTTCCGGGCTCACGCTGTGGCTGGTAAATAAACCCGGTCACCGGGTGGCGCCATGAGTACGGGAGGCAACATGAAGCAAGAACAATATTTATATTGAGCCAATGCGCTACGCCGATTTTGGTCAAGCGCCGTCATTGCGCTTCCTGGCCTTACTTCGATCTACCGCGGCAGTCAGGCACATGGCGGTGGCCGCCTGTTGCTCGCTCGCCCTCGCCGGATGCGCCAGTCTGCCCGACGCCGAGCGCGAGCTGGAAAAGCCACATGCACAGACGGTGGAGCTCAATAGCGCGAACGGCCCGGTCTCGGCAGGCAGGAGCGCCGCCATCCTCGATGAACTCAAGAGCAAATCCGGCGACACCGACATACTGCAGAAACACCTGGCCCTGGAGCAGGCGATTAACGCCGACAGCCCGCTGGTGCTGGGCAACAAACTGGTCCTGCTGCAGGACGGGCCGGCGACCTACCAGGCCATGTTCGCCGCTATCCGCAAGGCCAAAGATCACATCAACCTGGAAACATACATCTTCGAGGACGACGAGATCGGCCGGCAGTTTGCGGATCTGCTGCTGGAAAGACAGGCCGCCGGCGTCCAGGTCAACCTGATTTACGACAGCGTCGGCTGCCTGAAAACGCCGAAGGCTTTTTTCGAGCGTCTGAGCGCCGCTGGAATCCAGGTGCTCGAGTACAATCCGGTCAACCCATTGGCCGGAAATAAAAAGGAATGGCTGCTCAATAACCGCGACCACCGCAAGTTGCTGGTGATCGACGGGCGCATCGCTTTCATCGGCGGCATCAATATCAGCGAGTCGTATTCCAGCAGCCCCAGCGCCAAGTCAGCCAGAAAAAAGGAGGTAACTACCCTGGGTTGGCGTGACACCCACCTTCAGATCGAAGGGCCGGTGGTGGCGGAATTCCAGAAACTGTTCATGGGCACCTGGACCAAGAAAAATGGCGAGCCGTTGGCTCAGAAAAACTACTTCCCCAAACTCGGTAAACAGGGTGACGAGATCGTGCGCGCCATCGGCAGCGCTTCCGCCGATCCCCACAGCCTGATTTATCTCACGCTGCTGTCGGCGATCGGCGCTGCGGAACAGCGTGTGTATCTTACAAACGCCTATTTCGTTCCCGATCCGCAATTGATCAAATCCCTGACCAACGCGACACGACGCGGCGTCGAGGTGAAGCTGGTTTTGCCGAGCCAAACCGACTCCTGGACAGTGTTCCATGCCGGGCGCTCGCATTACACCAAGCTGCTCCGCGCGGGCGTCAAGATCTATGAGCGGCGCGGCGCGGTCATGCATTCCAAGACCGCCTCCATTGACGGCGTCTGGTCAACCATCGGTTCCACCAATCTGGATTGGCGCAGTTTTCTGCACAACGACGAACTTAACGCGGCGATTCTGGGCCGGGACTTTGCCAAACAAATGGACGCCATGTTTGCCAGGGATTTGGCGGAGTCCGATGCCATCGATCTCGATCGCTGGAAGCACCGGTCGCTGATGCTCCGATTGAAAGAGTGGCTGGCGCGAATCGCGGAATACTGGTTGTAGCCCGGTCCGGAGGGTGTGTTGGATGGATAAATTGGGCGCGGTAGTGAGGTGCCTCTGCCTCCACGGACAGTTGGTCAGGTAACATTCCGTTGCTCTGACCCGGGTTCCCTGTGGCAAACGTGTACAGAGGGGTCAAGAATGAAGAAAAAGCTCTCGCCCACTAAAAAAGCTGTCCGTGGCAAAAACAGGGTGGAGACTCCGGAACCGGCGGTGTCGGTGTTCAATACGCGAGTGGATATACACAGTATTGCACTCGCGGTGCTGGCGGTGCTCGCGGTCGTCTACGCGCTGCACTGGGCCAGGGCGGTGTTCATTCCGCTGATGCTGGGTGTAATGATCAGCTATGCGCTTTCTCCCCCCGTCAACGTCATGCAGAAATGGCACATCCCGCGGGCGATCGGCGCCGCAGTGTTGCTACTCGCTATCGTGGGAGGAGTGGGCTCGGCGATTTATTCGCTCAGCGATGATGCGGGCGATCTGATCGAAACCCTGCCCGATGCGGCGCACAAACTCCGCCTGGCGCTGCTCAAAAAACCGGGATCATCCGAAAGCACAATAGAGAAAATGCAAAGAGCCGCCACCCAGATCGATCAGGCGGCGAGCGAGTCAGGCGCCCCGGCACCCGCCGCGCCGAGCGGCGTAACGCGGGTGCAGGTCGAGAACCCCCAGCTCAATGTCAAAGACTACCTCTGGATGGGGACTAAAGGGGCGATCGGGTTTGCCGGTCAGATCAGCATGGTATTGTTTCTGGCGTATTTTATTATGGTCTCGGGTAACACGTTCCGGCGCAAAATGGTCAGGATTGCCGGCCCGACCATGCACAAGAAAAGAGACACTCTCCGGGTGCTGGATGAAATTAACGGGCAGATTCAACGTTTTCTGCTGGTCCAGATAGCCGCCAGCATTGTGGTCGGTGTGGTGACCTGGCTCGCGTTTCTCTGGATCGGCATGGAGCATGCGGCAATCTGGGGAATCGCCGCCGGGGTATTCAATACCATCCCTTATCTTGGTCCGATCATTGTTACCGGCGGTACGGCGTTCGTTGCATTTCTCCAGTTCGGGACCGTCAGCATGGCACTTCTGGTCGCCGGCATCTCGTTGCTCATCACGAGTCTCGAAGGTTACTTGCTGACGCCGTGGCTTACCGGCCGGGCAAGCCGGATGAACCCGCTGGCCGTTTTCATCGGCGTGCTGTTCTGGGGTTGGTTGTGGGGCGTGTGGGGGTTATTGCTGGGCGTCCCCATCATCATGATGATCAAGGCGGTCTGCGATAGGGTGGAAGATCTGAAACCGGTTGGACAGCTGCTCGGCGATTAGTGCTGACCGTTGCCGCGGGGCGATAGCGAACAGAAAACGGCAAGTTGGTTACCTGGCTGCACACCCCGCCTCCGCCGATCCTCACAGCCTGATCTATCTCACGCTGCTATCGGCGATCGCCAACGCGGAACAGCGTGTGTATCTTACGAACGCCTATTTCGTTCCCGATCCGCAATTGATCAAATTCTTGATCGACGCGGCGCGGCAAAGAGTGGCTGGCGCGAATCGCGGAATACTGGTTGTAGCCGGGTCCGGCGGGTATGTCGATGGATAAATGTGCGCCACCGTACCGATCACACGCGTATCTGCGCACACACTGGGATTCGTCAGTGAAACCGGGTCGCTCGTGGAAGAACGACTGACCCTTATTCCCGGGCTTTGCCACCGACTGAATATCGCTCGTAAACACCACATTCGGGCGTTATCCGGATGGTTCTGCCAATCCATCTATTCAGGAGAACCCTCATGAAGCGTACTTTTATTTACTCCACTGCAATCGTGGCATTGTTTTCCACGGCAGCACCGGTAGCCAGCGCGACAGACAGGACCCGGGATCAAGGTCGTCCGCAGGCGCAGGATCGGGTGTACGGCTCACAGCTCATGACCCAGCAGGAGCGCAATGAATATGACGCCCTGATGAATGCCGCGAGAACCGGCAAGGAGCGCGATCAGATCCGCCAGGCACATCAGGAGCAGATGAAAGAGCGAGCCAAACAACGGGGTGTGACACTGCCGGATGAAACGCCAGCGTATGGAAAGACTCAGGACATGGGTTCCGGCGGTGGCATGGGAGGTCCCGGCAGTGGCGTCGGACCCGGCAGCAGGCGCATGAAATAAATGTGCCGAAATGTGCCCGGCATCAGCGTAACACCCGGTTCACGCGCCGTTACAAGTCCCTCTTGCCTGCGCAAGTCCCGCACCTTCACCGCTTGTCAGAACTTGAACTCGAGACCGACCGTGAAGACATTGAGATTGGTATCCGCCACTTCATAGCGTTCCGCATCGAGGCGTAATGCGAGGTGGTCGGTAAAGCCAAACTTGAGGCCGCCGCCCCAGAACGGATCATTGCCGGAACTGGCTCCCAGCGCTCCACCCAGGGACGAATCCGATTTCCACCAGAACTGCCCGGCTTTCAGAAAGGCCGACGAGTTGTCCCCCACCGGCATCGAAAACACCGCCGCCAGGCCCTTGCCATCGGATTCGAACCTGTCGCCACCGCCGATGACGCGCTTGAAATCGACCCACGAGCCTTCTACGCCGAACCAGTCGTTGAACTGACCGCCAATGACCGCCTTCAACACATCGTCATTGTCGTCAAGTTCGCTTTCCTTGATGCTATAGGCTCCCCACGAGGCACCAAGATAAATCCCGGGACCTTTTGCCTGTGCGGCGGTCAAGGGACCGAGAACCAGCGCGGCCGACAGGCCGATGAGAGAACTGAGTTTGTTGATTCGCATGGCTAAAGCTCCTTCTCCAAATTGGTTATATCGTGAGAATTCAACGTATCACCCATGGCACCATGTATCTGTCTCCTGCCGCACATAAACGCGAAGTAATCAGGAACAGACCATGGTCATTCATTAATGTCCTTCGAGGGAGTACAACACGGGACATCACGGACAGCCGCCTTATGAGCGTCATCGCTTGGATTGCGTCTGGTGTCGCGACCAGGCTTGATCCATGCGCTAACGCTCATTTGAAGCCGAACGTTACTTCTCGATCTTCGTGATCTTCGAGCCCTCGAGAGACAAATCGCCGATCAGACCTTTCTCACCGAATACAAAGCCGAGGATAGGCTTCTGCAGGGTCTTGGTGTCATAGGTACCGCCGGCTCCTGCTGTCACCAGAGCGATACCGGCATCCGCGCCGATGGCCCACCCGTGACTGTTCGTGAATTTGTCGAGCGATGCCTGCGTCATGAACATGATGATTTCGCTGCGATCCGCAATGCCGAGAGTAAGCCCAATCGACCCGCCCCCGATGCTGTAGTAGCCGACGGTCTTATCCTTGACCAACAGCACACCCTCGCCGTATTCCCCGGCAATTCCGGCACCGGCTTTCGTGATGCGCGGGAATACAAGCATCCCCGCTGCCTTCCCGGCGAGTTCCTTGTTCTTTGGGCTAAGCGTATAGAACTGCTTCAAGGCTTTGCTCACGCTCGCGTCGATTTCCGCCTTGCTGTCAGCGAAGGACGCAGCGCTCCCAACCAGACCGAGCAGCATCAGACCGCTCGCGGCCAGTAGCTGTTTCCATTTCATCATTTTCTTCATTGTCATCTCCAGTATCATTGATTCAAAGTAAAAACCGCGGCACGAACTCGCGCCTTCTGCAAATAGAGCCCCGCCCTGGACAAGCCAATTGACTTTCTAGGTCGTCACCAGATGGGAGTTACATGCACGTGCCCGCCACCGCGGGGTAGCCCGGATCCCCTCTTTTTGTACAGTACAACCCGCCCGTCAGGAACCGGATTTTCTGCCGTCTTGGCACGGACGCCTGTGGATTATGAAAACATTTCTCGTACATGGCGTCGGTACGCTGGCGCACGGAGCGATACAGGTGAAAATGGGGTCAGACCCTGAGGTCTACACAATGAACCGCCGAAAACTGGATTGTTCAGGGCGAACCGCGGTTCCGAATGAAAATCGTCCCGGGTGTGGCCAATGCCTGCTTACACATCCGGCACCTGGAAGTGAATGGCGCCTGGGGCTTTTCAGTTTGCAACCGGTCACCGGCAACACCCATCAGCTGGTTACATATGAGCGGTCTGGGGTTCGGGATCATCAACGGCCGGATTTATCCCAAGCTGCAGGCGGAACGAGACGATTATTTCAACCGGCCTCTGCAGCTTCTGGCCAAGCAGATCGGGTTCCCTGATCCGGTCTCCGGACAAGTCAGAGGGTTTCGATCGGAGCGGGGACTTTGATAGTGATGCATAGAGAAGGCAGGTTCAGAGCGAACCTGCCCTCTTAACGCCGCCAGATTAATTCTTCACCGCGTCTTTGGTTTTCTCCACGGACTCGTCGATCTTTTCACCGGCCTTTTCCATGGGACCTTGGGGATTGACCGCGTCCTGGACTTTGTCTACGGCCTTGTCGATATTTTCGCCGGCTTTCTCAGCGGTGCCTTTTTTTTCGCAGGCGACAAGTCCTGCCGCGATCAACAGGCTGATGGACAAAATAGACAGTTTTTTCAACACTGACATGTGCGTGCTCCTTTTAGTGAAGGTTAAAGCTCCCGGCGCCGAACAGCCCGAGCAGTCCGATAATAATCAAATAAATCGCGACAATATAATTCAGCAGGCGCGGCACGGCCAGAATGAGTATGCCGGCGATAAGTGAAATCAACGGGGCGATACTTAATGTCATGTTCATGACTGGGCTCCGATCGGTGTGTTAACGAAGCGATGAATCACAGCGTGGTTGTCATTCAAATCTCACGGAAGCTCTGCCAGCGCCGCTTATATATGGAGATAAATACGCCGAGTACCCTGCCGGCTCTGTGCGGTAGCGCACGCAGAACGGTTATTTTACGAATTCGGCTGGTAACACTCCCATGGTGTCTGAAACTGCCCATTGTTTACGACCGATGTTCAGTCAGCGAAAGGCTTCGGGAATATAAGGTCAGCCACTTTTCTGGAGGTCATCCCTGAAATCGC
>Ga0209286_1000329_pt1 | contig 12640 bp, 9 predicted proteins | sample PPLLak1March2015_2_FD_187250 | JGI IMG/M metagenome (GOLD analysis project Ga0209286, IMG submission 187250) | Freshwater sediment microbial communities from Prairie Pothole Lake near Jamestown, North Dakota, USA - PPLs Lake P8 Core (3) Depth... | ecosystem: Environmental > Aquatic > Freshwater >...
CTCCGGGCCGGTGGTGTAGTAGTGCGCCTGCCAGTTGGCCGGGTTGTCATATTGGTTGGCATAGAAGTACAGGTCCGGGCGTTCGGCTGCCATCTTGCGTGCCACGCGGATGGCGCCGTCTGAGCCTTCCAGTGGGTCGGTCAGCACCAGCTCTGCCCCCAGGGCGCGCAGGATGGCAATGCGCTCGGCGCTGGCATTGGCGGGCATCACCAGCGTGACTGGCACATCCATGGCGGCGCCGAAGGTCGTGTAGGCGATGCCCATGTTGCCGGAGGTCGAATCCAGCAGGCGCTTGCCCGGCACCAGATCGCAGCTCGCCAGGGCGGTGCGCAGGATGTTGAACGCCGGGCGGTCCTTGATCGAGCCGCCGGGATTGAACCATTCGGCCTTGGCGTACAACTTAACGGTGTTCGGCAGGCCGGCTACCACGCGGCGCAGCACCAGCATCGGGGTATTGCCCACGGTATGCTCCAGGCCGCAGGGCGCCGGGGGTGCCACCACCAGGCTGTGGGCTAAAGTCTCTTGGGTTTTAACGATCTGGTCTGCCATGGGCATTGCTCCATAATTAATAAAAATAGCCAACAGACACCAAAAAAGGTGGCGGACTCACACCACACGAAAACACTTTCGTATGCGGGGTCGCAACCACCTCTCGCCAGTCTGTTGGCGGATGAAGCAGGGCTGCTGCTTCACTCTGTGTTCTGTGACGAGGCGATGGTTACTGGCCCCGCCTCAGACACATGCAAGTTGTCATGGGATAAATACTCCAAAAAAGATTTTTATGAGAAAGTTAGTAATAATTATAGGCGCAGCTTGCGATCTGTCAAGCGCTTTTAGATTAATAGATTATTAGTCCCTCGTGTCTGCCCGGCTGACGGCAGAGCGCCCAGGAAAGCAGACCCGTCTCCGGTCTCAGCGAGAGACGCGCCTGAACAGGCGCTCGGCAAAGTTGGAGATGGCGGTGATGTGTACGTTGGTGGCCTCGCCGGCGCCGTTACCCGTGAAGGTAAGAAAGGCGGTTATCGGTTCGCTGCCTTCCGCGTCGAACAGCTCGGCGTCGAAGGAATCCAGCTGCCCTTGCCAGACCAGCAGCTGATCCAGCTCTTCCGATGTCAGGCCGCTGCTGCCCAGGTCGCGTCCGGCATCCCTGCAGGAGCGGGCGCGCGCGGTGGCGCTTGAACGACCCATCTGGATAATCGTCAGCTCCCGGCAGATATCATCTTCCCCGCCCTGCTGGTTCCAGCGCAGGACCACGTTGGTCTGCGGCGCACCGCTGAGGATATGCGGGACGAACCAGAATCCGTTGGCGTCATTTGTGCTACCGCGGTTCTCCACTCCCAGGATAAACTGCAGTGTTTCGCCTGCCAGGGCAGACAGGTCGATATCGATGCTGGAGGTGCGTCCATCGTACACTTCGCGCCATGTGCCGAGATTGTAGGTGCCGCCGTTCGTGAGCCGGTAGTTCAGGGAGAAGACCAGGTCGCAGTTGGGGCTGCCGCGCATGCAGCCGACCTCGGCGCGGAAGCGGTCACCGGAGCGCACCACGTACACCGGGTAAATCCCCGAGATCACGCCCGAGGCGCTGCTGTTGGGACGCAGCCACAGGGCAGGCTCATCCTCCAGGCGAGATTCAAGGTAGGGAGATTCCAGCGCAACTACCGAGCCGTTGGAATCGTTGACCGAGCCAGGACAGCCCAGCGCGGCGGTTGCGCTGCGCCATATGGCTTCGCAGGCACGCGCTACAAAATCGAACGACCCGCGGGCAGCAATCGTCCCCTGCGCCACCTGCAACTGGACCGTCAGCGGCTGCAGCGCATTCGCACCGGTCCCGAAAAAACCACCAGACGGATTGCGCAACAGCCAATCGCCGCGATAAACGCCCGGGGTGGGAGGGGCGGTGAGGGTGACAAACAGGTCAACCGTCTCTCCCGGGCGGACATTGACCGGCAGGAATACCTCAGCCGGCGCGTTCATGGCGCTGCCGGCGGTTAAGACCAGGGCATAGTTGAGCGTCCACTCGCAGGAGCCGATGTTGCGCACCCGCCAGACCTTGGTGAAGACCGATCCGGGTGTAAAGGTCACGCCAGCCGTCGAAGTGACGTCGCCGACCAGCTCGACCCAGTCGCAGCGGACCGGTGGAGCCTGGGTTGCCGTGGGCGCTGGTGGGGCGGTCAGAGTGAAATTCGCCGTAGGGAAGACCGGCGTGGGCGGCAGGGGTGTATTGGTCGGCTGCAGTGCGATCTGGGTCAGCCGGGCTACGGCAGCCTCGCCCGCCTCCAGGGTGAGCTGGGCCATAACCGTCTGTGCGGCGGCGGTATAGATGGCTTCTGGAGTGCCATCTCCGGTCGGAGTCTGGGTTGGCGATGCGCAGGCAGCCAGCAAGGCGATCAAGGTGGTAATCAGCATGAGCAGGCGTATGGATTGCTTCATGGCGGCAGCCCTTTGGGTTTTTGTATATATGGATATAAACCGGTTGTATTATAGCCGCAGAATCGCTTTTGGATACAATCTCTAGCTGGTAGAGAGTGGCTCTGCGATAGCCTTCCGCACAACGGAGCATGATGAGCCCACGAGATTCTTCACTATCCTTAGGGAATGCTTATTCACCAGGGTTGCCAACCAGGGTAAAATATCAGGGCAAATGCTGTATGGACTGAATTTGAGACAATAGTTCGGACAATGTCTTTCCAGGCGGTCATTGCGAGCGGTTTTTGGGAAGCAATCTTTCAATGGCGGAGATTGCCACGCCGCAAGAAGAGCACTTGCGGCTCGCAATGACGGTCATTTATAAAAGATGTCCGAAGGCCAGTGTATTGAGCTTTGGCAAAGCACCAGTTTAGAAGGAAACCCTATGCCGTTTACGCCCACCCGCGACCGCATCAAGCCTGAAGAGATCGACACCACCCCGCGCCGCCGCCCGGAATGGATCAAGGTGCGCGCCCCGAGCGGGGAAACTTACCAGTGGCTGCAGAGCCTGATGCGCAGCAAATCGCTGCACACGGTGTGCGAGGAAGCCATGTGCCCCAACATGGGCGAGTGCTGGGGATCCGGCACGGCGACTTTCTTGATGATGGGTGATGTGTGCACGCGCTCGTGCGGCTTCTGCGACATCAAACGCGGACAGCCCGATCCGCTGGACTGGCTGGAGCCGGAGCGCATCGCCCAGGCGGTCAGGGCGATGGATCTACAGCATGCCGTGATCACCAGCGTCAATCGCGACGACCGCAACGACGGCGGCGCGCCGATCTTCGCTATGGTCATCCGGCGCATCCGCAGCCTGCACCCGGGCTGCTCGATCGAGGTCCTGATCCCCGATTTCAAGGGCAGCCTGGAAGCCTTGAAGATCGTCATGGATGCCCGTCCGGAAATCCTCAACCACAATGTGGAGACCGTGCCGCGCCTGTTCAAGCAGGTGCAGCCGCAGGATCGCTACGAGTGGGCCGCGGCAACCCTCTCGAACGCCAAGAAGCTCGACGCCGAGGTGTTGACCAAATCCGGCATCATGGTCGGGCTGGGAGAGACGATCGAGGAAGTGATGGAAGTGATGCGCGACCAGCGCAGCTGGGGGGTGGACATCCTGACCCTGGGGCAGTACCTGCAGCCGAGCAAGAAACACCTGCCCATCCAGCGCTACTATACGCCAGATGAGTTTGCCGAGCTGAAAGAGTACGGGCTGGGGATCGGCTTCCGCTGGGTCGAGAGCGGCCCGCTGGTGCGCTCCTCCTACCATGCCGCCCAGCAGGTGCGCGCTCTGAGCGCGGTGCACCGCAAGCTCTACGGTAAGGCTGAAGAACAGGGACGATTCCCCTGAAGAAGAGCATCCAGAACAATCGCGGCAGGGTGCCCGGTATTCAAAATTGGTAGATCTGCGCGGGCAGCCAGCCGGTTAATACCAAAAAGCCTTAACATTACTTTAATCATATAGCGAAGTGACGAAAGACACACGACACTGAGTGTGTTTATTTGGTATACTATATTAAGATAATTAATATCTATTACATGAAGTATATCGTATAAATAGGGGAGGCGCTGATCCAGCAGCGCAAGTGGTCGCTGAGCTTATAGAAGCCAGCCTGCTGGGGAGCCAATGGCGAAACCGACCCTATATGGCCGGTTTTTGTATTTCTCCTGTAGGACATCAATTTAATCAGGATTAGGGGCAGAAAAGAGGATGTGATCATTCCTATTACCTTATTCATGCAGCAGGAATAGCGTTGGCAGGTGGATTGGCATTTTTCAGCGATTGAATCCGTAGCAGTGATATGAACCTCTTCAACGAAAGGAAGAAATATTCATGGTAAGCAGGCGTGGATTTCTTAAACTGGGTGCTGCTTTTGGCGCCGGATTATATCTAACAACCAGGTTCGGCGGCAAGCTGAGGCGGGTGTACGCCCAAATACCGGGCGGCACACTAGACCCACTCGCTGTCACGAAGTATGCAACACCCTTGCTCATCCCTCCCGTGATGCCCAAGGCAGGCACGATCAAGCAGAAGGGCGGCAAGAATATCGACTATTACGAAATTTCGATGCGCCAGTTCGCCGAGCAGATCCTTCCGGCGGGAATGCCGGCGACAACGGTGTGGGGCTATGGCGCGGTGGCTGCGGCAAGCAAAAGAGGCCTCCTGCTGCACAATGCGCCTTCGCTGACCATCGAGGCAAATTGGAACCGGCCGGTACGGGTGAAATGGATCAACGAGCTGCGGGAAGATCCGCTCGATCCAACCTCGCCTTTCCTGCCGCACCTGCTGCCGGTGGACCCGACGCTGCACTGGGCCAACCCTCCCCAGGGGAGTGACCCGGCATATGGCATGGGGGTGAAGGATTCACGCCCGACCTTCACCAGCACACCCGGCTCCTATACTGGCCCTGTGCCGATTGTCACCCATGTTCACGGTGCAATTGGAGTAGGCGACGACAGCGACGGCTACGCCGAGGCCTGGTACCTGCCCGCCGCGGCGAATATCCCGCCAGGTTACGCCACGGAAGGCACCTGGTACAACTTCTTCGCGGGCAAGGCTGCAGCCGCCTATGGCGTCACGTGGGGGCCCGGCTTCGCCACCTTCCAATATCCAAACGTGAACCGCGCCTCGACGATCTGGTACCACGACCATGCCCTGGGTATGACGCGCCTGAACGTGTACGCCGGTCCGGCTGGTTTCTACCTTGTCCGCGGCGGACCGGAAGGTGATACCGCAGTGCTCGATGCCCGATTTGGTACGCCGGCCGTGCTGCCTGGGCCTGCTCCGAAAGAAAATGACCAGTTCCCGCCCAACAAGACCTACTATGAGATCCCCATCGCAATCCAAGACCGCGCTTTTAACGCGGATGGCTCGCTGTTCTACCCAAATACGCGCGAGTTCTTCGATACCATCGACCGCCCGTTAATTCCAGAGGGTGAGTTCTCCCCGATCTGGAACCCCGAGTTCTTCGGCAATATGATCATGGTTAATGGCAACACCTGGCCGTTCCAGACGATCGAGCAGCGCCGCTACCGCTTCCGCTTCCTAAACGGCTGCCAGTCGCGCTTCCTGATCCTGGACTTCAGCGGCATCCCTGGTGTAGATGTGTGGCAGATCGGCAACGAGGGCGGTTTCTTGACTGCACCGGTGAACATCACTGCCCTTGGCAACCAGCTTTTGATGGGCCTGGCAGAGCGCGCCGACGTGATCGTGGACTTCACCAATGTACCGGTAGGCAACTATGTGCTCGGCAACGTCGGCCCAGACGAGCCCTTCGGCGGGGGCGTTCCGGGCGTGGATTTCCCGGTCTCCGACCCGGCGAGCACCGGGCAAATCATGCAGTTCAACGTTGTGCCGGCGCTGGCTCCCGATCCAACCACGCCTCCGATGTTCCTGACCCTCCCGCCCGTCGTACCGCTGCCCCCTGAGACTGTCACTCGCCCACTGGCGCTCATCGAGAAGATGGGCATGGGATTCGACGCGAATGGCATGATGGTGGACGGTCCGGTCGAAGCGCTTCTTGGCAATGTGGTCGGCGGCAGCGCGGTAGAGGCCCTGTGGATGGATCCGGTCACTGAGAACCCGGCGGTGGGCGCTACGGAAATGTGGGAGTTCTACAACACGACTGGCGACGCCCACCCGATGCACGTCCATGAGGTAGTGTTCGAAGTGGTTAATCGTGAAGGGTTGGTGCTGGACGAAAATGAAGATGTCCTGCAACCTATTCAACTGGATGGTAATATCACCCTCGCTGAGCCCTGGGAGACTGGCTTCAAGGACACGGTCATCGCCTATCCAGGCCAGGTCACGCGCGTACGCGCCCAGTTCGGTTCCCCTGGCCAGTTCGTCTGGCACTGCCACATTGTCGAGCACGAAGACAACGAGATGATGCGGCCTTACCGCATTGGTCCGGAACAGCCCGGTCAGCCAATGGCCTAAACACCTATGGGCGGCTAGTATTGTAATGCATCTGAATCAACAGACCGGCGTCGAGCCGGTCTGTTGATTCAGATCAACTCTCAATTGCTCAGAACAACTGCAATACGGCCTGTGAGGCCCAGGTAAAGAGCGGGGTGGCGAAGATGCTCAGCACCACGGTTGCTAGCGCGGCAACGCCGGCGGTCAGGTTGACCCACGCGGCGCTGGTGACCTGCGGCTCGCCTTCGCGCATATACATGAACACCACCACCCGCAGGTAGTAGTATGCCGAGACCAGCGAGGTGAGCACACCGATGATCGCCAGCCCGATAAATCCGCCATCGATCACCGTGCGGAACAAATAGAACTTGCCGACGAAGCCCAGTGTAGGAGGTACACCCGTGAACGAGAGCATGAAAACCGCCATCGCAGCCGCCAGCAGCGGGTAGCGGCGCGCCAGCCCGGCGTAGTCTTCCAGCTCCAGGCCGCCTCCTTCTGCCTTCTCCAGCGCGATCACAACTGCCCATGCTCCGAAGCTGGTCAGGGCGTAAGCCACCAGGTAGACCAGGGACGACGCCACCGCATCCGGGGAAACATCCCTCTGACCGTAAGGCACGATTGCCATCAAGATGTAGCCGGCGTGGGCGATGCTCGAATACGCCAGCAGGCGCTTGATATTGCGCTGCGCGATGGCGACGAAATTCCCCAGGATCATCGTCAGGGCTGCTAACACCCACAAGATGGGCGTCATGTCGAGGGCCAGGACCGGGAAAGCGATCACGAAGACCCTCAGCAGGGCCGCGAAACCACCCGCCTTGGCGCCCACCGACATGAAAGCAGTCACCGGACTGGGCGAGCCTTCGTAGACGTCGGGCGTCCACATATGGAAGGGCACCGCTGCCACCTTAAACCCCAGGCCGACCAGGATCAGCGCCGCTCCGATCGCCAGCAGGTTCAGGTTGGCCGTGCCGGCCTGGATGGCGCTCACGATGTCTGCCAGGCCGGTGCTGCCGGTAGCGCCGAAGACCAGTGCCACACCGTACACCACAAACCCACCCGCGTACGCCCCTAATAAGAAGTACTTCAAGGCCGCCTCTTCGGAGGCCACCCGCGGCCGGGCAAAACCCGCCAGGACATACAGCGGGATGGAAAGCAGCTCAAGCGCCAGGAAAACCACGATCAGGTCGGCCGCCATCGACATCAGCATCATGCCGGAGATCGAGTACATCAGCAGGATGTAGAACTCGCTGCGGTCGATGTGCATGCGCTTCAAATAGTCGTGGGATAGGGCAATGGCAGCCAGCCCGCTGACCAGGAAGAGCGCCTGCAGGAAGATGGAGAACCCATCTATGACAACCATGCCGTCAAAAGCGACCTGCTGCGCACCGGTACGGGTCAAAGCCAGGATAAGCGAGACGACCATCCCGAGGGCAGCCAGCAGGGCGGTCAGCCATTTGCGCTCGTCGGGGATGAACAGGTCCACCAGGATGAGCAGGCTGGCCCACAGGACCAGGACTGTCAAAGGCAGGATGGCGAGCGTGCTTTGCAGTACAGTTTGAAGGGTCATAAAATGCCTTTCAACAGGGCGCGACCTACCGCTGCCGGCTTAATGCATTGCCAGGGCTGCGGTTTGCAGGGCTGTCACCAGGTTGTTCACCGCCGGAGCCATCAGGGTAAAAAATGGCTTGGGATACAAGCCAATCCAGAAGATGAAGACCAGTAGCGGTGCCAGGGTGGCGATCTCGCGCCAGTTGATATCTTTGAGGGCGCGGTTCTCTTCCTTGTCCACCGGGCCGAGGAACAGCTTTTGGAACATGTACAAAATGTATACGGCCGCCAGTATGACGCCTACCGCTGCCAGCCCGGCGAACCAATACGAGCCGAGCGGTCCATCTACCTGCCCGGCTTCCCATGCTCCTAAGAGGATGGCAAACTCACCGACGAAACCGTTCAATCCGGGCAGCCCCATAGAAGACAGGGCGACAATCAAAGTCAATGTGCCGTAGACCGGCATGACCTTCCATAAGCCGCCGAATGCATCCATATCGCGCGTGTGGCGGCGCTCGTAAATCATCCCGACGATCAAGAACAGCGCACCCGTGCTCAGCCCGTGGTTGATCATCTGCAAGATCCCACCCTGAATGCCCTGCGGGTTGAGGGCGAACAGACCGAGCATGACGAAACCCAGGTGGCTGACCGAGGAATAGGCCACCAATTTCTTCACATCCTTCTGGGCGTAAGAGACCGCTGCGCCGTACAGAATACCGATCACCGCCAGGACGGCGATCCAGGGAGCCGCCTGGATCGCAGCCTGTGGGAAGAGCGGGATATTGAAGCGCAGAAAGCCGTAGGTGCCCATCTTCAGCAGCACGCCTGCCAGGATGACCGAGCCAGCGGTAGGCGCTTCAACGTGAGCGTCTGGCAGCCAGGAGTGCAGCGGCCACATCGGTACTTTAATGGCGAAGGCAGCCGCAAAGGCGATAAACAGCCAGAGCTGGATATCTGCCGGGATACCGCCCGTGGTGATCAGCTCCGGTACAGAGAAAGTGCCGCCGTAAATGCCCAGCCAAAGGATCGCCAGCAGCATGAGGATCGAGCCTGCCATGGTGTACAGGAAAAACTTGACCGCGGCGTAGATGCGCCGTGGGCCGCCCCACAGGCCGATCAAGAAGTACATCGGAACCAGCGTGAACTCCCAGAAGATATAGAAGAGGAAAAGGTCCTGAGCCAGGAACACTCCCACCATGCCGACTTCCAGCAGGAGGAAGAACACCATGAATTCTTTGACCCGCTCTTCCACCGCCGTCCAGGTGGAGAGGATCGAGATCGGGGTCAAGAATGTAGTGAGCAGCAGCAGCAAGATGCTCAGCCCGTCCACACCCATCAGGAAGCTGATATTCCACCCTGCCACCTGTATCCAGGGAACGTCGACCACCATCTGCAGCCCAGGATCACCTAGATTGAACTGTACCAAGACAGCGATCGAAATGCCGAAGGTGACCAGGGATGTAATCAGCGCCACCCAACGGGCAGCGTTTTTCTGCTCGGGTTTCAGGAATAACAGCACCAGCACCCCAAGCAGCGGGGTAAACGTGACCAGAGTCAAGGGATAGAAGAGAAAATTCATGGTCTGTCCTCGTTCAGCGCAGGATCAAATAGCCCAGGATGATAACGACACCGAGAAAAACCGATAAAGCATAAGTGCGTACATAACCGGTCTCGAACTGGCGCATGCGTCCCGCCAGCTTCCCGGTCAGGCTCCCCAGGCCATTGGCGATGGCGTCGATGAATCCCAGATCGAAGCGTATGGAGAGCAGACGGGTCAAAGCGTTGAAACCGCCGGCGATCACCCGGTCGTGGAACCAATCATGCCAGAAGCGCCAATCCACCTGATCCGCCAGGAAGCGCGAGATGGCAATATAAGGGTTGAGGATCACCGCCCAGTACAGCTCGTCGATCCAGTATTTGTTCTCCAACAGCTGGAAGACCGGCCCGAGCATGCCGCGCAATGGGTCGTCGGGGCGCTTGGCAGGCGGCAGGCTGAGCATTTCCTGGTAGCGACGGTGGTAGAGCCACCATGCCAGTGCGATAGCCACCAATGCCAATCCGACCGAGATGGCTGCCACGATCGGATCGAAGCTGATCGACGCCTTGGCTGCCTCTTCTCCCAGGGCGATCTCCTGGACGGCTTCCTCGATTTTGATGGTGTGCTCCAGGAAGTGCCCGAAAGTGTGCGTCCAGGGCAGGTTGAGCAAGCCTCCCAGCGCCGAGAGCCCTGCCAGGATCATCAGCGGCACGGTCATCACCAGCGGGCTTTCGCTGGCATGCGCAGCAGCATCTGAGCGTGGTCTTCCGAAGAAGATCATCACCACCTGCCGGCCCATATAGAAGGCGGTGAAAAACGCTGCCGCCAGCAGCAGGTAATAGACCGTCGGATTCAGGTGGCTGGCTTCGAGCAGGATTTCGTCTTTGGACCAGAAACCCGCCAGGGGCGGGATGCCCGCCAGCGCCAGAGCGCCGATCAGGTAGACCCAGAAGGTAATTTTCATCTGTCCGCGCAAACCGCCCATATTGCGCATGTCCTGTGGATCGAAATGCCCTCCGCTCCCCTTGGTGCTTTTCTTCTGCTTCGAACTATGTTCCACATGATGTTCCCCGCGCTCGACGCCCTGGATGACGGAGCCGGCGGAGAGGAAGAGCAGCGCTTTGAAGAAGGCATGCGCTACCAGGTGGAACATGCCCGCAACCACCGCCCCCATGCCGACCGCTGCCACCATGAATCCGAGCTGGCTGATGGTGGAATATGCCAGCACCTTTTTGATATCGAACTGCGCCACGGCGATCGTAGCCGCAAACAGGGCGGTGATCCCACCGATAAGCGCTACCGTTTCCTGCGCCATCGGCACGACCGCATACAGCGGGAACGAGCGCGCCACCAGGTAGACGCCGGCAGTCACCATGGTTGCCGCATGGATCAGGGCAGAGACCGGTGTAGGGCCAGCCATGGCGTCCGGCAGCCACACGTACAGCGGGATCTGCGCAGATTTGCCAGCCACACCCAGGAGCATGAAAAGGGTGATCATCAGGATGGCAATTGGGAAGGTTTCCGCCACCTCAGGCACGCGTGCGAATACTTCATCGAAGTTGAAGGTGCGGAAAATACCGAACATGGTGAAGGCTGCCAGCAGGAAGCCGAAATCGCCAATCCGGTTGGTGACGAAGGCTTTCTTGGCTGCCAGGGCGTTGCCGATGCCGTTTGCGCCCTTGTCGTACCAGAATCCGATCAGCAGGTAGGAGCACAGCCCGACCCCCTCCCAGCCCACGAAGAGCATCAGGTAGCTGTCGGCGCTGACCAGGATCATCATGGCGACAATAAACAGGTTGAAGAACACGAAGAAGCGCCGGTAGCGGCTTGGATCCCCATTGTGGCGCACATCATCGTGCATATAACCGATGGCATAGATATGGATCAACAGGCCTACGCCGGAGACCACCAGCATCATGGTCACCGAGAGGGTATCCACCTGGAAGCCCCATCTCAGCTGCAGCTCGCCAATGGTGATCCAATCTGCCAGGGCGATCGAAGCCCCATCCGGATGCCCAACCAGCGAGATCACCAGCAGCACCGCCACCACAAAAGCCAGACCGGTGGCAAGGCTGGCAATGCTCCCTACCAGCACCTCGCTCAGCCGGCCTCCGAAGATCAGGTTCACCAGCAATCCGATCAGCGGAAAAAAGACGACCAGGGGTACCAGGTTGAAGAACTGCGGCCCACCCGCAACAGCTTCGCTCAATAACATACGCTTCTCCCGATATTCGGTATCCAGGGCGACGAAAGGCTGAATCCCATCCAGATCAGCCCTTCATGGTGTTCATCTGGTCGACATCGATGCTCTGTTTGTTCTGGAAGATCGTCACAATCAGCGCCAATCCCACCGCGACCTCAGCTGCGGCGACTGTCATGACGAAAAAGACGAAAATCTGACCGCTTACCGCCTCGTATGCGCGGGCAAAGGCGACGAAAGCCAGGTTGGCGGCGTTGAGCATCAGCTCCACAGACATGAAGATCACGAGAGCGTTGCGGCGGATCAACACACCCAGGGCGCCGATGGTAAATAAGATTGCCGAGAGACCCACATAATATTCTACAGGTAGCATGCATACCCTCCGGTGTATACCTGGCGCCCGCTTATCCCTGCGGTGTCTTGACCTTGCTGAGCACGATCGCTCCGATCATTGCCACGAGCAGTAAGATCGAAGTCACTTCGAACGGCAGGACAAACTGCCGGAAGAGCGTCTCTCCGATCGCGGTTGGCCCGCCGAAGGTAGGAGCAACAGTATCCATAGCCTGCATCACCCCGCGCTGGCTGGTGACGATATAAATCGCCTCAATCAACAAGACCACACCCAGCCCCAACGCCAGCGGCTTCAGCCACCATATCGGAGAGGCGCGGCCAGTTTGTTCGGCGCCAAGCAGCATGATCACAAATAAGAACAGCACCATGATCGCGCCAGCGTAGACGGTGACCTGCGCCAGGGCAATGAACGGGGCGCTCAATATCAGGTAAAAAATAGCCACAGTGGAGAAGTTCAGGATCAGGAGCAGCGCGGCATAGACGGCATTGCGGCTGAACAACATCCCCAGCGCTGAAGCGACAGCTACCAGGGCAAGTAAGAAGAAGACGATCAGATCTGGCGTCATGATCAACCTTAATCTAGATTCTTCATTTCTGGGATCGAGCGGTTGTATTTTCCTGGCTC
>Ga0209286_1000330_pt1 | contig 12638 bp, 10 predicted proteins | sample PPLLak1March2015_2_FD_187250 | JGI IMG/M metagenome (GOLD analysis project Ga0209286, IMG submission 187250) | Freshwater sediment microbial communities from Prairie Pothole Lake near Jamestown, North Dakota, USA - PPLs Lake P8 Core (3) Depth... | ecosystem: Environmental > Aquatic > Freshwater...
TGCGGTGGCGCGCGGCCAGGTCCTTTTTCTCCTCGGGATACTGGATGGTCACTGCCCCCCTGCGCCTGGTCTTCAGGCCGAGGACTTTGAGCGTATGGAACCACATGTTCGTGACGAAATGCCGGACGGTGATCAGGCCGCCCTTGATGATTTCGAGGAAGTCGCCCAGCGCTTTGATCATTTCAGCAACCCTATCACGATCCCGGTTCCGGCGATGTTGAGGAGGCTCAAAGGGATAAGGACCTTCCAGCCCAGGTCCATGACCTGGTCGTAGCGAAAGCGGGGGTAGGTCCAGCGGATGAGGATCTGGAGCCAGCAGAAGAAGATGATCTTGATGTTGAAGGCGAGAAGTTGAAGCAAGACAACGACACCATGCTGCAGACCCCACCCGCCGCCCCAGGGCCAATGGAATCCGTCGGCTGCGAGCCAGGGCACCTGCCAGCCGCCGAAAAAGAGCGTCGTCAGAAGCGCAGATACGATGATGATCTCCATGAAATCGGTCATCATGAAAAGGCCCCATTTGAGCCCGCCGTATTCCGTAAAGAACCCGATGATCTCAGACTCGCCCTCCGGCATATCGAAAGGGACGCGTTTGGTCTCGGCCAGCGCGGCGAAGAAAAAGACGATGAAACCGAGCGGCTGGAGCAGGACACCCCACTTGGGAATGAAGCCAAGGAGGTTTTCGCCCTGGAAGCGGACGATGCTCTGGAGGCTGAGTGAGGGGAAGACCATGATAACGCCGATGAGCGAAAGGCCCAGGGCGACCTCGTAGGAGATGAGCTGAGCGGCGCCCCGGATCCCTCCGAGGAGAGTGAACCGATTGCCGGAGGCCCAGCCGCTGAGGATGATCCCGTAAATGGCCAGGGAGAGCATGGCCAGCATAAAGAGGAGCCCGGCGTTGAGGTCGAGGACCTGGAGGTTGATCGTCCTCTCCCCGATGCGGAGCGCATCCCCGAAGGGCACAGCGCAGATGGTGATGGCCACAAAGAAAAAGGAAAGAAACGGCGCCAGCGTGTGGAGGAACTTATTGGCTGAAGCCGGGACAAAATCCTCCTTGAAGATCATCTTGACGGCATCGGCGAAGGGCTGGAACAGCCCGAGGAAGCGGAACTTCCAGATATTGGCCCGGTTAGCCCCGATCCGGTCCTGGATAACGGCGCTCTCTTTCCTCTCCAGCCAGGTGAGATACAGCGTCAGGACGAGGAACCAGATCAGGGCCAGGATGATCTTGATGACGGCAATAAAGATGTCCATCGTCCTCTATCTATAAAAAGGAATCTCTTTTTGAAGCGCCCGGAACACGGCCTCGGGAGAGGCCAGCGGCCAAAAATACTTGGCCTCGATCCGCAGTTCCTTAGCTAGGTCAAGGAGCGCCCTCCATTCAGGGAGTCCCTCGCCTTTGAACTCCAGGCCGGAGGTGAAAGACTGCACCCGCCCGTCGATATTGGTCAGGGTGCCGCTCTTCTCGGCGATGACCGGAACCGGAATGACGAAATCCACGAGGCCATCAAGGTCGCTCCTGTGGGAGGAAAAGAGCGCCTTGGTTTCGACTTTCTCCAAAGCATTCTTCAGCTCGCCCGGGCTGGTTCCGGCAGCCAAGTAATGGCCGAAGATGAGAAGGAGGTCCAACTCTGACAGGGATTTGAGGTCGGGCGCCTGGACAGGTGGGCCGGCCTCCTGCAGGCCCCGGCGGTTGGCTGTCCGGTCAGAGGTGAGTAGGAATTCGTCCCCTTTTCCTGGCGGAGGGTCGGCCAGGAAGAATTTCTCAACTTTCAACCCTTTCCTGAAAACCCGGTCGGCCAGGAAGAGCTCCTCATTCGTCAGGTTGGTGTGGAGGACAATACCGATCCGCGAAGTCTTCCCGCGGAATCCCAGAGATCGAATCTTCTCGGTCAGAATCTGGGAGGTCTTGTCCCAGCTCAGCCTCGTCTCTCGGCCCCCCTTCTTCCAGACCAGTTGGGCCTGCCTGCCTTCATCCAAGTAGGCATAGCCATACCGCCCGTAATCGCATATCCAATAAGAATTGACATCGGGGTTCTCGCGGGCGCGGATGCGATAAACGCGCCGCGGGCGCGGAGTGCGCGGATGGCCGGGGTGGGAATCAATGACGATGTTGCAGCCGCGGCTGCAGAGCGGGCAGACGGATTCTCTGGATTCCAGGAACCAAACCCGGGTCTTAAAGCGGAAGTCCAAGTCGGTAATGGCCCCGACCGGACAGATCTGGGCCAGGTTTCCCGAATAGTTGTTGTCGATCACCTCCGACTCGAAGACGCCGACCTCGGAGCGTATGCCCCGGTTGAGGATGCCCGCCTCCTGGGTCTTGGTAATCTCGTCCAGGAACCGGACGCACCGCGTGCAGAGGATGCAGCGCTCCCGGTCCAGTATCAGGTTTCGGCCCAGCTTGAACTTCTTCTCCCGTTTCTCCTTTGTCTCCTTGAATTGGCTGCGGAAGAGCCCGTATTCATCGAAATAATCCTGGAGCTTACATTCTCCGGCCTGGTCACAAATGGGGCAATCGAGGGGGTGGTCAGCCAGAAGGAACTCGAGAACGCCCTTCCTGGCTTCTACGACCTTGGCGCTCTTGGTCCGGACCTTCAGACCCTCCTTGACCAATGTCGAGCAGGCCAGCTCCAGCTTGGGAAGTCCCTCGATCTCGATAAGGCACATCCGGCAGCTCCCCTCGGGCGCGAAGGCCGGATGGTAGCAGAAATGGGGGATGTGGATTCCGGCGCTTTCGGCTGCCCGAAGAAGGGTCAGCCCTTCGGCTGCCTCTACCATCCGGTCGTCGATGGTAATCCTAGGCATGGGGAAGGTATCCCTCCAGCTCCCGGCGGAATTTCTGACAAATCGATAGAACGGGAAGGGCCGCAGCGTCCCCGAGCGGACAGAGCGTTTTGCCCCTGATATTGGAGGCCAGGCGGATGATCATATCAATGTCACCTCGTTCACCCTCCCCTCCGGCCACCCGTTTGACGATTTTATTGATCCAGGCCGTGCCGATCCGGCAGGGCGTACACTGGCCGCAGGATTCATGGGAATAGAACTTGCTGACTGCCTTGAGCACATCCAGGATCGATGTCTCCCGGTCGATGACAATGATCGCCGCCGAGCCGAGCATCGATCCCGCAGCCGCCAGGGAATCGAAATCCATCGGCAGGTCGATCTCGTCCTCTGTGAGGATCGGGGCCGACATGCCGCCGGGGATGACGGCCTTGAGTTGTTTGCCTTCCTTCATGCCTCCCGCATGCTCGAAGATGATCGTCCGCAACTTCGTCCCCAGCGGAAGCTCATAGATGCCCGGGTTCTTGATCATGCCGCTGACGCCGAAGATCCTTGTGCCGCCGTCTTTGGGCAGGCCCTTCTTGATGAACCAGCCGGCGCCGTTCTGGACGATGAAGGGGATATTGGACAGAGTCTCCACATTGTTGATGACCGTCGGGCACTGGAACAAGCCGACCGAGGCGGGGAAAGGCGGCTTAAGCCGGGGGTATCCGCGCTTCCCTTCAAGCGATTCGAGGAGGGCCGTTTCCTCGCCGCAGATATAGGCGCCGGCGCCGCGCTGAACAACAACATCCAAGCTAAAATCCGTGCCCAGGATTTGTTTCCCAAGATACCCGTTCCGGTAGGCCTCGGCGATCGCGCCCTCGAGTCTCAGGGTGACTTTCTCGTATTCGCCGCGGACATAGATAAAGGCCGAGTTGATGCCGACCGCATAAGAGGCGAGGATAGTCCCCTCCAAGAGGAGGTGGGGGTTGTAGGTCAGGAGATAGCGGTCCTTGAAAGTCCCGGGCTCGCCCTCATCCGCATTGACACAAAGATAGCGGGGCTTGGGGACGTGCTGGGGGACAAACCCCCACTTCACCCCGGCCGGGAACCCGGCGCCCCCGCGTCCCCGCAGGTTGGCTCTCTTGACTTCATCGAGGACCGCAACGGGCGTCATCTCTTTCAGGGCTTTTTCGACCGCCTTGTATCCGCCCTGTTCGCGGTAGACCTCGATCCGAAAAAGCTCTTTAAGTCCGAAGTGCTGGGTCAAAACTTTTTCGTCCACGGCTCTATTCCAGGCTCTCCAGGAGCCGGTCGATCTTCTCTCTATCCATCTGGCCCTGGTAATCGAAATTGACCATCAGGCACGGCGCCTGCTCGCAGGCTCCGAGGCATTCGACTGTGGAGAGGGTAAACCGGCCGTCCGCCGTCGTTTCCCCGACTTCGATGCCCAGCTTCTGCTGGAGATACTCAAGGAGAGATCCCGCCCCGAGCAGCGAGCAGCTCAGGTTGGAGCAGACCTGAAGATGGTATTTCCCGATGGGCCGACGGAGGAACATCGTGTAGAAGGTCACGACTTCCCTGACCTTCACCGGCTTAAGCCCGAGGGCCAGGGCCACGAACCTTTCCTCCTCGGCGGCGATACAGCCGGCTTCCCGCTGGACGAGATGGAGGACAGGCAGGAGCGCGGCGCCTCTTTTTGGGTAGAGAGCCGCCACCTCGTCGATCTTGCGCCGGAGCGAAGCCGAATATTCAGGGCTCAACGGTCCAGCTCTCCTCCGATCATATTCATTGATCCGAAAGTCGGGATGACATCGGCCACGTACCGCCCCCGGATGAGCTGCTCCAGCGCCGAGACGATATGGAAACACGGCGCTCTAAGGTGAAGCCGGTATGGCCGGTCGGTTCCGTCGGAAACGATGTAGAACCCCAATTCCCCGTTTCCCCCCTCCACGGCGAAGTAGACTTCCCCTTTGGGCGGCCGGAGTCCGTGACCGCGCATAAAGAACTTGAAATGATTGATCAGTCCCTCGATTGTCGTGTAGGTTTCTTCCTTGGGAGGGACGACGAAGGACTTATCCGAGGCCAGGATATCCGGATAGCGGGTCTCCTCAGACCCCTCCAGGTTGGGGGAGAGCGCGATGGCCTTCCGGACCCGCTGGAGCCGGGATTCCTTGATGGCCTGGGAGGGGGACATACCGGCGGCGACGAAGGCCGGGGAGGACTTAGGGATGCGGAAGGCGGCCTGCTCGATGATGCGCAGGCTCTGCTCCATCTCTTTCATCCGCACCAGATAACGGTCGAAGTTGTCTCCCCTGTCGCCCAGAGGGACTTCCCACTTCAGCTGGTCATAGACGAGATAAGGATGGGCTTTGCGCACATCGTAGGAGATGCCAGTGGAGCGAAGGCAGGGGCCAGTCCAGCCAAAGGCGACCGCATCCTCCCGGGAAATGACGCCGACGTCACGGGTCCGGTTGAGAAAGATCTTATTTTTGTCGAGGAGTCCGTGGACGTCCTTGAGGACGAGCCGCGTCTCATCTATGGCTTTCTTCAGGACCGCATCAAAACCGGGGTGGAGGTCCGCTCGGACTCCGCCGATGCGGATGTACGAGGTCGTCATCCGGGCGCCGGTGGTCTGTTCGATGACATCCCAGAGAAACTCACGGGCCTTCATCTTGTACAGAAAGGCTGTGAAGGCTCCGCACTCCATGGCCATGGCGGCAAGGCAGGTCAGGTGGTCGGAGATGCGGGAGAGCTCGCTCATCAGGACCCTGATGTACTGGGCGCGCTCGGGGACTTCGACGCCAATTAGCTTCTCCAAGGTCATGACGTACCCGAGGTTATTGATGAGCGGGGAGACATAGTTCAGCCGGTCCGTGTAAGGCAACAGGTTGAAGTAAGTCCGGTGCTCGCAGGTCTTCTCGAACCCGCGATGGAGATAGCCGACCTCCACCTCGGAATTGACGATGCGCTCGCCGTCGAGCTCCAGCATGACGCGGATCGTCCCGTGCATGGCCGGGTGTGACGGCCCCATGTTCAGGAGCATCGTATCCTGCCGGGCCTGTTTCTGGATCCGTGTCGGCATATCACTCCTTCAGGCGGATCAGGGGCTGGCGCCGGCGCAAAGGGTAGTCCTTGCGCAGCGGATGACCCTCGAACCCGTCGTACATAAAAAGGCGCCTGAGGTCGGGATGGCCATCAAAGTGAACTCCAAAAAGGTCGTAGACTTCCCGCTCCAGCCAGTCGGCGTTCTTCCAAAGAGCCGTCAGTGAAGCCAGGCGAAGGTCGCTCTCGCTGATCTGGGTCTTGATCCTCAGGCGTCGATTTCGGGAGAGCGAAAAGAAATGGTAGACCATCTCGAATCGGGGTTCCTGGCCCGGGTAATCGACGCAGGTCAGGTCCAGGAGCATGCGGAACTCGCCGGGGCTGTCCCTCAGAAAGGTCGCAATTGGAAGCAGCATGCCTTTGTCGATGATCACGACGTCATCGCCCAGCGATGTCCAGCTCTCCCTGACACCAGCAGGAAATTCTTCACGGAGCCGCTCTACGATCGTTTTTTCTTCCATCGCCAGTCTTGGTCCTGATGCTGGATTTTTTCCTGCAGCTTGAGGAGGCCGTCGAGCACGGTCTCGGGCCGCGGGGGGCAGCCTGGGATATAAACATCCACCGGGATGATCTGGTCGATGCCCTGGACAACCGCGTAGTTATCATAGATCCCGCCGCTCACGGCACACGTCCCGAAGGCGATCACCCATTTAGGCTCGGTCATCTGCTCATAGACAGTCCGGAGCACCGGGGCCTCCTTGTGAGTGATGGTGCCCACCACGAGGAGCATATCCGATTGCCTGGGAGAGAAGCGCGTCCAGCCGGCCCCGAAACGGTCGATGTCGAAATGAGCGCAGGCGGCCGACATGTACTCCATCCCGCAGCAGGCCGTCACGAAGGGATAGTGGAAAAGTGAATACTTGCGCGCCCAGCCGAGGAGGGAGTTGAACTGGGTGGTCATGAACTGCCCTGCCGGAGGGCGCTTCTTTTTCAGCCCGGTCATCTCTTCCTTCTTGTCACTCCCATTCGAAGGCGCCCTTTTTCCAGGCGTAGACGAACCCCACGACAAGGACCGCAAGGTATGCAGCCATGATGATCAGGGCCGTTCCCGGCATTTTCTTGAAAATGAGCGCCCAGGGAAAGAAAAAGACCACCTCGACGTCAAAAAGCAGGAAAAGAAACGCCACCAAATAGAACTTGATCGGGAAGGGATTGATCCCCTTCTGAAGGTAAGGGCTGCCGCATTCGAAAGGCTGTTCCTTGATGGGGCTCGTGCGGGAGGGCCCCAGAAGCCGGTTCATAAAGATCAGGATCAGGCCGAGAAGCCCAAAAATGAGGAAGACAAAAAAAACCTCAACCATTTTTATCCTTCCTAAGAAGGGGGCCATTTTATTAGAACATCCGCAAAATAGCAACCGCTTTTGACAAAAAAGCGGTCGCCTCGGAAGGTCATCGACCGCGGACGTCAGAGGTTATTGGTTCAGAGCGTGGAGCGCCATCCCCTTTGCTTTAAGGGCCGCTTCCATCATCGCTTCGGATACCGTGGGATGAATATGGATGGTCTGCGAGATATCCTGGACGGTCAATCCCTTGCGCAAGGCCAAGGTCAATTCCGGGATCATCTCGCTGGCAAAAGGAGCGAGGATATGGGCCCCGATGATCCTGTCATCACCGGCCGCGATAATCTTGACCATGCCCTCAGGATTCTCCAGGGTCAACGCTCGGCCGTTCGCTTGGAGGGAGAACAGGCCGACTTGAATCTGAAGCCCGGCTGCTTTGGCTTCTTCTTCGGTCAGGCCCACCGAGGCCAGCTCCGGCTCGGTGAAAACCGCCATCGGCAGGGCTCCATACTCCATCTCACGGGAGCCCCCTGCCGTGTTCTCGGCGGCCGTGATCCCTTCGTGAGAAGCCTTGTGGGCCAGCAGCTTGCCGCCGATGAGGTCACCGACGGCATAGATACCGGGAACGGACGTCTCCAATCGGGCGTTGACCTGGACGAAACCGGCACGGTCCAGAAGCGGGTTGAATCCGTCCCGGAGGAATTCCGAGTTCGGCCGGCGGCCCGCGGCCAGGAGAACTTTCTCAGCGCCGAATTGAAAGGGTTTCCCGGTCCTAAGAAAGGTTCCCTTGAGACTCGTTGTTCCTGTACCCCGGAGACACTCCTCGATGCGCGCCTCGGTGAAGATCTTCAGGCCTTGTTTTTTGAGCGCTCTTTCCAAGCGGGCCGCCATCTGCCGGTCAGCCCCAGGCAGGACGGCGGGCAATATCTCTAGTACCGTCACCTCGGTCCCGACCCGGGAATAGACCGACCCGATCTCCAGCCCGATCGCTCCGGCCCCGACGACGATCAGCGACCGGGGAATGCTCTCAAGCTCCAAGGCTTCCAAGTGAGTGATGATCGTGTCTCCATCGGGCTTCAAGAAGGGCAGGCCGGCTGAGCTGCTACCTGTGGCTAGGATCGTCTTCTCCGCCTCCAGCACTTTTTCTCCGCCGGACCCGCGGAAAAGGACGGCGCGTTCGGACTTCAACTCACCCTTCCCCTTCAGAACCTCAATGCCGTTCCGTTCGAGGAGGAATTCCGTGCCGCGGACCAACCGACCGACGACCGCCCTCTTTTCTTTTTGAACGCTTAACCAATTCAGGCGGACGTTCTCTCCCCAACCTTCGATTCTCGGGCTGTTCTTGAGCTCGCTCCAGGCTTTGGTCTGGCTGAGCAGGTATTTGGTCGGAATGCAGCCGTAATTCATACATGTCCCGCCGATGCGGTCTTCTTCGATCAGTGTCACCTTTTTACGGAGCTGGGCGGCACGCAGAGCCGCCACATAGCCGCCCGGGCCCCCGCCTATGATAATAAGGTCCCGTTTTTCCAGCATGACGCCTCCTGGATCGGAAGGTTTCCGGTCGCACCGATGGAGGATCATTATAGTGTCTTTGGCCGGCGTTTTCAAAACGGCTCGGGTATGGATTCGTCAGCCCGCTCGTTCCCCCAGCGAGGGAACTCGCTCCGCATCCTCCTTCGCTCTTCTCTTCCTTCGGTCGAGAAACCTTGCCCGCTCAGTCGTCCACGGACTTCCTCATCCATACCCTTCGCCTGAGCTAAAAGACAAGAACATGCCCGCTCCACTGCGGAGGGCTTTCGTCAGGGACTATCCCTCGCCCTGATAATAAGAAAAGAGGGGGCGCTCGAAGCGTCTTCTTGACAGCACCAGCGGAAATTGGGAATTATAGGGGGGTTTACGCAGGAGATAAGAGACTGAGAAAAAAAGGCTCCTCTTCCGAAGCCATCGCACTCCGGAAGCTGCTCTTCCTTTTTATCCCTCTTTTTCTCCTGGCTGGCCAGCCGGGCAAGGCCCAGGATACCGGGGTCCTTCTGGGCCGAGTGCTTGATCCGCGCGGCCAGCCTATCGCCGACTCCCGGGTCGAACTGACCTCGGCCGATGGCCTGCTTCAGTTGAGCGCGCGCTCAAGCCCCGACGGCTCCTTCGGCGTCGGAGGGATCCCGCCCGGAAAATACGACCTCCTCATTGACCGGGCGGGTTTCAGCCCCTCTTCTTCCCCGCATGTCGCCTTTGAACCCGCGAGCGTGCTTTGCGTCAGGGTGACATTGGCAAATCAGGGAGCTTCCCCAAGTCCCAGCCCGACTATTGTCTGGACGGACCTGTCGGATGTCACTTCCCGCACCCTGATCGACGCTTTCCAGGTCCAGTCCATGCCGTCGGCCAACAACGTCTGGTCGCTCATAGAAAATCAGGACCTTTCAGCCACGACCAACCGGATCGATGTCGGAGGCGTCTGGGCCAGCTGGCCCGCGCTTTGGAGCTCGCGCGGCAGCGTTTCCTGGACGCAGAGTTCTTATCTCTTGAACGGGCTGGAGGCCAGCGATCCCTACGACACGGGCACACCGCTCTTTTATCCCGACATTGAAGCGCTCGAGTCCGTCTCCCACAGCAACGGCCGGCATCCCATCGACCGTCTTTCCCCGGGAGGAGCCCTCGACTTCGTCCCCAAACAGGGCACGGCCGATTATCACGGCGCGGTCAGCGCCTTTTTTACCGCTCCCGGGATGACCTCCGACTCCATCCCTTCAAGATTGCAGGAAGAAGGCCTCTCCGAACGAACCCGGCTCAAATCCCTTGGGAACACCAGTGTCCAGTTCTCCGGCCCGGTAGTGCCGCGCAGGCTCTTGGTGTTCGCCTCTTTTTCCCACCTGAACCTCACCCGGAACGTGGCCGACTTCGACCCGGACGACAAAGGAACGGTTTCCTCGGCGCTCCTCAACCTCACCTACGTTTCCGGCCGGAGCTCTCTGCATGTCCTTTGGACGGGGCAGGTCGTCCATCATCCCACGGCCGGGGCGGAGCGCCGGGTGCCCTATTCGGCCACGCTCAACCAGAAGAACCTTTACAACGTGCTCCAGCTGATCTGGCGCACGCGTTTCACGCCGGAACACTCGTTCGAGGTCGCGGCCGCTTTTAATAAGGGCAACGTCCATAGCCGATTCCAGGACGGCGTCACCGTGCCCCATGGCGAGGAAGTCTTCCAGAAGATCCCTTCAGGCGCGGCGGCCTTGGCCGGAAGGGAGGACCGGACGACCGTTATCCTGCGGGGAAAGGGGCAGCTCCTTCTCGGCAGCCTGTCCCGGCTCCATCAGCGAATCGACTATGGGTTTTCTTTAACCGCGGCGGATTCATCATCAGAGAATGAGACTCTCGGCAATATCCACCTTCATTATCAGGGAGAAGAGCCGTTCGAGATCGTTCGATTCAATACGCCCATCCGCCACAAGGAAAAGTCCTTTGACATTCATATTTTCGCCGAGGACCGCCTGACCTTTCGCAATTTAGCTTCGTTTTCGTTCGGCCTTCATCTTGTCTCGACAAGAGGCTGGGCCCCCCGCGTTGGCGCGCCGCCCGAAAATGCCTCTCCGGCCAAGACGGAAGGGGGAAAGATCAACTGGCTCCATGTCGCCCCGCGCCTAAGCTTCTCCATGCCCTTGTTGAGCGATAGGTCGCTGATTCTCCGGGTGTCGGCCGCCCGCTATTATTTCCACCTTCCTCTCCAGTATCTGAGCTATGGGAATCCTCAGGCTGTCGGCGGACTGGTCTATCCCTGGACCGACCTCAACCAGGACGGGCAATCCCAGCCGGGAGAGGAGGGGGAACTGTGGCGTAGGGAGGGTCCTTTATACGCGGAGATCGACCCGGGGCTGAAAAGGCCCTACACCGACGAATTCTGCGTCTCCTTTACCAAGGTCTTCCGGGGTGGATTGTATCTGACCTTGGCGGGCTTCTATCGAGAGACACGCGACCTTGTCGAAACGCTCAACATCGGCGTTCCGCTCACCGCCTACAGCCCTATCGAAATTTACGATCCCGGAGACGACGCCATACCGGGCAATCACGACGACCTCTACCTCACGGTTTACAACCAGGACAAAGAGACTCTGGGGGATGATTTCTTCCTGCTCTCCAACCCGGACTCCGGGAGCCGGGTTAACCGGTATCGCGGGCTCGACTTGACCTTGGTCAAGAAGTTCGGCGCCACGGTGCTCTTCTTCGCCGGCACAGCCACGGAGGCCATCGGGACTTCAAGCCCGGGAAATACCGAGTACGAGAACGATGACGGCGTCATCGGAACACTTTATGATAACCCCAATGCCTTTCTGTTCGCCAAAGGACGCCTCCGCTTCGACCGGGCCTACACGGCCCGTTTAGGTTTGAGCTTCCCCCTCCCTCTCGGTTTCCGCCTGGCTGGGCTGGCCAAGTATTATGATGGGCAGCCATTCAGCCGCAAGATCATCGTCACCGGTTTCAACCAGGGACCTTTCTACGTCCAGGCCTTCCCCCGCGCTGTGGCCCGCTATGAGTTCAATATGACGGTGGACCTGAGGCTCGAGAAAGCCGTCGCCGTCGGGAAAAACCGGGCGCGCATCTTCCTCGACGCCTACAATATCTTCAATTGGGCCATGGCGACGGAGGAGAATGAGTGGACAGGACCGGAATTCACGTTGCGTTACGCTGCCGAAGTCCAGTCGCCCCGGGTCATCCGTGTAGGGATACGCTATGAGTTTTAGAAACCGTCTTAGATTGATGGGATTGGTCTGGACTGGTCTCCTTGCCTTTCTGCTTTGGCTCCCGCCCGTTCTGTCCGGCTCGGAGATTTTCATCTACCGCCGCTTCGACCCTCAAGAAAACCTTTTAGACCTGAAGAAGGTTAAGTTGCACGGGGAGCTTTTCGGCCAGCTGCTTGCCCCGTCCACCTTCCCTAGCTACAACGACCTGAGCGGCTCCGAGGATCGCTGGAACTACGGGTTCCATAATTACTTCCTGATCACCCGGAGCACCACTCTCCATGCCCAGCTCAATACTCATGACGATCACGGAGAAAGGACCAAGTTCGACTGGCACTTCTCGCTTCGGCAACAGGTTTTCACCAACCTGGCTCTCGACATCGGCCACGATTCCGACCACGACTCGGACCATTCCAGCACTCTGCTCGGAAGACCCTACTATACCAATCGCAACTACTTCGGAATCTACCTGCCTTGGAGCGGAGAGGCTTTTATGATCGAGCCCTTCCTCCGCCTCTTCCATCACTCCAATGAGAGAGTCCATCTGGACCTTTCGGGCGAGAAGCTCAAACAGGAGCTCGGTCTTCGGGTCGGGGCTGCGTTCGGCAAGGCGGCCAGTCTAAGCATCCAGGTCACAGGTCAGTCCAGCGCAGCATTCGGCCGGAGCGAGACTTGGCTGGCCGACCTGATCTTCCGAGTCCGTCTTGCGGAATGGTTCGAGGTCACTCTGGGAGGGGGCTTCTGGTCGGATATCATAACA
>Ga0209286_1000332_pt1 | contig 12635 bp, 11 predicted proteins | sample PPLLak1March2015_2_FD_187250 | JGI IMG/M metagenome (GOLD analysis project Ga0209286, IMG submission 187250) | Freshwater sediment microbial communities from Prairie Pothole Lake near Jamestown, North Dakota, USA - PPLs Lake P8 Core (3) Depth... | ecosystem: Environmental > Aquatic > Freshwater...
AATAAAAGCAAAGATCAGAACCACGATCAGGAAAACAAGCACCCCTACCCTGCCCCAGGGAGACATTTTCTTCCGCTCAATTTTCGAATAAGAAAGAGAACTATAGTCCTTGATGGCTACGTATTGCTTGGCGATGATTAAAAAGAGGATGGCCAGTATCACCATGATGGCTGAAATAACAATCCCCATCTTGAAGAGCCTTCTGTCGACAAACTGAACGATGTTGAGATACGCCTGTGAGGCGAGCAGGTTACTGACGCCTACCACCAGGGGAGTGGCAAAATCTGCAAAGGTCCAGATGAAGACCAAAAGAGCTCCCGAGACATACCCTGGAGTTGTCAGTGGAAACGTGATGTCCCAGAACTTCCGCAGGCCTCTTGATCCTACACTTTCTGCGGCTTCATCCAATGATGGGGATATCTTGCCCAACGCATCCACGATGCTGAGCGTCATCAGAGGAAAAAGGTGAAGCGTCTCTACGAGAAGGACTCCATGAATTCCGTACATGAAATTAATGGGTTTAGAAAGGCCCAAATAATCCATTAAGATCACGTTCACCGTCCCGGCCCTGCCCATGATGAAAACAAACCCCATCACTCCGACAAGTGGAGGCATGATCATGGGAATGATCATGAGGTAAGAGAAAAGACTTCTTCCTGGAAATTCGTAACGCAGAAGAAGAAAAGCGATCGTAATGCCGAGAATCGAAGTGGTCATCACAGTAGCCACTCCGAGTAGAAGGGAATTCATCAGAGATTGGAGATAATAGGAATCGGTAAAAAAATCGTAAAAGTTCATCAGGGTGAAGGACCCTTGCTCGGTTGTGAAAGTATCGTAAAAGAGGCGGATGAGAGGATAGATCAGAAAGATTCCAAAAAAGGCCCAGATCAAGGTGTAGCCTAGTAAACCGCCTATCTTCACCTGCGGCCAGATACGTGACTGAGGAAGGGCAATCGTTGATTCGCTCTTTGGACTCACGTCGAAGTTCTTCTTTTTCAGCCTGCTGGAATCCCCAAAGTGGTCTTTATGGGGAAACTGACGTATACCTTTTCTCCCATGGAGAAAGGTTGGTAACCCCATGGGTTTTGAATATCAACTTTGAATAGGATCCCATTATTCGTCTCTACATCATAACGAATGGTGTTCCCGATATAAGAAGCAAAACTCACGGTGCCACTGATCAAATTAAACCCTTTTTGAAAATCTTCTGATTGGCTAATCGAGGCGGTCTCCGGTCGAACACTGATCATGCATTGATCTCCAGGTTTGTATGGCCTATCGCTGATGCAAATCAGAGGACCGACCTTTGTCTGAACTTTTATCCATCCCTCTGCTTTGTTGACCTCCTGGACATCGCCAGGGATTAGGTTATTGATTCCGATAAAGTCAGCAACAAAGGGATTCTCGGGCCTTTCATACAAATCCCTGGGAGTCCCAATCTGCTGTAATTTACCCAGATTGACCACTGCGATACGGTCCGAGAGGGTAAGAGCCTCTTCCTGGTCATGGGTGACATAAATGGTCGTTATCGCAAGCTCCTTCTGGAGCTTGCGGATCTCAGCACGCACCTGGATGCGAATCTTTGCATCTAAGTTGCTCAACGGTTCATCCAACAGGAGGACATCGGGGTTTAAGACCAGAGCCCGTGCCAGGGCAACCCGCTGCTGTTGCCCCCCTGACAACTGTCCGGGGTAGCGGTTTTCAAGTCCTACCAGGTTAACCAGTTTCAGAGCGTGCGAAACCTTATCAGCAACCTCTACTCTGGAAAACTTCTTGAGCTTGAGACCATAAGAGATATTGTCGAGATTAGTCATATGGGGCCATAGGGCATAATTTTGAAAGACCATTCCAATACTTCGCTCGTAGGGCGGGATAGAGGTCACAGCCTTTCCATCAAAGTAGATCTCTCCGTGGTCAGGCTTATGAAACCCTCCAATGAGTCGGAGGATGGTCGTTTTTCCACACCCCGAAGGACCAAGAAGTGTGAAAAGTTCTCCATCCTTTATTTCCAGAGAAACGTGGCTCACTGCCTCCAGCGTCCCAAACCTCTTGACAATGTCCTGCAAGAGAATCTTCATAAGATTGACCCGGCCATGGAACGGGGTAGGGGCGACTTTAGTTGCCCTTAAAAAGGGGAGGACTTAGGCGTGAGCTCAGTCGAACGCTAAAGCCTCCCCTACCCTCTTTTAAATTTTGAAGAATAACAGAATGTTCGGATACCCATCATTCCATCATTCCATTATTCCACTATTCCAAACTGTTTTACTTCTATTTGATAAGCTCCTTATGTTTCTCAGCAATCTCCTTCCGGAAATAGGAGTTTACTTCCTCGATCCTCTTCTTTGGCCCGGCGATCTTGTCGTCGTAGACATTTCCCACCTCAATATCGAAGAAGGATCTCATCCCTCCTGTAAATTGAACAGCCTTCTCCTGGTTCGACCCCGGTGGACCCTGGACCTTAAATTTTGGAGTAATAGGATAAAGTCCCAATCCCGCAAAGAGCTTTTGGCCCTCCTCCGTTAAAAGGAACTCGATAAAGGCATGGGCTGCTTTCGGATGGGGTGCACCCTTCAGTACGGCCATCGGCTCAGGTGTGACATAGGCATTTTTAGGGTAGACATACATCACATCATATCCTCCCAAGACCTCGGCAAAGGCCATATAGCTCGGCACAGCATACCCCACAGCGAATTCACCTTTGGCTACGACACTAGGAACGTCACGGGAACGGGCTGTAAAAATCCCGGTGTTAGCTGCCAATTTCTTCAACCACTCCCATCCTTTCTCCCATCCGTACATTGCGAGAATTACCTCATAAGAAGCATGGCTTGAGCTTGACCTATCAGGAGTACATTGAGCAATCGTCCCCTTCAGTTTCGGGTTGAGCAGATCATCCCAGTCTTTGATGGTAACTCCCAAACGTTGCAGTAATTTCGGCTGATAAATAAGCCCGTAAGGCTCCAACGTAGTTCCTACCCAGAATTTCTTGTCGTCTTTCAAGGGGAGGCCTATGGGTTTCCCTATGGTAGCCGGGATCTCATCCCACATCTTTTGGGGAATCTGTACTTTTTCTAGAAGACCTTCGGCTGCTAAATTATCAAAAAGTGTTCCTTCACCACCCCAGAAAACATCTGCCTGGGGTTTACCCCTCCACTCCAGGATCTGACCGTAAGCAACTGGTGTTCCTTGAGGCATGGCACTGGTCTTCAGGTCGACGTTCCATTTTTTCTTGACATAGGCAGCAAATGCCTTCAGTGCCGGGTCGTGGACATCCTTGGATACAGGGGTGATGAGATAAAACTCATTTTCAATCGGCTGCGGACTCGCTATCCCTCCAAAACAGAGAAACCCCATCAACAAAACCGTCAATGCAACAATCATTCTTCTCATCCTTCTTCCTCCTCTCTGTAATCCCCCCTTCCCCCATAACAAGGGGAGGAGTTAAAATTTCCCTTTTGTGGGAATGAAGGTGATATTAATTTCTTAAATCCCTCCCTTGTAAATCGTCTTTATTCCCTATGGTTTCCCCCTTTCCAAATTGGACTTTGATAAAATTTTACAAATAATATATTAGGGTAACCAAGAGATGTCAAGGTAAATTGAACTGGTCCTTTTGCTTCTTGACTTTTCTAAAGAAATCGATTAGATATAAATCAAATTTAATCTCCGAGCCGTTTTCCTAAGTCCTCGCTTACGGGAGATGGAGATCGGCCGACAGGGCATGGTTGGAAACGGCCATGCCTCCCGTGTTTGGAAAGGAGATGAGAAATGGGTCTTCAATGGCCGATACCTCCAACACGGGTATCGGCCATTTTTATTATACTCTTTTACAATCCTCCTCCCCCTTGACGGGGGAGGAAAAAGGTGGGGGTGAATAGAAATTCCTTAACCCCCTCCCCTTCATCCCCTCCCGCGAGGGGAGGGGAAAATTTTGAGCCAATTTTGTTTTGAGGAAGACTGATGAAAGGATTCTTCAAGGTTCAGACACCTGAGCAACTCTATACAAAGATGGATCGCTTTAAACCCCTCACGCCCGAGAAGGTTCGTATCGAGGAGTCCCTTCATAGAGTCCTTTCAGAGGATATCGTCTCCACCATTAATCTTCCTGAATTTACACGCTCCACGGTCGATGGCTTCGCCTTAAAAGCCAAGGATACTTATGGGACCTCTGAGAAGAACCCTGCCATCTTAAGAATGATCGGAGAAATCCAGATGGGGCAGATTTCCGACATCGAAGTGAAGGATGGGGAGGCCGTGAAGGTGGCAACCGGAGGAATGGTCCCTAAAGGCGCTGATGCTGTGGAGATGGTTGAATATACCGAATGGGTGGACTCCCATACCCTTCACGCCTTTAAACCGATCTCCCCATTGGAAAATGTGATTCAAATTGGTGAGGACGTAAAATCTGGAGAGGCAGTGCTTCACCGAGGCCATTTGATTCGACCTCAGGACATAGGCCTGATGGCCGGAATCGGTCGTACTGAGGTTCATGTATTTCTTCGACCGAGAGTGGCGATCATCTCCTCCGGGGATGAAATCGTTCCCATCGAAGCCGTTCCTAAACCTGGAGAGATCAGGGATATTAATCGATACACCATTGTTTCAATGGTGAAGGAAGCTAAGGGAATTCCTGTTTTCTTGGGCATTGCAAGAGATCGTTTTGAAGACTTAAAGGAAAAGATAGAGACAGGTCTGAAGGAAACAGACATGGTGGTCATCACAGGAGGGAGTTCTGTCGGAACCTTGGACCTGACTGGGGAAGTTCTTCAATCACTCCCTGCAACGGAGATCCTTGGCCATGGTGTTTCCATCAGGCCTGGGAAACCGACCCTTCTGGCTGACATCAATGGAAAACCCTTTCTCGGGCTGCCCGGGCATCCTGTTTCTGCTATGGTGATCTTTCACTTTTTCGGCAAACCTATTCTTAAAATGTTATCGGGGATATCCCGGGAATGGGTCTGGCATCAGATGAAGGTAAAAGCGAAGGCTGCGCGCAATATTCCCTCTGTGCCGGGGAGGGAGGATTATGTGAGGGTGAGGTTAGAAGAGAAAAATGGCACCTTTTGGGCTCATCCCATTTTTGGAAAGTCCGGAGCCATCTCACACCTGGTCAACGCAAACGGTCTGATCAAAATCGGTATCGATGAAGAAGGATTGGAGGAAGGAGAAGAAGCGGAGGTCATACTTCTTTGAAAAAAACTTCCCCTCACCCTTCCCCTCTCCCCATCGGGGGAGAGGGTGGGGGTGAGGGGGCGGTCTGACATGAAACGAAACATCTACCTCAAGAAAAAATCGTTGGAAGAGGCCAAAAAAGTTGCCTCTGAGATAGCCAACCTCATTCATCTTGGAACTGAAGTAATTCCGGTCATCCACTCTCAGGGCCGCATTACAGCTGAACCCATTTTCGCAAGAATCTCTTCCCCTCCCTTCCACTGCGCTGCCATGGATGGAATTGCCATAAAGGCAGAGAACACTTTTGGGGCAACCGAAGAATCCCCAAAGTCACTTCGTATAAACCAAGAAGCCTTTTTTATCAATACCGGCAATCCGATCCCTGAAGGAACAGATTCAGTCATTATGATTGAGGACATCCACCGCCTCGATACCGAAAGAGTTGAAATCAGAGAAGCGGCCTACCCCTGGCAACATGTCAGAACGGTTGGAGAGGATATCCTTGCCACAGAAATGGTTTTCCCTGAAAATCACCGAATCACGCCTTATGATTTAGGTGCACTTCTGGCCTGTGCTCATCAAGACGTCAAGGTTCGCAAAAAACCAAGGGTGCTCATCATACCCACAGGCTCAGAATTGATCGATCCGGAGCAAACCGATCTCAACAATCTCCAAAATATTTCCGGCATCATTGAATCCAATTCTTATGTCCTGAGCGGACTCATCCTTGAGGATGGAGGCATTCCAATCCGTCATCCTATCGTCAAGGACGACCCCCTTAAAATCCGCGAAGCCCTTCTTTCAATCGATCAAGAAGTTGATCTTATCCTCATCATTGCTGGCTCATCCGCAGGTTCGGAAGATTACACCCGATCGATCATTGAAGCGTCGGGGGAAGTCCTTATTCATGGGATCTCCATGATGCCTGGAAAACCGACGTTGATCGGACGATTTAAGAACCTTCCCATCGTTGGGATTCCCGGGTATCCTGTTTCTGCGATCATGGCCTATGAGGAACTGGTGAGGCCTATCCTCTGTCAGTCCCTCCATGTGATGACACCTGAAAGGCCAAAAATAAAGGCCTTTCCCACAAGAAAGGTACCTTCCAAATTAGGCACAGAGGAATTCTTGAGGGTGAAAATAGGAAAAGTGGGAGGAAAATTCCTCGCCACCCCGTTACCTAGAGGTTCTGGCATGGTCACCTCTCTGACCCAAGCTGATGGTATCATTCGGATCCCTGCCCTTTCGGAGGGTTTGAATGAGAATGAAATCGCTGAGGTGGAACTCCTGAAAACGGTCGATGAAATAGTGAACACAGTGGTGATGGTGGGAAGCCATGATCTCACCCTCGATCTTCTCGCGAATCTGTTAGGAAAATATTATCCTCCCGTCTTTCTCTCTTCTAATTCCGTAGGAAGTCTGGGAGGAATTCTTGCTATCAAGAATGGGAACTGCCACATGGCTGGCAGCCATCTCCTGGATCCTGAAACAGGGGAATATAATTTTCCATACATCCATACCTATTTGAATGGAATAGAAGTAAAAGTGATCCATCTCGTCTTTCGAGAGCAGGGTCTCATTGTTCAAAGAGGCAATCCGAAGAAGATCAAGGGACTGGATGACCTCCTTCGTAAAGATATCACTTTCATCAATCGTCAGAAGGGTTCTGGAACGAGAATCCTTCTCGATCATACATTGAAGGGCCTTTTCCTCAATCCAGACCAGATCAAAGGATATGAAAAGGAAGAATTCACCCACATGGCCGTTGCCTCCACTGTTGCCGGTGGCATCGCAGATGCAGGACTAGGAATTCTTCCAGCCGCTAGAGCGATGAATCTGGATTTTATTTCCATTGCAAAGGAACGCTACGATCTCATTATTCCTACCCTCTATCTAAAGGATGAAAAGGTTCAAAAGGTGATTGAGACCATTCGCTCTGATGAGTTCAAAAGGACGGCCCTCCAGATGGGCGGATATGATGTTTCAAGAACAGGAGAAGAACTGACCGAATGCTGATTGAGGAATGCGGAATGCGGAATTAGTAACCAAAGTAATTAAATCAAAATGATCATTCAATGAATTCCATTCCGAAATCCGCAATCCGAAATCCGAAATTTGAAAGTTATGTTACTCGATCCCTACAAACGTAAAATCAATTACCTTCGAATCTCGGTGACGGACCGCTGTAATCTCCGGTGCCGGTACTGCATGCCGGAGGAAGGGATCCCGCTGATCTCCCATCAGGATATTCTCACCTATGAAGAGATGTTAAGGATCGTCCGTGTCTTCGCCTCCGAGGGAATCTCAAAGGTCAGATTGACCGGAGGAGAACCCTTAGTCAGAAAAGGGATCGTCGATTTTATCTCCCGACTCTCTCAAATCGAGGAGATTAAGGATTTAAGCCTGACGACCAACGGCTTGCTCTTAAAAGATCTTGCGGATGTCCTCAAACACGCCGGTTTGAAAAGGGTGAATATCAGCCTCGATTCCCTCAAGCGAGAGAGGTTTCATCAAATCACACGAAGGGACGATTTTGAACGTGTCTGGTCTGGAATCGAAGAAGCGCTGAGGGTAGGTCTCACTCCCATCAAAATTAATATGGTTGCCATCCGGGGAGTGAACGATGACGAGATTGAAGCTTTTGCTCGATTAACCCTCCACCTCCCCGTCACGGTCAGGTATATCGAATACATGCCTTCCGGCAACGGAGAGGATTGGAAAAAGAGCGACCTTTTAACGACCCCGCAGATCAAAAGCCGCCTGGAAAAAGTGGGCTCCCTGATCTGCATCACTTCCGACCCGTGGGATGGCCCGGCCAAGAGATTTCGAATTGAAGGAGCGATGGGCGAAATCGGGCTCATCGGTGCAGTCAGCAGTCACTTCTGCGAAGAGTGTAATCGAATTCGGCTGACCCCCGATGGAAAGATCCGAACATGTCTCTTTTCGGATGATGAGATCGATGTGAGAGAAATTCTTAGGAATGGCGGCACCGATCAGGATTTAAAGGACCGCCTTCTTGTGGCGCTCAGGACAAAACCGGAAAGGCATCACATCAACAGCCATCAATTTAAGAAATGCCAGCGGAATATGTCAGCGATTGGAGGATAAAGTAATTTCGGATTGCGGAATGCGGATTGCGGAATTCCCCTCACCCTTTCCCTCTCCCCTAAGGGGAGAGGGTGGGGTGAGGGGTCGCTATGCGCTAAGCGCTGTGCGCTATGCATTATTTGTTGGAGGAAAAAATGGCAAAACTGACTCACTTTGATAAGAAAGGCCGGGCCAGGATGGTCGATGTCAGTAAGAAGACGGAGACTCTGAGGGAGGCTGTGGTCCGGGGATCCATCTTCATGAATCCTAGTACCTTCAAGAGAATCATATCTGGGGAAATTGAAAAGGGAGATGTCTTTGCGGTCGCCAAAGTCGCAGGGATCATGGCGGCGAAAAGAACTTCCGAAATCATCCCCATGTGCCATCCCCTTAATCTTTCTCACGTGGAGATCAATTTCTATCCTATTAAGAAAGAGAGTCGAATCGATATTGAAGCAAAGGTGAAGATAAAGGCTCAGACTGGAGTCGAGATGGAGGGGTTTGTGGCAGTGGCGACAACAGGTCTGACGATCTATGATATGTGCAAGGCCATCGATCGAGGCATGGTTATTTCTAATATCCATCTGGTCAAGAAAGCAGGAGGAAAAAGCGGAACGTATTTGGTAGGGAACGGTTTGAAACCGTTCCGTAGGGGAGTTCGGAGTAGTCGCAACCTTTAGGTTGCGATATAAACGCAGGCTAAAGCCTGCGCCTACGGTTAGGAGACTAAATCAATGGTTGATGTTCAAAAGGGCAAAGTCCTTGCTGTCAATATCAGCAAAGACAAAGGCACGAAGAAGACCAATATTCAATCCTGTGCTTTATTGAAAGATTTTGGGTTGACGGGGGACGCCCATGCAGGTCCCTGGCACCGGCAGGTCAGCCTATTAGCCAACGAATCGATTGAAAAGATGAGGGCAATGGGTTTAAAGGTTGGCTATGGTGACTTTGCGGAGAATATCACGACGGAGGGAATAGATCTTGTTCACCTCCCCATTGGAACGGAAATTCGGATCGGAGAATCTGTGCTCCTTCGCGTCACACAAATTGGTAAAGAATGCCATGAACGCTGTGCCATCTACTACCAGGCTGGCGACTGTGTAATGCCAAAGGAAGGAATCTTTGCCGAGGTGATCAAGGAAGGAGAGGTCAAGGTAGGAGATGAAATTATAATCGAAAAATCCGAAGCACGAAATCCGAAATTCGAAACAATATCAAAATCCTAAATTCAAATGTTACAAACTTGTTTTGAATTTTGATCATTCGATATTAGGATTTGTTTCGGATTTCGATATTCGAATTTCGTATTTATGCATGAGGCCAACATGTTTAAAGTCGTTATTTTAACCATTAGTGATCGCGGTTCAAAAGGGGAGCGGGAAGATTCGAGTGGTCCTCTCATCCAGGAAATGGTAAAGGATCTGCCGGCCGAGGTTATTCATTATGAGATCATCCCTGATGAGAAAGAGATAATCATTGAGGCTCTTAAGAAAAGCGCCGATCAATTGAAAGCGGATTTAATCCTCACCACAGGAGGAACAGGCTTAAGCCCTCGGGATGTGACACCGGATGCAACCTCAAAGGTGATCGACAAAGAAGTCCCTGGCTTCTCCGAAGCCATGCGAGCTGAAAGCTTAAAGAAGACACCTCATGCCATGATCTCAAGGGCAATTTGTGGCATTAGAGGTTCAAGTTTGATTGTGAATCTCCCGGGAAGCCCTAAGAGTGTAAAAGAAAATCTGAGCGTTATCCTCCCTGCCCTTCCCCACGCCCTCTCCAAATTAAAGGGCGATCCTTCAGAATGCGCGCAGGAGTGAACCTCCCGGAGTATGACTGGCCAAGGGAAGGAATTTATAAATTTGTGGCCTTTTTTATTTCACAGGGCGAAGACAGTATGCATAAATTCTGCAGGTGATAATATCTTCACACCTTGGTATTCTCCCAAAGGCAAGAGGTGTTTCCTGTCACCAGAAATCAGGTACTCAACCTTGGCTTCGACAGCGCACTCCAAAATCCGGTTATCATCATCCTTTTCCTTGATCGCAGAAACCCTGATTTTCGGTAGGACAAGAATGGTTTTAGCCCTGATGCGATTTAAAACCCGATGAGTCTTTTCCGCCTTCCATTCAAATCTTTCCCTTAGGATTCTTTCTAATTCTGTCAAAATAAAAGGGGAGATAAAAACTTCTATCTTCCCTTTTATGAGCAATTCCAGAACCTCGCTTGGTCTTCCAGCGAAATTCAATCCTGAAACAAACACGTTAGTGTCTATCACTACTTTTGGTCTTTTATTTTCTGTAGGCATCAACGATGTCTTCTACTTGATCCTCAGTAATTCCTTTTTCCTTTGCCCTCATTCGCCCGTACTTTAAGGTTTCTTTCCATTCCTGTTCTTCCATGTATCTTCTGAGGGCTTCTCTTAAAAGCTCGCTTCTCGTCCTACCTTCTTTCTTCATCAGGGCGCTAATTTTCTTATCCATTTCGGGAGGAAGGGATAGCGTTACTGTTTTAGTTATTCTTGCCATATTCATCTCTCCTTGTTACTTAGTGTTACTTAATCTTAATATAGCAAATAGAAACTGGGTGTCAAGGGGTTGGTCCAGTCCCACCCCACGCCCTCTCCAAATTAAAGGGCGATCCCTTGGAATGCGCGCAGGAGTGAACGCCTCCTCAAGCGGCACTCATCATTCGGTAAATGATGAAAAGATTGGCCAGCAAAAATGAGACGAATTGACGAGAGTCGAAAATTTTCGATTGCCGGGGCTTGCCAACCAAGTGGCCAATGAGCTGGTCCTCGACCCTTTCACCTACTAATCTGCAATAGCAGGTTGACCTTGGATCTGATGATTACCAAAGGAAATAAACAAAAAGGCAGAGCCAAATGACCCTGCCTTTCTCCTCCCTAATTTACATTTAGATTTACTTCTTAAAGAACTTCTTCCTCCCATATCCCGCAAGGCCAATCAATCCAGAGCCAAGAAGGAGCATGGTGGTGGGTTCAGGGATTGGCGCGGCCCCGCCTTCTGTAAGGTAGAAAGCAAGCTGCATGGAGCCAGTGCCCCAGTTATCGAAGGTGCCACCGAGAGAGTACCTCGACGTCAACCCGAAGCCATTACTGGTCATTTCCCACACAATATTGTCCATACCGGAAAAGTCAGATGCTAGGTGCAGGCCGAACCAATACGTTGTATTTGCAGACAAATTAATTGGCGCCTGTAGGTCGAAGTTATATTCGTATTCAGGCATGGAAAGTCCTACTCGACCAGTTGAAGTTCTAACAATGTTTTGTCCGTTTCCAGAAGCAAAGGGACTTCCGGCGGGTTGTCCGCTGTTATCATTAAATAAATAATATTTAAGGGTTCCGTCCCATGGATTGCCACCAGAAGGAGTATCATATCCCTCCAATGACCAAAAATGAGCATCTGTCAAAGTGTGATTTTGCGTTAGCGAAAAGTCCTCAGCGTTTACCCAACCAGTCGTTTCATTGCCGCCGAGTAGATCTGGTAAGCCTCCATTAAAAATAGTAATTGCCTGCGAAGGTGTCGTAGCTAAGAACAAAATACCCAGCAACAAAAGTATAAATTTTTTCATTTTTGCCCTCCTGATGTGTTTTAGGTTTATTCCTGAAGGTCTAGAGCCTTTACCTCAGATGAAGGTTGAGCAATATTTGTGCCAAATGCTCGAAAATACTGCAAATGCCTGATAATTAGAGACAATTCTGAACAACCAGGTATTTTGAGGGAAAACAATAGTGGAAGAATATTTCATAAAAGTCCTAAACCTCTTTCTTAAAAGTGTGAAAAACTTTTCCGACTCTATATTGATTTCGATTTGAAACATTGTATTAAAACAGAAACATTTAAAAACTCGATTAGCAGGAAGAAAGTATTAAGGTCGCTTTTGCTCTTCTTCCCTTGTTTTCCCCCAGGTGATCTCTATCCACCCTTCACCTTTTTGAAGATTTGTAGGGTACGCGGGGTTCCTCCACCAAGAAACCTATCCGTTTCTTAGGCCGTTCGGGTTCTGATGGCGGACTGAGCAACCGCCTGATTTGTCGCAACATTTCGTTGATTGCGGTTTCGTGAATATCAAGTCTCGCGGTCAGTTCTTTTTCCAGTTCTTCAAGTTTGCGAGCAAGGCCCTTCTGGCCAATAAGGATCTGCCGCATGCGAATGAACGCTCTCACCACAAAGACGCTCATCTGAATTGCCCGCCTGCTTCGGAGGACGTTAGCCGCCATAATGGCACCATGCTCGGTAAAGGCCATGGGTAGCTTTCGGCGTCCTCCGTGGGTTGAACGGGTCAAAAATTGTGACAGGTTCAACCCCAAACTTGAAGTCGCAAATTGCGACTTCAAGTCTCTAACCTCTTGAACT
>Ga0209286_1000333_pt1 | contig 12626 bp, 18 predicted proteins | sample PPLLak1March2015_2_FD_187250 | JGI IMG/M metagenome (GOLD analysis project Ga0209286, IMG submission 187250) | Freshwater sediment microbial communities from Prairie Pothole Lake near Jamestown, North Dakota, USA - PPLs Lake P8 Core (3) Depth... | ecosystem: Environmental > Aquatic > Freshwater...
CGGGATCACTCAGCCTTCGACACATATCATGGAAAGGGGGAAGTCCCTTTTTTCTAGTCCCCTTTTTCTATTTTTCTCACCCCAGGACCTTCTTTTTTCCTGAAGGCCGTAGCCAACCTAATCTTATTGGTTTCTACCGTAGGTACAGATTCTATTAAGTTCCAATAACTTGCATATCCCTGCCCCCGTAACCCCGTAGACCAGGTAATCTTTTCTACAATTACGGATGCAATACATGATGTGATCGAAAGTTCCATTGACAAAGGTCGTCCCTGTGAGCAGGATGACATCGGATTGTTTGATTAATTCTTCTGTCATATCGTTGCCGTCCCATACTTTTACTCCATACTTTGAAGAATTTACATTTTGTTTATTGAGGTCGGTTATCCTAACATTTTCCGCTCCAAAGGTTTCAGTCAGATTTTCGGCAATAGCTGGATTCAAACCAATGAAACCTACTTTGACTTTCCCCCACTTTTCCAGAATTTGAGACGCTATTTCTTTCCCGCACCTCTCGGGATCCTCGTCCTTACAATGGATCGTATTGTCAATGAGATTGAGATACTTGAGGATCGCATTCAGCGTCGCCACGTAGATGCTTCGCTCTCTATTTGATGTAAGGGGAAGCGTGAGCACTTCTTTTAAATTACCCACGAATTCTCCAGGAGAGTCGGTAAAAGCATGGGCCTTAGCTCCCAGAACTTCCGCTTCGACGACCCTCTCCTTTCCCAGAATAATCGGAAAGTCCCTTCTCCCTGGCACCCCGATAGCCTCCTCAGGGGTCAGGGTTTTTACAAGAACGGATACATGGGCGTCAAGTAATCTGTTTTTGGTGATGATTTCAGCTAATTGAACCCTCGACTTCTCCAGAATAAAGGTATCCATTTCTGTTCAATATCCCCCTTGAAAACAACAACCTGGTTCTCAGCTTGAGGAACCGTGAATCATTGAGTCATTTGGGCGCTCCGGCCCTGCGCAACCGATTTTGATTCTCAATTTCAACATCTCTCAACAAAAAAAGCTTGCGGCAAACGTACTGACAAACCCGTTCTCTTATGCATATCCATGTTGGTGATGAAATAGAGCATGATTTGACTGTGCTTTCAAAACAAGGTCGCCGACGTTGCAATGGATATCCTCGGCAATGACAGAACATTTTACGTTCAGGAGAAAGAAAATGGGGCGATGTTCTTCACTGAGCGATTCGTAGTTTCCCTGCCCTTTCGATAATATTAGATCCGAACTCTTATAGTGTTTCAAAAACTCCTCCGAGCATCTATCGAGAAGGGTCCCGGGTGCATCAAAACCATTGGAGACGACTTTGACCACTCTATCCAATCCAACAAAATGAGCATCCTCCATCGTCACATCATTCAGAATGGGAAACCCTCTCACCACGTAAGTAATTTCCAAATTAAACTTTTCAAGAATTTCCTCCGCAAGGATTTTATCCCAAACGATTTCTCCGGCATTATCCCCCAAATAGAGTAACGCTTTTGACCGGGCCAACTTCTTAAGAAATAAGTCATAATCATCCCAGGCAAATCCCTTGCTGACCATTTCCATATATCGCTTATAAATGTCCGGGATAGGGCAATTCGGAGCCAGATCGATGGCATTTCCAGCAGCAGAAAACATCATAGCTGCCTTTAAAGGATTGGACATCTCTGCGATTTGAGCGCTCAGCGTACTTTCGTATCTCAGCGCTAATTCATTCTGCTTCTTTTTCGCTTCTTTGTAAGGATCACAATCTCCCGTGATCGATTTCACCCTCAGATGGACGAGGTGAGCTATTTCCACAGGAGTCATGTGAACAGAGACGTTGGATAAAATCGAAAAGACACAGTTCAAAACCTTTCTTTGAATCCCTTCGTTTTGAGTTACCATTCGGGCGGCTTCTAACGCTTGCCTTAAGAAACACGGAAAACAATCCAGATTCGTCCTCATAAAATAGATCCTTTCCCCCGGGAACGCTTAATCTCTTTAAGCATCTTCTTGACCAATAACTCCCTCTTTAATCGAGAGAGGTGGTGGATGATTAAAATGCCACTGAGGTGGTCTATTTCGTGCTGATACACTCTGCTTGGGAAACCGAATAACTCAAACCCCACTTCCTTACCTTCCAAATTCCAGCCTTGAATGAAAACTCTTTCCATTCGCTTCACTGGGACTTCAATGCTTGGCAAGCTCAAACATCCCTCCTCCAATATCGATTCACCATCCCCTTCAACGATTTCAGGGTTGATTAAAACGTTACACCCTTCTCCAATGTCCACAATAAAGATCCGGCTGAGAATCCCAATCTGAGGAGCTGCTAACCCTACTCCTTTATTCGCATGCATGACTGCCGCCATACGATCAGCTACATCTTTCACTCTCCCATCGATGTTCTCAACGGGTTGGGCCTTCTTTCTTAAGATTGAATCCGGATAAATCCGAATCTCGTCCATTCAATCCCCTTAAGGTTTTTCTATGTTAATGATTCTCCCCACACCAGCCTTGATAAAATTTTCCCCATATTCATTTTTAAACATCGCCAGAGCCCTATCGCCTGTGCAGTGGCAGGGTGCAACCTTCTGGATTCCCATCCTTAGAAACGCCTCAATGATTCCTTTGATCTCCCTTTCCCCTACGGAAGAAAGATGCCATCCACCTATCACCATATAAATATCTTTCCTTGCAACCGTCTTCGCTTGTTTAATGATCTCGATGATTCCTGGATGGGCACAACCCGTTATCAGGATCATCCCTTTAGAAGTATTGATGATAAGGGACTGCTCTTTTATTCCGTGATCCATCTCGCCGGTCGAATAAATCCCCCGATCAATTTCTAAAGAGGCATCGACTCTCACCACCTCAGCTCCATATTTTTTTACCCTTTGTTCAAATTCCTGGGGAAATGAGTCTGGAATGTATACCTTCAAGGTTGACTTCTCTTGCAAAAGACTCCAGAGCCCTCCTGTATGATCTCCATGAATATGTGACAACACGATCATGTCAATGGTTTTTGGGTCTCTGTTTAATACCCTCATATTGTAAAGGAGAATCTCTCCGTCTCCTCCCGTATCGAAAAGAACCGTCTTTCCCTCAAGCTCTATCAGGCACGAGAAGCCCCATGATGATTTCAACCGGTAATCATAGGGATTGTTATCATAAAGGATAGTCAACCTACCTTGAGATCTTTCGGATTCAGGATAAACAGGGTTCCCCAGACCTTGGTCATACAAAACCAAACCGACCAGCAGGGAGAGAAAACAAAGCTTTATCAGACTTAACAATAAAATCTTGACCACCTTAAACGATCCTCACTCGCAATAGAATTTCGCCATTCTTTGATTCATTTAAGACGACTCTTAGTAAGGTTCCCGGTCTTACGCCACGAGGTATTTGGAGAAGAAATTTCCTCTGTTCTCCTATCGAGTCAATAATGATCTGTTTTTCGGCTCCCCAATATGCTTCTGTTTGGGTAAGTGGAAGCTCATAAATTTCATCTACTTCTTCTCTTTCCGAAAAGTCTTTCAGAGATTCCTGAAAGAATGCCCCTCTAAAAAAATTGGCTTTCCTCCGGCCACAACCCCTTCCCCTCCTTCCACAGAAGGACCCGCGAAAAGACCGGGGTCCGAATCCAAACCCGAACTCCTTAAAGAGTTGGTCGAAATCAAAATTTCCAAAGATATCTTCCGAGGTGTACCTGCGCTTGAATCGAACATGGCCCGAATAGTCATACTCTTTCCTTTTTTTCGGGTCGCTCAAAACAGCATAGGCTTCGCCTATTTCCTTGAATTTTTCTTCGCTTTCCGAATCGTCGGGGTGATGATCGGGATGATATTGTAAGGCCAACTTTCTATAGACCTTTTTTATCTCATCCTCTAATGCGTTTCGATCAAGGCCCAATATCTGGTAATAATCTTTCTGAAGCACTGTGAAACTCCCTCAAGAGGTACACGACCTCCTAATGGATTGCTCAGGTAGATCCGGTTAAACATCCGTCAGAAGATTTGACAGAGCCTGAGCTAAAAAGGGATAAAACCCTCTGTGGTCTATCGGTTTGGCACTTTGGGCACCGAAGATGGCTGTTATCCTCATTCATCTTTTGCAACACTTCGAATCTTTCCTTGCAGCTTCGACATTCATACTCATAGATGGGCATTTTCTATCCTCCCCTCGTATTTATATCCTTATCCCCTTGCTTAACAGAATCATTCCTTTTGAAATCGAAGTAATTTTTGATAGCCTCTTTTAGGGTATTTGACGCCAGAAGAGTACAATGGGCACTCTCTTCAGGTAAACCATCCAAGGCCTCCAATATCATCTGTTGGCTTATTTCCGCCGCCTCTTCAATCTTCTTCCCTTGAGCCAATTCTGTGGCCATACTGCCTGCGGCTATGCTGGAGGCGCATCCATCCGTCTTGAATTTGATTTTTGAAAGTCTCCCGTCCTTGACCTTGAAGGAAATTTGCATCGTGTCCCCACAGGGGCCTTTAATCTTTGCAAAACCATCCGGGTTCCTGATCTTTCCCAAGTTCCTTGGCTTTAACCATCGTTCGATCACCTTTTCAGAATAGATCTTTTTGGCATCTTCCATGATGGATTCTTGAAGTTCGTTTGCCGTCTTTTCAAAATCATTGGACATGTTTCGACTCCTTAAAAGATTTTCCGTAAATTCTTGTTCTTCCCAAAGGTCTTATAAAGTGGTAATCCTGCTATCGTCAGGGATAAGCCGCTGGGGTCACGAGCGCAGCGAGTGTCCCCCAGTCGGCCTTCATCCCTTTGTTATGCACTGGAAGGGTTGGAACCTCGCAGTATGCACTGTTTTACTTGCAGGGGCCTTTCTTACCGCCCTTGCGCTGACCGACACCCTTGCCCGGTGCTCGGCCTTTACCTTTACCACTGCCTCGACCATCGTGAGGCCCTTTCGCCCCAGTTGGGGGGCCTTTGCTATCTCGCCTCGGCATCCGAATCACCTCCTTTCCCAAAAGTACATAACTCGATGTTAACCCTCATCTTGCCTTTCCCTCCTTTTTGTTATCACCACCCTATCTCACTCTGGGAAGAGAAGGATAGATTTAATTCTTTACAAGAATTTAATCCCGTCTCCACCCACTTCCTGTGGAGCAGGGCGGGGTGGAGCATCGTTCTTCTCTTCCGCAGCAGGTGTGCCCGGGTGCTCTTTTCTCGACTTTTAAAGGATGGGCGACCGAAATCATCTTCTCGCCACTTATTTCCCTTCTTATCGATCTTTTCCCTAACCTGGTTCTCCTCCTTCATTCTTTCTTCGATTGTTATTTCTTTAACCACTGTCTTTCCCTTGGTTCGCTTCTCAGTTTACTCTTCCTCATTATCCTGGGATTTTTTAGGCCTGATGTACACGATCCGGCATTGTCCTTCAGATTCCTTTGAAGAGGAAGAATTATATTTTTTATAATGCGTTTGGTTTGGAGGCTGTAGATGAACTTCATAGCCCAGGAGATCGTATATCTCCACCGCATCTTTTGCCTGAGCCTCATCGGCAACGAATTGACGGAGCCATCCCTCTTTTTCTAATTGCTTATGGCGTTGTCTCATAGAATCCTCCTGTTTCTTGCGTGGATACCCCATGAGTGCCCTTTTCTTCGCCATTCTTCCTCAACAATTCTTTAACGGTCTTCTTCAACACCGAAAGGTCGGACGACTTAACCACAAAGGCATCCCCTAACCAAGTCATAAAGTCATTCTTATAGTGAGCGTAGGCTGTATGGAGGATGACAGGCATCTTCTTATAACGCGATACGATCTTCGCCAGTACTTCGAGTCCGTCCATCTCCGGCATTACGATATCCAGAACGACGAGATCACAGAGTGATTCTTCCAGGTATTTTAAGGCCTCCTTGCCATTCCTTGCCCAAATGACGAGGTAGCCTTCTTCGTTCAACTCCTGCTCATAAAGCAGGCGCTGCCCCTCTTCATTTTCCACAAGCAGAATCTTCCTCGCAGAGCACTTTGCTGAGGCATTGAATAACATGGGTTGAGCCATGTGATTTCCTAACACAGGAGCTAAAGTGTTGCCTGAATATTCTTGCATCTCCCTACCCTCCCTTCTATTTGACTTGACGGCAACAGATATCAGCCATAAATAGTGGGCCGTGCGGGACTCGAACCCACGACTCTCTGCTTAAAAGGCAGATACTCTACCTCCTGAGTTAACGGCCCCAAAGGCTTTGACTTCAAAAAAATGGTTCATTGGAAGGCCAGCAAATTTAACCGCGCCAATGCAGGGGACGACATACTTCACCGGCCATTGCTTCCCAAGAATGTGGAAAAATTCCAGACAGGAAGAACAGACATGGATGGTATCTGCTATGGAATAAGGAATTCTGGACTTGTTCAGGACAATATAGAATTTGGGATCCAGAAAGTTGGCATGATTTGCTGAATGGTATTTCAGGAGTTTGTCGAAATCAAAAGCATCTGTTGCCCCATAATGCTCAAAGTATATCTGGTAAAAGTCCTTTTCAATAGCATCAGGTTTATCCCACCCCTTCGGTTTTCTCTTGCGGTATTCCTCTGATTCGGTCAGTTCAAGAATCTCTTTCAGGGAAGGCAGGCGATCGGGTTTGAAATTCGAGTCCACAACTGTAATTGGGTCTTTACACCCTGGAATGTCCATTGGTTTGTTACTGACAACCAGGAATTTTTCTGCTTTTTCAGATCTCCCGTACCAGGAAGTCCTTCTTTTACAGAACCCGTTCCAGGCTGAAGGGGCAACATAGGCCAGCTCCGTCGAGGATCTGAGGACGCGACATGGCAAATAAGTTTCATTGGTTCCTTGATTCCCTTCTTCCTCAAAGACTTTCTTGACCAATGTGAACCCGTTCAAATCCAGCCAATAACAATATTTTTTATACAAGGTCATGATTCGCCCTTTAGAATCATCTCTATGTCCTGTCACATCTTGAGCAAAATCCCTTGAACTTCATTGCAGCCGCAATAGTGGTTTTTCCACCCTTTCCACTCACGATGGCCAATTGTTTTACCTTGTTCTTCTCTTGTTCCATGACATCTTCACTTTACTTGTTGAACTAATCTCTTAAGCTGTTCTTCTGACAGTGGTTTACCAAATGCCGCATAATGATAAATTGGCATTGCTGGATTCTTGATTGGAATCCATTTCCCTTCCTTTAGATCTTGATAGACACACTGATAATCCACACCCTCTACAACAGGGATGACACCCTTCAGATTTTTTGTCTTTCCTTCCTCAAGCCATGTCAGTGTAACTTTCCCACTTTGAACATCCTTCATAATTTTCGTCCCGTGACATCCATCGCATTTTCTACCATCTTTCATCACGGAGTGACTCATATGAGGTGCAAACATGAAGAATGTCTTATCTCCCTTTACCACAAAGGTCTGCATACTCCCCGAAGTCACTTTCCCTCCGTAGTTGATGAGAAATACCCATCCAGAAACGGGAATAGCAGTACGCTTTCCCTCTCTGATGAGGGTGTCAAAGTGGCAGTTGGTGCAGCTAACCACATGGCGTACATGACAGGCTTTGCAATCCACCTTTTCTCCATGGACGGTATGAGATTCGGTTGGTTTGACAGAGGGATGGCATTTCTCGCATTTGGTATCCATGGCGCCAGGTTGTTTCAGGGAAATATAGTCAGTGCCATCCCCGTGCATTTCCATGGAGGAATGACAATCCATACATTTCATGCCATTAGCGAGATGGACATCCTGCTGCTTTGCTGCCCGATCAATTCCTATGATGGCCTGCTCCCTTGCATGGCATTCCAGACACATCGTTTGGTTTTTAGCCGCCTCGGTTGAATATTTGAATGTCTTGTCTTTCTCCACCTTATGACATCGGTCACATCCAGGCACATGACAGTTTTTGCATCCGAGGTTAGAATAGGGAACACCGGACAGGATTTCTAAACCCCCGTTGGCCTTGTCATACCAGTACCCCATTCCCTTTGCGGTGTAGTGTAAACTCGATAGGAAGAAACAATTTTCTTTCTTGATTTCCTGGGAGTATGACTGTTCACCCAAACCAACCACAATCAGACTTAGTAGCACCAACTGGAAAATCCACACCTTTTTCATTTTTGTCGTCCTCCCTCGTTGAAATTGTGAATGCCATACCTGTGTTTCAAACTTCGCTATGAATGAAGTAAATCCGTTTCTTCTGATCGTTGAATCTGGGGGACCGGAATTCCCATGGAGGTCACCTGGTGGATGGTGGGGGATAGAAACAGGTGGGAATTAGGTTCCTCCACATCGCCGTCAATCAATTGGACAGTCCCTTTGGGGAGCGAAAGGGCTAAATTAACGGCGATGGTGGTCTTTCCGGTCCCCCCTTTACCGCTTGCAATTGAAATAATCATGCCGTCTTCCCTTGTCCAAACCTATTAAAAAAAGACTTGGTAATTTTTTGAAGAACAATTTGTGTGCTATCCATCAGAGTTTCAAATCCTCCCTCACCCTCTTACGAGGCCCTCCATCCCTGGCAGTGGTCCAATCCTTTATAGGGATGATTTCCTCGTATCGATCGAGCTGGCCAAGCTCCTTGAGTCGATCGATGATGAGCTGCCACGCGCAGTCAGTTTCCCTGTCCACCTCACACTTTCCATTCGTCGACCCACCGCAGGGACCATTGAACAAACTCTTAGCACACCTGGCGATGGGACAGATCCCTGCGGTCTTATCCACGATGCACGTCCCGCAACCCTGACACCGTTCAGCCCAAACTCCCTGCTCCAGGGTCACTCCTAAAAAAGTTGTATTCACAGCCGGTAACACCGGCTTCGTCCGAAACCTCTCGGCTACATATTGAACCCCTGCACCACATGCCATCGATAGGATCACCTCATAATCTCCTACAAGGGGACGGACCTGATCGATATATTCAGAGTCACATTGACGCTCAAGCGTATGCTCCCGAACCTCAATCTCCTCTCCGTCCTTTGCACGAGAGAGTCTCAACTCCGACGCCAGTGCTCCAACCTCCCTCTCCCCACCAACAGCACAGACGGTTACGCATTCGTTACAGCCAAGAAGGAGAACCTTCTTATAAGGCTTGATCATCTGCAGGATCTCATCAAGTGACTTGCGATTTGCTACAATCATTAAGGCCTCTATTTCTTTTTAATCAGTCGAACTGGACCGATAATCACCTTTGGTTCATTTAAAGACTTATCCATTGAAGTGCTCCAGGATAGCCTGTAGGACTCCGCCGGAGATTGTCCTGGCCTTATCTGAAATCGTATGGCAATGGGCCTTAATTCCCCGTGGATCGACGTCACCCAGTTTCATCCCTTTCCAGACTTCACTTCCATCCCGTAGCAGACCCCGGATGACTCCTGCAATCCTGGATCGAACCGCAGCATTCCCTACCATCCCTACCTTTTCGTTTGGTCGTACACCATCACCGATCTTTTTCAGAGCTCCAAAATTTCCATCTTTGGGAGCCCTTATCACCCTTTCTTCTGCATAACCACCGATGGCCCCAGGGATTCCGGTATTCGGCTCAGCTTCCCCGTTGGCAATGATTCTTCCTAGATTGTGGCCACGGTTTGTCTCGATGACCAGATGAACATCCTTTCCCGCATGGAATCCGGGCCCAAGGCCGATGACCAGAGGGGCATCCGTAATCTTTGTGCCCAGATTCTTTTTGGCCAGAGTGGCATCGATAAGAACATCGGGTTTTAGGAAGTCTTTAACCTTTGCCTCCGGATCTATTAAGATAGGAATTTTCCGCTCACTCCATACCTGCAAGACGTAGTGCGGTGAGTCAATTTTCCTCGCGGTAACCCCTTCCACCTCTTTCTCGTGATCGAAAATTGTTTCTGAAAATGCCACTTCCCTTCTTACGGCTTGAGGATTCGAAGTTTCAGTCATACAGACTTTGAAATGGCAGGAAGCAAGCCGATGAGCAACACCTGTTGCCATCTCCCCTGCACCTTTGATTAGGATCACCAGGTCATTCAGTTTCTTATTCAAGCCGATCAATTCCAGAGAGCCTCCAATTCTTTAAGCAACCTCTTCTGATCGACGCCGAATAGTATGCAAGCCATCCCGAGCGTCTGGATTTTGAAGCCCGGCCTTTCCAGGCAATGTCCACCAAAATATCTTTCCATGATCCTGGACATCTGGGGATATTCCCTCAGAATATTCCCGATCAATTTATTCTCTAAAGAAGGACCCTCAGAAGAAAACGGCGTCATTTCTTTGGCCTTCGATGAACCTGTCTTTTCATGCTTCTATATTTGGCCTCTGCGCTTGCCACCCTCTTTCCATCCACCAAAGCCTTTGCTTCTAAAATGAACATTTTATGGAATTGGTCAACTATCCTCGCTTCTAATTTCACAATTGTTCCTGTTTGAATGGGGGTGGAATACTTGATTGATAGTCTTCCCGTGAGGGCAGGGATTTTTTGCATTAAGAGGCAATGTGTCATTACAGAATCCAATAGGGTAGCTATAATTCCCCCATGAATGATTCCAGAATAGCCCTCAAACTTTTGATCTGCGAAGAAACTTCCAACCACGGTCCCATCTTCATGTTTGTAAAACTTGAGCCCCAAACCCATTCCGTTATTTGCGCCACAGGCAAAACAATTTCTGTGAAGATTGACTTCTCCCTGCCCTTTTTGACCAGTCAACATTTCATTCATGGGCTCCCTCATTTTTTAAACCAGCTCCGCTATGTCTTGTTTTTTTATCACGAGTCATGGATCACGGATTACGCGCTTATCTGATCAGGCAGCCTCCAATTCACGGCGTTTGGCCATGTCGAAGAGTATTCGTTCCCTTGCCTTATCAATTCCCAACGCTTTACGCTTCTTATCTATATGTTCAATCATCATTTTGGCCGCTTTAACAGGGTCGGGCTCAAACCCCCATTTCCCTTTGAAGATTTCATCAAATCCTTCGAAGAGCATCTTCGTAACCTCTTCACTCCCAAGTGTCGGCCAGGTGACGCCAAACACGGTGAACACACCCGAGGCGACAAAATATTGGCCGATGGAGATGGCCTTTTCGCTCATCCACTCAGGTGCCGCACCAGCAGCCGGCAGGTCGCTGATGTCATCCCCCAGCCCTCCGTCCTTGACCACAGCGGTGGCTGCCATCAAGATCCGACTGTTATCCACACAAGAGCCCATATGTAGAACAGGGGGGAGCCCTACCGCCTCACACACGGAAGCCAATCCCTTACCTGCATATTTATGGGCAGCTTCGGGAGTGAGAAGACCATATTTGCCTGCAGCCATCGCACTACAGCCCGTCGTCAGGACGATGACGTCATTACCAATCAGCTCTAAGATCATTTTCAGATGGGCGTCATCGTGGGAAACCCGGGCATTGTTGCATCCTACCACCCCGGCAATCCCACGGATTCGGCCATTAATAATATTATCGTTTAGGGGTTTGTAAGATGCCCTATAGACACCTCCCATGAGGTAGTTGATCGTTTCGTGACTGAAACCCACAACCGTATCCATACTTTCCGGAGGGATGAGGATCGGGGATTTTCGATTGGAGAAATTTTCGATCGCTTCCCTGAGAACTCTTTTGGCAATATTGAGGGCCTCATGCTCATCAAACTGTATATGCATAGCCCCTTCAATCTTTGCTCTGCGGTCCGTGGTGATGAGTTTAGTATGATAGCACCTTGCTACATCTGAGAGAGACTGCATCTCGCACTGGACATCGACAACCATCGCCTCAACAGCTCCGGTGATAATGGCGAGTTCCTGTTGGAGGAAATTCCCTGCACAGGGAATTCCATGTCTCATTAGAATTTCATTGGCAGAACAGCACATGCCGACAAGGTTAATCCCCTTTGCTCTTTTCGATTTGGCCAATTCAAGGATCTCTGGATCCTGAGATGCCACGACAAGCATTTCGGGAAGAAGAGGCTCATGACCATGGGTGATCACATTGACATGGTCTTCTTTCAGAACTCCGAGGTTAATCTGACCGGCTATGGGAACGGGGTTCCCGAACATGGCGTCCTGAAGTTCGGTCGAGATCATCGAACCGCCCCACCCATCTGCTAAAGCGCAACGTGCTGAGGCTTTGAGAATATTCTGGTAATCCTGATCCACACCGATATGGGTTCGGTGCATAATCTCAACGATCTCCCGGTCAATGCCCCGTGGAGCAGTCCCTGTCTCCCGCCAAAGTTGTTGCCGTTTGAGAGGAGCTCGTTTGAGAAATAGAATTTCTCCTTCCTGTCGACCAAACTCTGCCAGAGCTTTTTCACCCACATCAATTGCGATGTCCTGGGTGGATCGATCCCCGATTTCAACCCCAAAGTCCATGGCCAGTTGATAAAGTTTCTGCTCATCCTTTATCTGGTAGTCAGGCACCTCACCCTTCGCTGTCGCCAGAAAGAGTTCTGCTACCCCACGGGCATGGTCAGAATGAGCAGCAGCTCCTGCGGCAACCATCCGGGCAAAATTACGGGCGGCAATGGTTTCTGCCGTCGCTCCGCAGAGTCCTCGCCGTTTCGGCTTTTCGGCGGCTCCCTCTTTCTTCTTTGGAGCAGGAACCCGACAGGGCCCCATTCCGCAATTCTTACAGCAACTCCCCTCTGCCCCAATGGGGCAAGGTTTCATCGTCTCAGCCCTGTCAAAGATT
>Ga0209286_1000336_pt1 | contig 12611 bp, 10 predicted proteins | sample PPLLak1March2015_2_FD_187250 | JGI IMG/M metagenome (GOLD analysis project Ga0209286, IMG submission 187250) | Freshwater sediment microbial communities from Prairie Pothole Lake near Jamestown, North Dakota, USA - PPLs Lake P8 Core (3) Depth... | ecosystem: Environmental > Aquatic > Freshwater...
AGTACCAGTACCGCGACCGTCGTCAGCGCAAGCGCCAGTTCCGCGCCCTGTGGATTGCACGGATCAATGCCGCCTCGCGCGAGCATGGCCTGACCTACAGCGTGTTCATGAACGGCCTGTCGCGCGCTGCGATCGAAATCGACCGCAAGGTGCTGTCCGATATCGCGATCTTTGACAAGGACGCCTTTGCCAAAATCGTCGATCAGGTCAAGGCGAAGCTGGCGGCATAAGCCGTAAGAACGTCACAAAAAAGGGCCGGAAGGCCTTTTTTTGTTTGTGAAATCAGAGGGCTGACCATTCATGCGCAATCCAAACGAAATCGTGGCCGAAGCGCTTGCCGCCATCCAGGGCTGTGCCGAGTTGTCTTCGCTGGAACAGGTGAAGGCGGCGTATCTGGGCAAAAGCGGCTCGCTGACCGAGTTGCTGAAAAGCCTTGGGACAATGCCGGCCGAGGAACGGAAGGCGGCCGGCGCACGCATCAACGAGGCCAAGCAGGCGGTCGAAGCGGCTCTGAGAATGCGTCGCGAAGGATTGCAGCAGGCCAAGATGGAACGGCAGCTGGCCGCGGAAACCGTCGACGTCACGCTGCCGGGACGCGGCCTGGGATGCGGTGGCCTGCATCCGGTTTCGCGCACGCTGTCGCGCATCGAAAAGCTTTTCCGCTCGATCGGGTTCGAAGTGGCCACCGGGCCCGAAGTCGAGACCGATTTCTACAACTTCACCGCACTCAACATTCCGCAGGACCATCCCGCGAGGGCGATGCACGATACCTTCTATCTGCAAAGCGGCGATCTGCTGCGCACGCATACCTCTCCGGTGCAGGTCCGCTACATGCAAAATCATCAGCCGCCTCTGCGCATTATCGCGCCCGGGCGGGTCTACCGCTGCGATTCGGACGTGACGCATACGCCGATGTTCCATCAGATCGAGGGTTTGTGGGTCGATGAAACGGTATCGTTCGCCGATCTCAAGGGTGTTCTTGCCGATTTCATGCGCAATTTCTTCGAGCGCGAGGATCTGCCGGTGCGCTTCCGTCCGTCATTCTTTCCCTTCACCGAACCCTCCGCCGAGATGGATATCGGCTGCGTGATGTGCGGCGGGGAGGGTTGCCGGGTCTGCTCGCATACCGGCTGGCTGGAAGTGCTGGGATGCGGCATGGTCCATCCGAACGTCTTCAAGCACGTCGAGATCGATACCGAGCGCTTCATCGGCTTTGCCTTCGGTCTTGGCGTGGAGCGTCTGGCGATGCTGCGCTATGGTGTCGACGATCTGCGCTTGTTTTTCGAAAACGACCTCAGGTTTCTCAAAATATTCAATTAATTAGGGCGCGTTTATCATGCAATTTCCAGAATCATGGCTGCGCAGTCTGGTCAATCCAGCGCTCGATACCCGCGAACTTGCCCACGCCCTGACCATGGCCGGACTCGAAGTCGAGGCCTTGACTCCCGCCGCGGCGCCCTTCCACAACGTCGTCGTGGCGGAGATCCTGTCGGCGGAAAAACACCCGGACGCCGACCGGCTGCGGGTGTGCCAGGTCGATGTGGGCGAAACCTCGCCGGTGACCATCGTCTGCGGCGCGCCCAATGCCGCAGCAGGGCTTAAGGTGCCGTGTGCCCGGCCTGGCGCCAGACTTCCGGATATCGAAATCAAGGTCGCCAAGGTACGCGGAGTCGAGTCCTTCGGCATGTTGTGTTCGACCCGTGAACTCGGGCTCGAGGGGACGGCTGACGGCCTGATGGTGCTCGATGCAGAGGCGCCGGTAGGTGAGGATATCCGCAACTATCTCAATCTGGATGACACGCTGATCACCCTCAAACTCACGCCGAACCGTGCCGATTGCCTGTCGATTCAGGGTCTTGCGCGCGAGGTCGGGGCGATTGCCGGCACGGAGGTCCGTTTTCCGGCGGTTTCGGAGGTGCCAGGCGAAATCGCTGACACCCTGCCGGTGCGCGTGTCGGCGACCGACGCCTGTCCGCTCTATGTCGGCAGGGTGGTGCGTGGACTCGATGCCCAGGCGCCCACGCCGCGCTGGATGGCTGAGCGGCTCGAGCGCAGCGGCATCCGCCCGCTGAGCGCCCCCGTGGATGTCACCAATTACGTGTTGCTCGAACTCGGTCAGCCGATGCACGCCTTTGCCCTTTCCCGGCTGCGCGGCGGCATCGAGGTACGCATGGCGCGAGCGGGGGAAACCCTGGAGTTGCTGAACGACCAGACGGTCGAACTGGAACCGGATATGCTGGTGGTGGCCGACGACAGCGGCCCAGTCGCCCTGGCAGGAATCATGGGGGGGCGGCACAGCAGCGTGGAGACGGTGACGGTTGACGTTTTCCTCGAGGCTGCATTCTTCTCGCCCACGGCCATTGCGGGCCGGGCACGCCGTCTGGGCTTGTCCACTGATTCGTCGCACCGCTTCGAACGCGGCGTCGATTTTGGCGCAACGCGCCGTGCCATGGAACGGGCGACCCAGCTTTTGATCGATATCTGCGGCGGTCGCGCCGGCCCGATCATCGAGTCCGTGGCTGACCTGCCCCGGCGCGATCCCATCACACTGCGTCTGGCCCGCCTGAATCGCGTGGCGGGCGTTCAACTGGATGCTGATGCCGTTGCACGCAATCTCGGTGCATTGGGGGCAGCCGTTGCGCGACACGACGAGGCCTTGGTCGTTACGCCTCCCAGCTATCGCTTCGACCTGGCGATCGAGGAAGACCTGATCGAGGAGGCGGTGCGGCTTTACGGCTACGACAACGTTCCGGCGCAGCCCCCTGCGGCGCCATCGCTGATGCTGCCGCAGGACGAAACCCGTCTGGACGAAGATGCCCTGCGACAGATGCTGGTGGATGCCGATTACCAGGAGGTCATTACCTACAGCTTCGTCGACCCGACCTGGGAAAGTGCCCTGCAATCAGGTTTTGATCCGCTCGCTCTGGTCAATCCCATCGCCAGCCAGTTGTCGGTAATGCGAACCACTTTGTGGGGCGGGTTGCTGCAGACCCTGCGCCACAACCTCAATCGGCAGCAGGATCGCGTGCGCCTGTTCGAACTCGGCAGGATCTATCTGTCAGGCAGCGACGGTTTGCTGCAGCCGATGAAGCTTGGCGGGCTGGCTTATGGCCCCGCCCAACCCGAACAATGGAGTGCAGCCGCGCGGCGTGTCGATTTTTTTGACGTCAAGGGCGACATCGAAAGGCTCTTCGACGGAAGCCTGGAATTCCAGCGCGGAGAGCATCCCAGCCTGCACCCAGGGCAATGCGCCCGCATACTGCTGAATGGTCAGGGAGTCGGCTGGCTCGGCTCGCTGCACCCTGCGCTGACCCAGTCTTTTGATTTGCCCATGGCGCCAGTGCTGTTTGAGATCGACAGTGAGGCTGTTTCGTGGCGGGTTCTGCCACGTCATGTTGCGCTTTCGAGATTCCCGCAGGTGCGGCGTGATCTGGCTTTTGTCGTCGCAAAAGACATCCTGGCAGGCGAGGTGCTGGACACCTTGCGGCAGTCTGCCCCCGTGTTCATCCAGTCCCTCGGCGTGTTCGACGAGTACCGTGGACCAGGGCTTGCCGGAAACCAAAAAAGCCTTGCTTTCCGGGTAGTTATGCAAGATACTCAACGCACTCTGACGGATAAGGAAGTGGAGGATGCGGTAGCCAATATGGCTGACGCAGTCATCCGTAATCATGACGCCAGCCTGCGTTCGTAGAGAATTTCCCGACTCCAAGATCAAGTAATTCAAGCCGAACGATGAGCACCCTGACCAAAGCAGACCTCGCTGAACTTCTATTCGAGAAAGTGGGACTGAACAAGCGCGAGGCGAAGGATGTCGTCGAGTCGTTCTTCGACGAGATCAGACACGCTCTAGAGCAGGGCGACATCGTCAAGTTGTCCGGCTTCGGCAATTTCCAGTGTCGTGAAAAACCGCAACGTCCTGGCCGCAACCCCAAGACTGGGGAGGAAATGCCGATTTCCGCGCGCCGTGTGGTGACTTTTCACGCTAGCCAGAAACTCAAATCGCAGGTAGAAGGCGCTACCCTTGGAACGCCCGCAACCGACTGAACTCCCGCCGATTCCGCCCAAGCGCTATTTCACCATTGGTGAAGTATCCGAACTTTGTGCGGTCAAGGCGCACGTGCTGCGCTACTGGGAACAGGAATTCACCCAGTTGCGACCCGTCAAACGGCGCGGCAACCGGCGTTATTACCAGCATCATGAAGTCCTGCTGATTCGCCGCATCCGCGAACTGCTGTATGACGAGGGATTTACCATCCATGGCGCCCGTCAGAGACTAGAGCATGATCAGAACGGAGAAGGGCAGCCTGCTGCCGCCAAGGAAATTTCAGCCGCAGCCAATCTGCGTGGCGAACTCGCCGCGATCCTGAAAATTTTGAGCTGATCTCCTTCCGCGCGGCACGCCTCCTCTGTTAGAATCTCGGGCTTCGTCGGGGCGTAGCGCAGCCTGGTAGCGCACCTGCATGGGGTGCAGGGGGTCGGAAGTTCGAATCTTCTCGCCCCGACCAATTTCGTATCCGTGTTGCAGTTCGACACGCAACACCCTCCAGCCAGCGAGGTTTCCTGGCTGAACTATTTGGCATAATCCACACTCGCTGGTGCGCTTGTCAGTCCGAGCGTAATAGACGCGTCGCTCGAACGAGATCAAGCCCTCGAGCCTACGGAGTAGGCACGTTTTGTCGGGATGCTTGCACCCAAGAATGTAACGCCCGACTGACACGCTGTTGAATTGTCATCCTTCATTCCAAAACAGGAGAGTCTCAAATGGAACACGCTTTGCCCGCCTTGCCCTTCGCCATGGACGCGCTCGCACCGCACATGTCCCAGGAAACCTTCGAGTACCACTACGCCAAGCATCATCAGGCCTATGTCACCAACCTCAACAACCTGATCAAGGGCACCGAATTCGAACCGATGGATCTGGAGTCCATTGTCAAAAAGGCGCCGGCTGGCGGCATTTACAATAACGCCGCCCAGGTGTGGAACCACAGCTTCTTCTGGAACTGCCTCAAGCCCAATGGCGGCGGTGCACCGAGCGGCGGGCTGGCTGACGCCATCAACGGCAAGTGGGGCGGTTATGACGAGTTCAAGAAGGCTTTCCAGGCCAGTGCCGTGGGCAACTTCGGCTCCGGTTGGACCTGGCTGGTGAAAAAGGCTGATGGCTCGGTCGATATCGTCAACATGGGTGCTGCAGGGACGCCGCTGACGACCGGCGACACGCCGTTGCTGTGCGTCGACGTTTGGGAGCATGCCTACTACATCGACTACCGCAATCTGCGTCCCAAGTTTGTCGAGACCTTCCTCAATAACCTCGTCAACTGGGACTTTGCTGCGGCGAATTTTGCCCGCTGAGCAGACCCACAAACCAATAAGCAGTTGATCAGTGGCCCGCCATGTTTCATGGTGGGCCATTTTGTTTTGGGGAGACCAATACAAACCGGGCGGCGATCTCTTCCAAGAAGGTGAGTTGAGGTCGCATGCATCGGGGGTTTCGGCGAGGTCGGCACAGCCGGGCTTCGTGCTAGACTGCCGCGATAAATCGAGGCAAGGATGGCCGAGGAGACTGATCTTTCGCGTACCGAACCGGCAAGTCCGCGGCGCCTGCAGCAGGCGCGAGCAGCGGGCGATGTGCCGCGTTCAACCGAACTCACCGTGTGGGTCGTGTTGCTGTCGGCATTTGTCGCGCTGGGCTGGCTCGCCCCGCGCCTGCTGCAGGGGCTGGGTGAACTGGTGCAGGTTTCCTTGCGTCATGCCGGACAGCCCGACCAGGATCCGCTCGTGATGGCCCAGGCTCTGGAGTTGCTGCTGCTCTTCCTTCCCCTGCTGGCGGTGGTTTTCATCGCTGCCCTGGTGTCGCCGATGCTGCTGTCCGGCTGGGTGTTTGCTCCGCAGTCCATGCAGGCCGACGTTCGCCGCCTCAATCCTCTCGCAGCGTTAGCGCGCCTGTTTTCCTACGAGGCATGGTTCGACGTTCTGAAGACCCTGCTCAAGCTGATGCTGGTGGCCGCGGCCGTGTGGTGGGCGTTCTCGTCAGGCTGGACAACCTTGCTCGGATTGCCGGCCGGCGGCGTTGAATCTGCCGCCACTGCGGCATCGGCGTGGGTCGGTCGCGGAGTGCTGGCGGTGATAGGGGCTTTGGCAATCGTCGCCGTACTTGATGGCGGCTGGCGCTGGTGGCGTTACCTGCGCCGTCACGCAATGACCTGGCAGGAAGTGCTGGCTGAAGCGCGTGAGGCAGAGGGCAGTCCGGAAATGCGGGCGCGGATGCGTCAGCGTCAGCAGCAGGGTGGAGCGAAACCAGAGATGCAGGCTTCGCCGCCCCCTGATGGAACCTCTAGCCACTCGACCAAGCCCGCAAGCGGGCAAGTCGCTGGTTATCCCCAACCCTCCCCTCGAACGGGGGAGGGGGTAAACGTTAGGCCCACGTCGATAAACGAGGTGATCGGGTGAATGCCGAGGGGGTGATGCTGCTGGGCGTACCGCTCAACCGGCTGGCTGTGCCGGTGCTGGTCATGCTGATCCTGGCGATGATGGTGCTGCCGCTGCCAACCATCATGCTGGACGTGCTGTTCACGCTCAACATCGCACTTTCCATGATCGTGCTGCTGGTCAGCCTCAACGCGCGTCGACCACTGGATTTTTCGGTTTTCCCGACGGTTCTGCTGCTGACTACCTTGTTCCGGCTGGCGCTGAACGTCGCTTCAACCCGCATCATCCTGTTGCAGGGCCACACCGGTCCCGAAGCGGCAGGCAAGGTGATCGAATCCTTCGGCAATTTCCTGGTGGGCGGCAACTACACCGTCGGCCTGGTGGTGTTCCTGATCCTGGTCATCATCAACTTTGTCGTCATCACCAAGGGCGCTGGCCGGATAGCCGAGGTGGCGGCACGGTTCACCCTGGACTCGATGCCGGGCAAGCAACTGGCGGTGGATGCCGATCTCAATGCGGGCTTCATCACTGAAGCCGAGGCACGTTCGCGTCGCGCCGAGATCAACCGCGAGTCCGATTTTTATGGCGCCATGGACGGCGCGTCCAAGTTCGTGCGCGGCGATGCCGTCGCCGCCATCATCATCCTGCTGGTGAACCTGATCGGCGGCGTCACCGTCGGCCTGCTGCAGCACAACCTGGGCATGACCGAAGCGCTGGGACGTTATGCACTGCTGACCATAGGCGATGGTCTGGTGACGCAGATCCCGGCACTGATCATTTCGACCGCTGCCGGCCTGGTGGTGAGCCGCGCGTCGAGCGAGCAGGATCTGAGCCGGGAGTTTTCCGCCCAGGTTTTCGGCAAGCCGCAGACCTTGTTCATCGCGGCAGCGGTGCTGGCGGTACTGGGAGCCATTCCCGGCACGCCTCACGTGGCTTTTCTGAGCATTGCCGCAATACTTGCCGCCGCCGGTTTCTGGATCAGCCGACGACAGCGTGAGCCACAATCGTTCGATGTCGAGGAGATGGAGCCTGACGAGGAAGCCGAGGCGCCGGCTGACGTCAGCTGGGAAGACATCCCGCCGATTGACGTGCTCGCCCTCGAGGTGGGGTATCGCCTGATTCCGCTGGTCGACCGCAACCAGGGCGGGATGGCACTGGCGCGCATTACCGAGGCACGCCGCCGCTTTGCGGCCGACATGGGGCTGGTGGTGCCGCTGATTCGCGTGCGCGACAACCTGGAACTCAAACCGAACGCCTATCGCGTCAGCCTGAAAGGCGTGGTGCGCGCGCGCGGAGTGATTCCGAACGGACAGGTGCTGGCAGTCGACACGGGTGAGGTGCTGGGGCGAATCGACGGTGAAGCCGGCACCGATCCCCTGACCGGCCTGCCTGGCGTCTGGATTGCCGCTGAGCGGGTGGAGGAGGCCGCGCTTCGGGGTTTCGTCGTGCTCGAGGCGCCTGAACTGATCGCGCGCCAGGTCGAGGCAGTTTTTCGTCATCATGCGGCCGAACTGCTGGGGCGGACCGAGGTGCAGCAACTACTCGACAGCCTGTCGCGCAGCCATCCTGGTCTGATCGAGGATGTCACGCCGCGCTATTTGCCGCTGACGACCGTGCAGGCCGTATTGCAGCAGTTGATCGACGAGGGCGTGTCGATACGCGATGCGCGCACCCTGTTCGAGACACTGGCTGCGCGTGCACCGACCACCCAGGCGATCGACGAGCTTGTAGAAAGCGTGCGCGCGGCACTCGGCCGCAGCATCGTCGATCGGCTGTTCGAGGGGGCCGACACGCTGCAGGTGGTCGGCCTTGGTGCGGATACCGAAGCCCGGCTGCTCAACGAAATGGGTGAAGAAGGCGAGGCACTGCTGACGCCGATGACGCTGGATGCCCTCAACGAGGCGGCCGAGCGTGCCGTGGCCAGCCAGGAAGCGGCGGGTCATCCGGCCGTGCTTCTGGTTTCCCCCGGGCTGCGGCCGGTGATGTCACGGCTGTTGCGGCGCGGACTGCCGAGGTTGGCAGTGATTTCCTATGCGGAGATTCCTGCCGATAAAATTGTCCAGGTCAGCGTCCAGATGGAAACAGGAGAAAACTCATGAGCGTGCACCGTTATCTAGCCGCCAGCGCCCGTGAAGGCCTCGCCCGCGTCCGCAGCGAACTGGGCGACGATGCCGTGGTCCTGTCGACGCGCCCGCATGCGCAGGGCGTCGAGTTGCTTGCCAGTGCCTATGCTGACCTGACTCACCCGCTCGAGCCGGATGTCGAAAGCGCGTCGGGATCGCGCATCCTGAGTGAACTGGCACGCCTGCGCAGCATGCTGCAGAACCAGCTGGCGGGGTTTGCCTGGAATGCGACCAGGCGTCGCGACCCGCGTCGGGTCGCGGTTTTGCAGGCACTTTTCGCAGCGGGTTTCGGCAGTACGCTGTCGCGTGCGCTGGCCGCGCGCCTGCCACGCCAGCTCGACAGCGAAGCCGGGACGCGCTGGCTGCGCCAGGTGCTGGTGCGCAATCTGCCGGTGCTTGACCGCGGCAGCGACCCGATCGCCAAGGGCGGTGTCTATGCCCTGGTGGGCCCGACCGGTGCGGGCAAGACAACCACCCTGGCGAAGCTGGCAGAGCGGGCGGTGCGTGCGCACGGCGCTTCCCAGGTGGCGCTGGTATCCGCCGATGCCTTCCGCATCGGCGCCGAGTCGCAGCTGCGCATCTACGCCGATCTGCTCGGTGTCGAGGTCCATGTCGCGGCCGATATGGCGGCGCTGGCCCAGACCTTGGGGCGGCTGTCTTCCAGGCGCCTGGTGCTGATCGACACCTCGGGTTACAGCCCTAGCGACCCGCGGGTGTCCTTGATCCACGGGCTCGACGGCTTGGGTGTGCGCCGTCTGCTGGTGCTGTCCGGCAGCCAGCAGGGTGCGGCCATCGAGCAGGCACTGCTGCATTTCGGGCGTGGTGCGGCCGGTTGCATCCTCAGCAAGCTGGATGAAACACCCCAGGCTGGTGCGGCGCTGGATGCGCTGATACGGCATCGCCTGCCGCTGGCCTATGTCAGCAGCGGCCAGCGTGTCCCGGAAGACCTTCATGCCCCGAATGCCGCCTATCTGGTCGATCGCGCACTGAAGGGCGGGCAACTCGCCACCCCCTACGCGTTGAAGAGCGAAGACTGGCCGCTGTTTGCCGGAATCGAAGCCGAGCGCGGCGAACAACGTGCCGGCTGACCAGGCCGCCGGCCTGCGTCGGCTGCGCCAGGCGCAGACCCCGATCTGCGTCACCTGTTTCCTAGATCGTGCCGCGTCCACCCAGGCGTTGTTGCGCGCCCTGTCGGTTTTGGGGAAACGTATCCTGCTGGTGGACATGGACGGCCGACATCTTGCCGTGAGCCGAACCCAGAGTCTGTTCGACTGGCGCCAGCAACTGCAGCGGAGACAACTGCAGGGATTGCCGTTGCCGCATGGCGAGGGCCTGTATGCTCCGGGAGCACGAGGTGGTGATGCCGAGATACTCGAGGCGGCCCATGCCTACGACTGCGTCGTGTTCGACGCGGGCGTGCTGTCGTCGTCCCTCGACCTTGCGACAGGACGGACACAAACGCTGGTGCTGCAGGTTGACGCCACGGCGGATTCTCTCGCGCTTGGTTACTCCCTGCTGAAAACCCTTCACGCTGCGGACGGTGCTTCAAATGTCCTGCTGTACGGTGCTGCTTCGGCCTGCATTCGCCTGACCCAGGCAGCCCGGCATTTTCTCGGCGAGGCGATGGCGCGCCGGGTGTGGGCGGCTGCCGAGGAAGATGAACATTTCGCCGCGCTTGCCGCTAGAATTGCGTCAGAGGAGACGGGCCATCAGGCTCGTGAGGAAGCAGGGGTAACCCCGAAACATGGCTAAACAACAGTCGTTTCAAGAAGAGCAAGTCAACAAATACGCCCCACTGGTGAAACGGATCGCCTACCACATGATGGCGCGCCTGCCCGCCAGCGTCGAAGTCGACGACCTGATCCAGGTCGGACTGATCGGCCTGATGGACGCGGTATCCCGCTTCGACGGTACCCAGGGCGCGCAGTTCGAGTCCTATGCGACCCAGCGCATCCGCGGTGCCATGCTCGACGAGCTGCGCGAGGCCGACTGGCTGCCGCGTCATGTACGACAAAAGTCCCGGCAAATCGAGACCGCCATCCACACCCTGCAGCAACGCCTCGGGAAGCCACCGACGGAGCAGGAAATCTCCAAGGAAATGGGCATTCCCATCGATCAGTACCAGGGCATGCTGAACGATGTCAAAGGCTCCCAGCTTCTCTATTACGAAGATTTTTCCGACGACGACAGTGCCAATTTTCTCGAGCGCTACCTGGTCGATGGCAGCAGCGACCCGCTCGCCCTGCTCGAGGACGAGGGCTTCAGGGCCAGCCTGATCGAAGCCATCCATACCTTGCCCGAGCGCGAACGCAGCATGATGGGCATGTACTACGAACAGGACATGAACCTGAAGGAAATCGGCGTGGTGCTGGGCGTGTCGGAGTCGCGCGTGTGCCAGCTGCACTCGCAGGCCGTCGCGCGGCTACGCGCGCAACTCAAGGTCTGGAAAGATTGATCACCTGCCTTTTGCCCTGAAGGACGCCAGGGGCACAAGGTCAATCCCGGCCAACAACCGGGATTTTTTTCGTCTAGGGTTTTGTTCTGCCGGTCGGCTGCCAGCGCTTAAGCAATAGCGCATTTGTCACCACCGACACTGAGCTCATCGCCATCGCCGCACCGGCGATGACCGGGTTGAGCATTCCGGCTGCCGCCAGCGGTATCCCCAGCGTGTTGTATATAAAGGCGAAGAACAGGTTCTGGCGTATTTTTCGCAGGCCGGCTCGCGACAGCTCGATCGCGTCCGGCAGCACAGACAACTCGTTGCGCATCAGGGTGATGTCGGCCGTTTCAACCGCGATATCCGAGCCGCCGCCGATGGCGAAACTGACGTCGGCGGCGGCAAGCGCTGGCGCGTCGTTGATGCCGTCGCCTGCCATGCCGACGACCTTGCCGCTCCTCTTAAGATCACGTATCAGGGCTTCCTTGTCGGCCGGGCGTTGTGCAGCATGCCACGCTTCGATTCCGGCGGCGGCAGCGATGCGCGCCGCCGTGGTTTCGCTGTCGCCGGTCGCCATCAACACCTGCAGGCCCAGACCGCGCAGACGCGTGACTGCGCTGCGGGCGTCGGCACGCAGCGGGTCGTCGATCAGAATATGGCCCAGCAGGTGCCCGCGGTGCGCGACCGCCACGCAGGTCTCATCGCTCTCGCACACCGCGCCTACACCCGAGGCGGCGGCGACGAAATCGGGCGTTCCCAGGAGGGAGGGAGCCCCATCAAGCATGGCGCTGATGCCCTGTCCGGGGGCGGCGTGGAATCCACTGACCGCGACCTTGGTGAGTCCGCGCTCGGCGGCGGCGTCGAGGATCGCCCGCGCCAAAGGATGTTCGGAACCGGCTTCCAGGCTGGCGGCACAACGCAGCAAATCGGCTTCGTCGACGCCAGGCGCCGGTCGAAGCGCGGTGACCACCGGCTTGCCCTGGGTCACGGTGCCGGTCTTGTCCAGCACCAGGATATCGAGTCGTCCGGCATGCTCGAGCGCGGCGGCCGAGCGGGGCAGGATGCCAAGTTGGGCTCCGCGCCCGGTCGCCACCATCACCGCGGTCGGTGTCGCCAGCCCGAGGGCGCAGGGGCAGGCGATCACCAGCACGGCGACGGCATTGATCAGTGCCTGCGCGGCGTCGCCCCCCAGCCACCACCAGCCGGCAAAAGTCAGTGTGGCAATGCTCACGACGATCGGTACGAACACTCCGGCGATGCGGTCGGCGAGGCGCTGGATCGGTGCCTTGCTGCCCTGGGCGGCTTCGACCAGGCGGACGATCTCGGCCAGCTGGGTGTGGCTGCCGACCCCGGTGGCGATCAGCTTGAGCGTGCCATGCTGGTTTTGTGTGCCCGCGTAGGCGCGCGAGCCAGCCTGTTTCTCCACCGGCATCGGCTCGCCGCTGAGCATGGCTTCATCGACACTGGACACGCCGGAGGTCACTTCGCCGTCAACCGGCAGACGTTCGCCCGGCCTGACGATCACCGTGTCGCCGGGCATGATCTGGGCGATATCCACTTCGCTCGCCACGCCGTCGCGCTCGACCCGTGCGGTTTTTGGCGCCAGCTGGATCAGCGCCTCGATC
>Ga0209286_1000343_pt1 | contig 12444 bp, 9 predicted proteins | sample PPLLak1March2015_2_FD_187250 | JGI IMG/M metagenome (GOLD analysis project Ga0209286, IMG submission 187250) | Freshwater sediment microbial communities from Prairie Pothole Lake near Jamestown, North Dakota, USA - PPLs Lake P8 Core (3) Depth... | ecosystem: Environmental > Aquatic > Freshwater >...
TCGGAAGAAAAGATTGTGGTTACTGGTAGCAGCCTTCAGGTCAGACCGTGGCTGAGCGGCCTTTTCACACTTTTGATCGTGCTCGTGGTGATCGGCGGGTTGGCTGTCCTGGGCTTGGGGTTTATCCGCTCCTTGTTGATCATGACGATCGATGGCGGAGGGCCTTACCACAATACCAGCGATGTGGCTGACCTGGAGGGCGACGGCGACCTGGACGTGATCCTGGTGAACCTGCGTCAGGAATCAGAGTCCACCCTGTGGCACCAGATCACCCTGTGGACCAACCGGGGCGGCGGGCGATTCACTTCGCAACTGTTCCAAACGCCGCCGTTCTTGTATCTCTCAGCAGCTGCCGGGGATCTGGATAAGGATGGTGATGCGGACTTGATGCTGCTCAGGTCAGACGGCCTGGAGCTGTACCTCAACCAGGGCGGCGACCAGGGTGGTGTGGCCGGCGAGTTCAAGCGCCACGGATTCACAGGTCCATCTCAGAACACGGGCACCCCTGGGTCGATCGTCCTGGGTGACCTGGACCGCAACGGTTCCCTGGATGGTTTTGTCGCCGGCTGCTGCAGCATGTTCATGGAAGGGCACGACAGCTATCCTGATCTTTATTTACCTTCGATCTCGTGGGCCTGGGTCAGCGCCTGGACGCCGGAGAGCTGGCTGCAGGGTGAGATCATCCGCCAGGGGGAGCTGGATGACCTGCGCATGCGCGATGCCGCACTGGGGGACGTGGACGGCGATGACGACCTGGACGTTTATGCCGCTCATCTGGCGCCAAGGATGGACCCCGGCGGCGATGCTGCAGACCGGGTGCTGCTAAACGATGGATCGGGCAGCTTCCACGATTCAGGCCAGCGGCTGGGTGATACGGACAGTTTCTCCGTTGCCCTGGGGGATATCGACGGCGACAGCGATCTGGACGCCCTGGTGGGGAAGCAAGATGGGGCTGCCGTGTGGATCAACCAGGGCGGGGGTGCGGGTGAATATGTCGCATCCGGGCAGGAGCTTCCCTGGGATGAGACCCACTCCGTCGCCCTGGCCGATTTCGATGGGGATGGCAACCTGGATGCCCTGGTTGCCGGGATAAAGCAGGCCTCCGTCTGGTTGAACGATGGTCAAGGCAGGATGGCTCTGGCACCACCGCGCTTCCGCTACTCAGAACGACACGCCCTGGCAGTCGGAGACTTCAACGACGATGGATATATGGATATTTTCGCCGCGGCGTATACCGAAGCTTACAGCCTGTGGCTCAACCGCGGCGATGGCACCTTCCGCATCGGGAAGCTGTGGTAAGCATCGTATTTCATTCCTAGCGATTTCACTTACAAACGGGTTTCCAGCCCTGCATAATCGGTTATGATTGTCTCCTGAACCGACTGAGCCTCGGCATCCACGGAGCATATCGATGACTTACGCCACACCATCCCGTACTGCCCGCCGGCAGGCCCTGCACAACCAGATCCGCCGCCTGGAAGCGCGCCTGGTCCAGCTCGAAGCGCTCAACCAGCGCTTCTCCTGGTATCGCCTGGGCGTGCTTGTCCTGGGGGTGATCGCGGTCGCGGCGGCTGCTATCATCGAGGCTGATATCCGCCTGCCGCTGTTGGGCTCAGCCCTGGCGTTCTCTGTCGTGGTCATCCTGCACCGGCGCCTGGAGAGCTGGATCAAGCGCTTCTGCATCTGGCTGAAAATGCGCCGCAGCCAGGCGAGTCGTATGGACCTGGACTGGGAGAATATCGGTCCAAACCCTCCCGCGGCTCAACTGCCGACGCGCAGCTCGCTGGATATCGACCTGGACCTGAGCGGCCCGCGCTCACTGCACCTCCTAATGGACCAGACGTCCTCGATAGGAGGCAGCCACCTCCTGGCGGAGTGGCTGGCGCAGCCCGTCCCGCAGGTGGATGAGATCGCTGCTCGCCAAAGCGTGGTGCGCGAGCTGGTCGACCTGCCGCGCTTTCGCGACCGGCTGCGCCTCAACTTGCGCCTCATCTCTGACGAGCCGCTGAACGGCGAGCGCCTGCTGCGCTGGCTGGATGCCGATTTCCCGGTGGAGCGCTTGAAATGGCTGCTGCTCGTGGCAATCCTTTTCACTCTCTTGAACGCGGTGTTGTTCTTTTTGAATATCAGCGGCAGGCTGCCGGTCTATTGGCCTTACAGCCTGGCGCTTTACCTGGTCTTCTACTTCGCCAACGCCGGCGTGGTGGGCGGATTCCTGGAGGCGGTGGTCGAGCTGGACCAGGAGCTGGAAAAATTCCGCCTGGTGCTGCGCCACCTGGAGACTTTCCCCTACAAGGACCGCCAGCACCTGCGCGGGTTGTGCGCTCCCTTCTGGGCTGGCGATCGACCTTCGCACTACCTGCGCCGCATCCGGCTTGTGACCGCCGCCGTCGGATTGCGCTCCAATCCCCTGTTAGGGCTGCTGCTCAATGCTGTGCTGCCCTGGGATTTCCTGTTCGCATACCGGGCTGGGGGTTTGCGCCAGCGTGCCGCAGCTGTGATTCCGGCCTGGCTGGATGCCTGGCACCGCCTGGATGCGCTGTGCTCGCTGGCGAGTTTTGCTCACCTCAATCCTGGGTATGCTTTCCCTGAATTTATCGCTGCTGATGGGGAAGCTGAGCCGGTCTTCGAGACGCACGACATTGGGCACCCGCTCATCCCCGCTGAACGGCGTGTGGGCAACGATTTGACCATCCCTGCCTTAGGCGAAGTGTTCCTGATCACCGGGTCGAACATGTCGGGAAAAAGCACCTGGCTTAAGACGCTGGGGATCAACCTGTGCCTGGCGTATGCCGGGGGTCCTGTCTGTGCTACCAGCCTGCGCCTGCAGCCCCTGCGCCTGCATACCTGCATGCGCATTAGCGACTCGATTGCCAACGGTTTCTCTTACTTCTATGCCGAGGTCAAGTGCCTGCGCAGCCTGCTGGATAAGCTGGGTGATAACCATCCCCTGCCGCTGCTCTATCTGATCGATGAGATCTTCCGGGGCACCAACAACCGCGAGCGGCTGGCGGGCAGCCGTGCCTACACCCGCACCCTGATCGGCGCGCGCGGTGCCGGGCTGATTGCCACCCATGACCTGGAGCTTGCCAGCCTGGCGGAGCACAGCTTGCAGGTGCACAACCTCCACTTTCGCGACGAGGTATCTGCGGGGCAGCTGGTCTTCGATTACCGCCTGCGTCCGGGCTCCAGCCCCACCACCAATGCGTTGCGGATCATGCAGCTGGAAGGCCTGCCCGTAGACGGCGAATCCCAGCCGGATCCATGGCAGACATCCCACCCGGACCAGGACAAGCTGCTGCGCTCGCCCGGAAAGGGCATCTTTTTCGTGTAAAATTGGCACATTTGGAGCTCTGCAAATTAGTAGTAAGTCAATGTAATGATGATGGATACTACCTTAACGCTTGCACAAACTATGTCATTCCGAACCCTGGTGCTCTTTGCCAGGGTGAGGAATCCCTGCACATCCAGCCTGTGAACGCCAACGTAGGATATTCGGGGTTACGGCTTCAGGGATTCCTCTCCCTTCGACTTCGCTCAGGGCAAGCCTTCGCTGCGCTACGGGTCGGAATGCCATATCCTTCAAGATTATATTTACTGACCACGAGTAGGTAGGAGTTTAGAGTTATGGACAATCGAGTCTTGCGTCTCTTGCTGGTTATTCTCAACGTTTTTTTGGCCTTGACAGCCATCGCCGGTGGGATCGGCTTGATGACCGGCAGCCTCTCACTGCCCTTGAGCTACCTGGAAGGTTCATTCTTCACGAACTACAACATCCCAGGTCTGTCTCTAAGCATTCTGGTGGGGATCATGGCGCTGATCGCGGCGGTGCTCGTCTACCGCCGCCACCCGTTTGCTACGCTGGCATGTTTTGCATCTGCTGGCGCCATCATTATTTTCGAGATCGTGGAAGTGCTGGTCATCGGCTCCCCGGCAGGCATCGCCCGCACGCTGCAGGTTTTCTACATGGGCCTGGGAGTTATCATCCTTGGACTGGCGTTGGTGCAGTGGAATCTCGAACATAAATTCACTCCATAGGGACATAAACATGACTACAACTACCGACCTTAAAGGCGCATTGGACGAGGTCAGCGCCAGCTCAGCGGGTGGGGCGCCGTTCTTGATCGCCTATGGAGCGACTTTCCTGATCACGGGGATCATATCGTTTTTCATCCCGCGCCCGGCGGCGGCAATGATTGCCATCTTCCAGGGAGCCGCGGCGCTGCCGGCGGCCTTTTGGCTGGAGCGCCGCCTGGGTACCAGGCGCATGTCAGTCGAAAATCCATTGCGCTCGCTCTCGGGGTTGCTGGCTGTCTCCCAAGCTCTGGGGCTGCCGGCTTTGATCGTTGCCTACAGCCTCAACCCAGGCGCAGTGCCTGTACTGCTGGCGTCCCTGGGCGGGGTGCATTTTCTGCCCTACGCATGGCTGCACCGCACCAGCCTGTATACCTACCTGGGATGTGCGCTTTCCATCGGCGCTTTTATCCTTCAGATCGTTCTAGGATCAGTTGCGTTCACGTATATCTTGCTGCTTGTGGCAGTGGTGTACGGGATATCCGCGCCACTGGTCTACAAACATGCCGCCAGGTTGGTTAGAAGTGCTGACCTGCCACAGGCAACGGGCAAGTAAAATATTATTTCCAGGAGGGATATATTGAGCAGGATGCTGAACACGACCAAAGGGACCATCACCATCCGGGTCGCAGCGACAGACGATGCAAGCGCTGTGCGCGAGCTGCGCCTGGAGGCGCTAGCCAGCGAGCCGGTTGCTTTTTCTGCCGACTACGCTCTCTCAGCCGCGCAGTCTGCCGGTGATTGGGCTGATCGAATAAGGATCTTTGAGGCGGAGAAAGCAGGCGCCATCTGCATCGCCCTGTCGGATGAAGGGCCGGTCGGCATGGCAGGGCTTGCCTTAGGACATTGGCTCAAGATCCGCCATAATGGGAACATCTGGGGCGTGTATGTGCGTCTCGGTTGGCGTGGCCTGCATATTAGCGAAGCCCTCCTGCAGGAATGCATCGACTGGGGGAAAGACCATGGTGTGGCGATCTTTAAGCTGGGTGTCGCCACCACAAATTCGTCTGCCATCCGCTGCTACACACGCGCCGGATTCAGGACCTACGGTGTCGATCCCCAGGCGGTCTGCGTTGACGGCGCCTACTACGACGAGCTGCTGATGGCAAAGCCAGCCTGACCTCTACGTCAGGCGCGGCGTAAATCAGAGTTTAGGGGTAAAATAAATTTGATTGTCACCGTGGGATCACCCAGAAGAACCCAAATGGCAGAAGATCCATCAACGAACAAAACCCACAAGAAATCCAGGGGGACCCGGGCAGATCTCAGCGCCTATTCGCCGGCTACTATCTTTCGCACCCGCCACTACGACCGCGCCTCGGCAGAGTTGATCGAGCAGACTGCTCGCAAGCTGGTGCCGGCATTCCTGCTGAACTTAGATCCGCTCATGCAGCGCATTGAAAGGGCTGCCAGAAACGAGTTGCCAGCGGAGCTCCTGGATCTGGGCGACGAGGTTACGGGTTTGACTCGTTTTGTATGGGCGCAAAAGGTGTACCAGCTAGGCCCGGGGATCATCTCCCTGGTCCAACAACGACTGTCTGACTGCCAGACGGAGTCTGATCGTGATGCTTGCCGGGCAAGGAATGAGAATCTGATCGGCTTGCTGCGCTGGCATGTTGGTGAGGGTGCAGGGGCGATTCTTGACGTCTTCGATCGACTGGATGGGTACGGGAAAAGCCTGGCGAGCGTCAGCCTGGGGCTGTTGGGCGAGGGGCGTGCGGCTGGAAAGATATGGGATTTTTATCACCGGGCACGCGCTGTCCCATTGATTGCAGATTGGATTGGGGCTTTATGGGCCTTGCTTGACCTGGAAGATACGGGTTTAGATCACGAGCTGGCAGAGCTGCTGACTGAAAGGCGTATTTTCCCCGAACTGTTCGGTTTCATCTCCCGCGCCGGCGGCGAAGAGACAGCCTTGCCGCTGCTGCTGTACGCCATCGAAGTTGAGGAAGACCTGCGTCCGGATGCCTTTATGGCTCTGGTAGGCATCGTAAATCGGCTTGGCAAGCAGCGCTTCGCACAGCTGCTTGCCAGAATGGTGGAGGCAGACGCCCCACAGGAGGAAATCGAAGCCGTGGTGGCTGAGATCCTCACCTACTCGGAGACCAGGGTCAGGGAGTATTTCCCAATTTACTACCGGGGTATGCAAGCCACCGATCTGCAAAGCTTCATGCTGAGGCAATGATGGATCACGACTGCCGGATAGTCTCGATATCAATAAAAGCTCGAAGGGTTGAGTGGGGTTATGGAGGGTGAAACTCTCAAACAGGTGAACCACGGCAGTCCAGCCGGTGACGAGCTGCGCGAGCGTGAGCAGTTCTATGCTGCGCTGATGGATCGCTCGTACGACGGTCTGACGATCATCCAGGATACGCTGCTCGTCTATGCCAACCAGCGGCTGGCAGATATGTTCGGCTATCCACTCGAAGAAATCCTGAATACGCCCTATACCCGGTATATCTATCCGGATGACCTTCCCCAGGTGATGGAATACTATACCCACAGGATGGCAGGCGAACAGGTGGCTGACCTGTATGAATCAGCGATACTGACCGGGGACGGACGCCGGTTGGAAGTCGAGGTGAACGCCGGCGTGATCAGCTACCAGGGCAGGCCGGCTGACTTTGTGTATGTGCGTGATATCTCTCAGCGCAAGCAAGCCGAAATTGCCTTACGGCGCAGCGATGAGGAGCTGCGTGCTCTGGTCCAGAATCTGTCGGACCTGATATTTGTCATCGATGAGCAGGCCTGTATTAAATTTGAGACACCCTCTGTCTCCCAGACGCTTGGCTACCCGCCTGGATATCTGATCGGTAAAAAGGGTACCGATCTGATCCATCCAGACGATCAAGAGCGTGTGAAGGCCGACCTGGAGGAGGTTCTTACCCGGACAAATCCGTTCATGCCGACCGAATTCCGATTGCGCAGTGCGGATGGCAATTGGATTATGATAGAAGCAGTGGGCAACAACCTGCTGGATCACCCGGCTGTACAAGGCGTGGTGATCACCGGTCGCGAAGTCACCACACGCAAAAAAAACGAGCTTGAGCTCAAGCGGCTGAAAGAATTTAACGAGCGCATTGTGCAGAGCATGGTGGAGGGCATCCTGATCCAGGATAAGGATGGATATTACACCTTCTCAAATCCAGCGGCTTGCACGATTCTCGGATACGAGCCTGGCGAGATTGAAGGGAAGCATTGGAAAGATATCACCCCGCCGGATTACCACTCAGTCCTAGCGGCAGCTATAGACCGCCGCAAAGATGGCTTCTCGGACAGCTATGAGACCCAGATGCTGCGTAAAGATGGAGGACACATCATCACCTGGATCAGCGGCAACCCGATTTTCGACCAAGATGGCTATGCAGGCGCAGTGGCAGTTTTTGCCGATATCACAGGGTTAAAGACCACTGAGCTGCGCGTCCGGCGGCTGCTTGACCAGCAGATCACCGTCAACCGGCTGGCTTTAACCCTGGGAAATCTGACGGACCTGGAGGATATTTATACAACAACCGCTGAGCTTGTGCAGGACCTGGTGCCAGCGGATGTCTTCATTGTTGCCCTTTACGACCATGATAAGAAGCTGATCCGGGCGGGATATATCAGTGCTTATGGCGAACAATTCCCGGCAGGGCAGTTCCCGAATATCGAGTATGGAGATGACCACCATTCAGTCTTCAGGCAGGTGTTAGAAGACGGGCTGCCGGTGTTTCTTGGCGATCACCAATTGCGGACTGATGCGTTTGATAGAGCTTTTTCTGCTGCCCCAGAGATGAGCCCAGACCACCAGCGTTTGCTGAAATTGATCCAGGCGAACTCTAAATCTTCTCTAGCAGTGCCGATGAAAGTCGGCGGGGAGACGCAGGGAGTCTTATTGGTGCAAAGCCGCGAGCAGGACGTCTACGACCGCGAGGATATCGACCTGCTCTCCGCTCTGGGAAATATGGCAGCCATTGCCGTCCAGAATGCATTGCTCTTGGAGCAGGCTCGCCAGCAGTCGCAGGCGATCCAGCAAATTATTGATACGGTGCCCGAGGGTGTGCTCCTACTTGATCCCGAACACCGCATCCTCCTGGCGAATCCGATAGCACAGGTCTTCCTGCAGGCACTATCGGGATCGGACGTAGGAGAACGGCTGACCACATTGGGAGATAACCAGCTAGACGAACTGCTTGTCTCTCCCCGTAGTGGCATCTGGCATGAGGTCAGCTCCGCCGGTCGGATCTTTGAAACGGCGGCACGTCCAATCGAAAGCGGACCCAGTCGCGGCGGCTGGGTGGTGGTAGTGCGCGAAGTCACCCGGCAGCGAGAGGCAGAGCGGCGTATCCAGCAGCAGGAACGGCTGGCGACGGTGGGCCAACTGGCGGCAGGGATTGCGCACGATTTCAATAATATTATGTCGACCATCGTGCTGTACGCGCAGATGTCCACCCAATCGCCATGGATCCCCGCCCGTGACCGGGAACACATCTCCACGATCTACCAGCAAGCCATGCAGGCTACTGAGCTGATCCGCCAAATATTGGATTTCTCCCGGCGCTCAGTGCTTGAACGCCAGCCGATCTCTTTACGACCGCTTTTGAAGGAACAGGTGCGCCTCTTCGAGCGCACATTGGGTGAGGACATCATCATCGAGCTGGTTGGGATGCGGGAGCGCTGTCTGGTTTTTGCTGATCCAACCCGTATGCAGCAGGTGTTGCTCAATCTGGCGCTCAACGGGCGAGATGCCATGCCCGGCGGCGGAGTCTTGCAGATCGGTCTGGACCAGATCGAGATAAAGGAAGGCGATAAATCTCTGCTGCCAGAGATGCCGGCTGGCAGGTGGGTGCGCCTGACGGTCACCGATAGCGGAAATGGGATCGAGCCAGAGCACCTCCCGCATATCTTCGAGCCTTTCTACACAACCAAAAGCCCGGGAGAAGGCACCGGCCTGGGCCTTGCGCAAGTGTATGGTATTGTCAGCCAGCACGATGGCTTCATTGACGTTCAGTCAACGCCAGGGAGCGGATCAACTTTCACCATTTACCTGCCAGCGCTGCAAGAAAACCTGACCGGCATCCCCGATCTGGATACCGGACCTCTGTTGAAAGGCCATGAGGAGACCATCCTCGTCGTCGAAGACAGCGTTTTCACCCGCCAGGCCCTGGTGGACAGCCTGGAGCTGCTCAATTATCATGTGCTCACGGCTTCGAACGGGCGCATGGCACTCGATGTGCTCACCCGGCAGACGAAGACGATCAACCTGGTGATCAGCGATGTGATCATGCCCGAGATGAGCGGCCTTGCGCTGGTACGTGAGATGGTGGATAACCGGATCGATGTGCCGGTGGTGCTGCTGACCGGGCATACGCTGGGCAAAGACCTGGAAAACCTGCGCGCCGAAGGCAGGGTGGAGCTGCTGCCCAAGCCGCCCAGCCTGGAGCAAATCGGGGAAGTAGTAGCGCGTATGGTCAGGAAGACTGGGGGGAGCTGATAAATTCAAGCCCGCGCAGCAAAGCTGGCTCGTAGGTCGAATCGAAGTCGTGACCAGCTGCGGGTACCACCTCCTGGCTGCATGGAAGTCCGGCGTGCGCCATCATTTTTACCAGTGAGTGGATGCCGTCCCGGTGGATCCTGCTATCATTTTCGCCGTAGATAAGATAGCCCTTCAAGGGGGCAGCCCCAGCGGGGGTGCGAGCCACAGCCTGGTCGATCAAATCTTGCCACTGCTGCGGGTCCTCCATGATTGGGCCGGTTGGACCAAATGCCAGAAATCCGATTACCGGTAGAGCGCCGCTGAGGGCCAGCCAGATAGCGACCTCACCACCCATCGTGTGACCGGCAAGGACGATTGAGCGCTGATCTACGGCATAACCCTTGAGCAAGGATTGGTAGTGATGGATGACGTCTTTATGGGAGATCTCAAGATCATCCCAGATGTACGCGTCTTTCCACATCGCCTGTGAGGAACGAGGCGCTGCCACCAGCCATCCTGCACTCGCCGCCAGGCGCCAGAACGGCAACACGGCCTCAGGGGTGCTGCCGTTGCCGTGAAGGGCGATCAAGGTAGGGCATGGAGCAGCCCCCTGAGAGCATGCCCCTTGTGAGCGCAGCGTCATCAGCGGATACCCTTGGGCCTGGTCATCGTGCTGCGACAGGCGATTCTGCTCCACCAGGTGTTCAAATTCCGGCAAGCCCTGCATTGTTTTCAACGCCGGAGACTTTCTCAGCAGTATCTCGTTGTACCACAGACCGTCCTGGATGGCCGAATCCAGGAGCTGGATGGCCGCATCGGCTTGTTCCAGGCGAGCGTGAAAGCAGACGCGCCAATAGGTGAATAATGCTGCCTGCTCTGGGAACTTCCTGGCAGAGTTTTCTGCAAGGGCTAAAGCTTGCGGATAATCTCCAGCCTGGTAGTAAGCCTGAATTCGTGTCTGGGTATCTTCGAAAGATGGTGAATGGCTGCTCATCGGAAAAGATTGTAATCCCGGCGATCGGGTAAGTCAACTTAGTTAAAGAATGATCTTAAAATAATCCAATTAAGGGTTGATTAATCTAATTTCAGTAAATCACAGGTTTGACAAAAAGGGCATCTTTGGTAAGGTTAAGTCGCCAAAACCAACCCAAACCAAAGAGGCCCAAACGAATGATACCGCAATACGTGCCAAAAGCTGAAGATATTCGAGCATATACCTTGGACATCCTGAAAGATCACGTCAAACTGGATATAGCTGGCTACAAATGCACGACCGAGGGCATCCTCGATGTGGTGCTGAAAGCCAGTGCCGAAAGCAGTAGTATCGAAGCGGCGAGCAATGACTTACAAGCAATGGCGGACAGTAACACCATCCGCGAATATCTAAACGCAGCTTTAGATATTCAGGCACTCCGTGAGCAAGAAAACGAGATGAATGCTGCCTTGGCCGATTGCATTCCCGCCAGCATGCCAAGAACGAAGGTGGAAGTGGCGATTGACTTTCATGATGAACCCTTCTATGGCAAGCAACCCGGTCTGCGGGAAGTCACATGTGCGGGTCAGGCCAAGAAAGGCACCACCCACTTCATTCGGATTGCCAGCGCTTATGTCATCTGGCGTCAGGTCCGCTTGACCTTAGCTCTCCGCTATGTGCTACCCGATGAGAACACGCTCGATATGCTCAAAATCTTGCTCACTCGCCTACAGGAACTCGGTTTCGGCGAGATCCGAGTACTCTATTTGGATAAAGGCTTTGCCTCGGGCGAGATTATCGAGCATTTGAAAGCATGCAAGCAGCCGACGATCATTGCCTGTCCCATCCGAGGCAAGCAAGGAGGCACCCGAGCTTTGTGCCAGGGTCGCAAGAGTTATCAAACCGAGTACACCTTTACAGATGGCACTTCAACCACCCTGACCCTCAAAGCGACCTTGGTTCCAGACAAATCAGGCAAACGCCGCCGCAAGTGGTTGGCCTTCATCGTGATTGACTTGGATTGGCCTCCAGAGAAAATCCATCACGAATATCGACGCCGTTTCGGGATCGAGTGCAGTTACCGGATTATGCGGCGAGTTCGAGCGATGACGACTTCGCGTAATCCAGCCCTACGCTTCTTCCTGTTAGCCGTTGGCATGATCCTGGTCAATGCCTGGGTCTTCCTGCGTTGGGAGTTCGCTCGTTTGCACGCTCCTGGTTTTCGCCGGGTGGACGAAACCCTTTTTCGTTTCCATCGCTTTACTCGATTGCTCATTCGTGCGATCGAAGCTGTCTATGATGTGGTGATGGCTATTCCGACCTGCCAATCACCTCAATCTGTGATTTACTGAATTTCGCTTATTTTCTTTTTATACTTAGGCAATTGCAGGCTCAGGCTACGCTCTCAAGCGTCCTGGTGAACACCTCGAACTGCGGCGGCTTTTCGATGTGCTTTTTCACGGCGCACAGTTCAGCCGATCGCACCAGCGCCTCGTGATACTTGGCGGGGAAGCTTGGCGGAACTTGGATCTCCAGGTCGATATGGGATACCATGCCGCTGGCAGGGTCGTTGTGCATGCGCTGGACGATGCGGATGCCTTCGCTGGGCAGGCCGCGCTGCTGGCAGAAGCCCAGCACGTAAATGCCGGCGCAGGTGCCGATCGAGGCCAGGAAGGTGGCAAAGGGGGTGGGTGCAGTGGCAGCCGGGAGCTGGTCGGTCTGCACCGTGAAAGGACCAAAGTGGGCATCGACGCGCGCCCCACCGGGGAAATCAATAACCATTTCCATGATTGTTAGAACCTCCATCGAGAATTGGGTAGTCTCCCTTTCAAGTGTTGCTGACACAAGGTAAGGGTAAAAGCATCAATAGTTCTTTAACAGTCCAAATATGATCTGTCAGGCAAGCCGACACAGCTGGTGTATGAGGCTTCCATTTACGACC
>Ga0209286_1000348_pt1 | contig 12374 bp, 10 predicted proteins | sample PPLLak1March2015_2_FD_187250 | JGI IMG/M metagenome (GOLD analysis project Ga0209286, IMG submission 187250) | Freshwater sediment microbial communities from Prairie Pothole Lake near Jamestown, North Dakota, USA - PPLs Lake P8 Core (3) Depth... | ecosystem: Environmental > Aquatic > Freshwater...
GGATGGTTGTGTGTATCTTATTCATTTGGAAGAATTAATACTGATTGATTCCGGAGCAGGGTGGAGTGTTGACAAGATCATAAGAAATATAGAAAAAATAGGTTTTGATCCAAGAAATCTGAATAAAATTCTTCTCACCCATTGCCACATTGACCACATTGGCGGTGTCCCTGAGATCAAAAGAAGGTTTGGGTCGAAGATATATATTCATGCACTGGATGCCCCTCCAGTTGAAAAAGGAGATCCCATTCTAACAGCGTCAACCTGGTATCAGACCAAATTTCCACCAACCCCCGTGGATGTGAAATTCAATTTTCCTGAGGAATTACTTAGGATTGGAGAAGAAAAGATAGTATGTCTTCACACTCCAGGCCACACCCCCGGATCAATATCTATTTATCTGGACCTAAATGGGAAAAGAATTCTTTTCGCCCAGGATCTTCATGGTCCCCTTCTTGAAAAGTTCGGATCGAACCTTGAGGATTGGGATCAATCAACCAGAAAGCTCCTTGAACTCGATGCAGACATCCTCTGTGAAGGCCATTTTGGAATTTATAAGACGAAGAAAGATGTCAGAGATTATATCCACTCCTACCGCCGCCAATATGACGTCGAGTGAGGAGTTAATGATGCCTTTGTGAAATTGGAGATTTAAAAAGATTTATTTATTGGTCTAGCACTTCACGGACTTTCTTTGCGAGGGCTGTTGGAGAAAAGGGTTTTTGTAGAAAGGGTGTTCCAGGTTTTAGGCCTGCATGATAAGTGATCGCATGGTCGGTATAGCCTGAGATGAAAAGGACCCTGATTTCAGGATGAAGCGTTTTCATTCGTTTGACCAATTCTTTGCCCCCCATACAAGGCATGACCACATCGGTGAGCAGAAGAGGAATTTTTTCCTGGACGTTTTCGCGCGCGATGCCGATGGCCTCATGGCCGCTGGTTGCCTCGAGCACTTTGTAGCCCTGATAGCGAAGAACCCGGGCAGCCAAAGCACGCAAAGACGGATCATCTTCAACAAGGAGCACGGTTTCATTTCCCTTTGGCAGATGATCGGTATCGTCTTGGACGGGAAGGGCACCTGTTTCTTCCTCAACCCGTGGCAGATAGATTTTAAACGTTGTTCCCCGCCCCGGTTCACTATAAACCCAGATATTTCCACCGCTCTGTCTGACGATGCCGTAAATGGTTGAGAGCCCGAGCCCCGTCCCTTTGCCCTCTTCCTTGGTCGTAAAAAAGGGTTCAAAGATGAGTTCCTTGATTTCCGGTGACATCCCGCACCCTGTATCGCTTACCGAGAGCATCACATAACTCCCCGGCGTCACGCCGATATGGGTGCGGACATAGGTGTCATCGAGTACCACATTTGCCGTCTCAATGGCCAGTTTTCCTCCAGCTGGCATGGCATCTCTGGCATTCACCACCAGATTGAGGATCACCTGCTCAATCTGGCCTGGATCTGTCTTTACCCTTCCGAGACGATCATCCAGAACAGTGAGCATCTCGATGTCCTCACCAATGATGCGTCCCGTCATTTTCTCCAGACTCCTTACAATGGTGTTTAGATCAAGTACCTTCATGTCGAGGATCTGACGCCGACTAAAGGTAAGGAGTTGATTGGTCAATTCAGCCGCTCGCTCTGCTGCGCCTTTGATTTCTTCGATATTCTCCCTACAGGGATCACCTTCTTGAATCTGGCTGAGCGAGAGTTGGGTGTATCCTTTGATGACCGTTAAGAGGTTGTTAAAGTCATGGGCAATACCTCCTGCAAACCTGCCAATCGTCTCCATCTTTTGGGACTGAAAAAATTGTGTCTCCAACCGCTTTCGTTCAGTGATGTCCTCCACCATGCATATGGTAAACGGTGGTTCCTCTTGACCCCCTCGAACGAGGGAGACGTTCAGTTGGCACCAAACCACCCCTCCATCCTTTCGAATAAAACGTTTCTCGATCTGGTAATGATCCCGTTTCCCTGCGATGAGCTCCTGATCAAGATCGACATCGACGGCAGCATCCTCTGGATGGATGAACTCATTGAATACCCTGTTTCGAAGCTCTTCTTCACCATACCGTAACATCTCCCGCAGCGCAGGATTGCTCTGCACGAGCTGACCGTCTATGCTTACGAGTGCGATGCCAACAGCGACCCTTTCGAAAATAGTCCGAAACTTCGATTCGCTCTTCTGGAGCATCTCCTCTTTCCGCTTTTGCTCGGAAATGTCCAGAAGAAGTCCTTGCATAAAACATGGGCGGCCCGCCTCATCCCGCATCACAATTGCCTCATCGCGAACCCAAACAATATGTCCATCTCGGGCGAGCAAGCGATATTCAGAACAGAAGGGTTTCCCAGTGTCTCTGCTCTGAAAAACTTCTGCGAGCACTCGCTCTCGATCATCTGGATGAAGTTGCTTGAGGACGAGACCGGGATCCCCTAACCATTCGTCTGCTGAGAAGCCCAGCATCGCCTCAATTTGGGGGCTGATGTAAAGTCTATTCCTGGTTTCATCGAAGGCAGTGATGTAGGTAACAACAGCAGTGGGTTGTTCTTTCAAGATGGGACGTTCGAAAGGGGCCTTTACAAACGGCTCCCTTCGCGGTCCGAATTCCTTACCCATGCTCCAGTCCTTGTCCCCTTTGGTTGAATAATATAAAATCTTCCCGACTCTTCTTCCTTCAAAACTTCAAGAGAGAACCTGGGAGGTAATCCTGTCTACTTCAAAGATATCCAGAGGCTTCTTCAAATAATCGATGACGCCTAAAGACTTCGCCTCCTTTTCGGTCTTTTCCTGATCGCTGGCTGTGATGATCACGACATCTACCCTTTTTCGATCCTCCTGAAGTCTTTTCAGCACATCGATCCCGTCGAGGCCGGGCATCTTAATATCTAAAAACATCAGCTGGGGCGGGTTGGTTTCGAGGATCCGGAGAGCCTCGTAACCGGTCTCCGCCTTCACCAGATCATAGCGGTCACCCAGAAGGACCTCGAAGGAGTCCAAGATCCCTTGATCATCATCCACCACCAAGATGCGTTTGGAAAGATTATCCATGACTCCCCTCCATGTTGTTCAAATTCCTAACTCTCCCCCTCTTTCCCTTCTGAGAAACCTCAGCAAATAGAATGCCAAAGTCCCTAAACTATCTCGCAGGAATTTAATGTTATTAAATTCAAAGAGTTATAAACTTGAAGGGAAAAGGAAGGTATTGTGTGATTAGCCCATAACTGCTTATAAAGATAGGCAACTTTAGACTTTTACAACAGGGAGGAGAACGGTAAAGGTAGTCCCCATCCCCTTTTCACTCACGACTTCAATCGTCCCTCTGTGGTCTTCAATAATCTTCCGGGTGAGGGCCAATCCTAGACCCACGCCTTTATCCTTGGTGGTAAAAAAAGGGTTAAAAATATTCTTAGCCGTTGTCTCATCCATTCCGATTCCCGTGTCTCTGAAGGTGATCTCAACCGAAGAGGAAGAGGAGTCTAATTTAGAAGAAATGGAAAGGGTTCCACCATTGGGCATGGCCTGAATGGCATTGATGATGAGATTGGAGAAGGCTCGATAGAGTGTTTCTGCATCTCCATGAACCGGAAGGATCGTCTTATTCAGATGGTCTTGGAAAGCAATCTGCCCCTTCTTGAGCTCCTCTCCATGAAGATCGATGACCTGGTGAATCAAAGAATCCGCTTTCAGATCGACCAGAGACCTTACCCTTTTCCGGGTCAATTCCAATAAGTCCTCTACCAGATGATTGATGCGGTCGACTTCCCTCGGAACGGTGATGTTGAACTTCTCCATAAAGGAGGGATTCCCAATCTTTTGTGGCAGGAGCTGGACAAAGGTTTTAATGGCAGAGAGGGGATTCTTAATCTCATGGGCCAGGCCTGCCGAGAGGATACCCAACGCCGCCAGTCGGTCCGCTTGCCGGAGTTTCTCTTCAAGACTTTTTATTTGAGTGATATCCTGAAAGATCACCAGAGCTCCAATGGTTTTTCCCTCTCCACCAATCAGTAAGGAGGTGCCCGCAATCAACCACAAACTCTCCCCATCTCTCTTCAATTCCACTTCGATATGGGATATTCCTTTTTCCTGTGTCAAGGTTTCCATCAGGATTTTGTAAAGAGGATGCTGCTCACCCAAAACCTGCTCCATTGAGAAACCTGCAATCCCCTCTTTTCCTCTCCCAACGATTCTCTCCCCCATTTCGTTAACCGTGACGATCTTCTTCTCTAAATCAATGGTCATCAGCCCGTTGGTCATCGAGGCAAGGACGTGATCGGTATAAGCCTTGAGAGAGGTGATCTCTTGGAGGCGGTCCTCCAACTCATTGCGATGGCGTCGGATCTGCTCCATCATGAAGTTGAAGTTTCGAGCCAGTTCTTCAATCTCATCCCCGGTGCGGATGTCAATCACCTGATGGAGGTTCCCTTGAGCAGCCGAGATGGTCGTTCCCACCAGTTTCGAAATGGGTTTAGTGATGCGTCTCGCAAAGAAAATGGAACCGAGGTTTCCGAGAACGATAGTGAACAGGCCCAAAAGAAGGAGGTTGAGCCGGGTCTTTGAAATCTGCTCATGCATTCTCTCGAGGGAGAGACCGATTCGTACGGTACCCCACTTCTCTTGGGACTCTTTGATGTAGACCGGGATAGAAATATCTAATAAAGGAGACCCTTTCACTCCGGAGTGGGTGGATTGGATCAGAGGCTCCTTGGTCCTCACGGCTTTCTGACTCACCTCATCCGTAAGAACCATCCCCTGTTTCTCGCCATGCTGACTGTAGGCGGCCACCTTATTTTCCTTATCATGAATGATGATATAGAGGATATCCTCTTCAAGGGCGACCCTCTCTGCATTCTGCTCCAAGACTACATAGTTATAGGTTAGGAGAGCGTTTGTACTGATGGAAGCTAAATTCTGGGCAATCGCCATGCCTCGCTTTTTGGCCTCCTCCTGAATGATTTCGGACTGCCTTTTCTCCACCAGGAGGAAAACCAAAGCCATGATAAGGACGATCAGGAGCGTAGAGTAGAGGATGAGTCGGGTTTGAAGGCGAATGGGTTTAAGACTTTTATTAGAATCCATCTGGATTCCGAAACCAAGGGATTATTCCCGCTTTTTTAACCAGATTTTTTTCATCGGAATATAGGGGCCTCCGAGGGCATTGACCTCAATGCCCCTAACATAGGGTTGGTAGACCATCTGAAAGAGATGGTTAATCATAGGAACGATCGGGGCATCGTCTAAAATCATCCCCTCAATTTTTCGATACATCTCCATTCGTTTCAGATAATCCCTTTCTGTCCTTGCTTTATCAAGGAGTTGGTCTACTTCCGGACGATCGTAAGCCACAAGATTATTTTTTGATTTGGAGTGGAAGAGGTTGTAAAGGAGGCTATCGGGATCCGGGAAATCCGCATACAAGGCCAAGACAAACATAGGTGCTTTGTTTGACCTTAACATTGATTCAAAATTTGGCCAGTTCGTTTCGAAATGAAGGGTAGTAGGTATTCCAAGTTTTCCCAATTGGGATTGAACTTCGTTCAATTCCTTTTGTGCAGCTTCGGATCTTGTGCTACTCCAGATTTCCAGCGACGGCAGGGTTTGCCCTTTTCGATAACCTGCTTCGGATAAGAGTTTTGAGGCCTGAGCTTCACTCAAGGGGTAAAGATTTTTCATGGGATCATAGCCAGGCATTCCAGGAGGCAAAATCCCTGTGGCCAAATGGAACTGATCCCGATGGATTTGGGAGACGATGAATTTCTTGTCGATTGCAAAGTTGATGGCTCTCCTCAATTTCTTGCTATCCAATGGTTTTGATAACGGATTTAACCCATAGAATCTTAAAGAGAGCATCGGCTTTCGAAAAAAGAGGTAACGCTTCTCACGAACCACCTTTTCTATTTCCTCCGGTGGGAGGAAAGATTCTTCAAGCCCTCCCTCTTTAAACTCTTTAAGTATATTTTCCCGAGGGGCTCCGTGAAAGATCTTAAAAATAATTTTGTCCAGGTAAGGTCTCCCCTCAAAATAGTCATGATTTGATTCAAGGATAATCTCCTCTCTCTCTTTCATGGAAACAAATCTAAATGGGCCGGATCCTATCGGATGTCTTGTAAAAACGGACTCCGGTTTCTCAATCTCCTCTTTGGGCACCACCTTGAAATGGAAGGTCCCCAATACAGAGATGAAGGGGTAAAAGGGATCAGACAATCTTATTTCAAAGGTGTGCTTGTCTACAGATTTGAGTCCTTTTAGATCGTTTGTTTTCCCATCTTGGAATTGATTAAAACCTAAGACTTTTTCCAATAAATGGGCTGCCGGAGATTTATTTTTAGGGTCGGCCATTCGGGTGAAAGAATATACGAAATCCTCTGCTATAATCTCCCTTCCGTTATGGAATCTCACACCTTCTCTCAGAAAGAAGGTGTAGGTGAGACCATCAGGAGAGATCTTCCAAGACTTGGCAATGGCCGGAATGACATTGAGATTCTGATCGATTTGAATAAGACCATCGAATAATTGTTGAATGATGGTGATTGAATAAATATCTCTGGCCAACGCAGGATCGATGGTTCGGGGCATAAATTCCAGAGGTCGACGATAAACCCCTCCTTGAAAAGGAACTTCCTTATCCCTTGCTTCCCCCATACTGCTATGAGTTACCCCATGAAAAAATATGCCTATGGATACTAAAAGAAATACAACCAACGTTATCATCCTGTTGCTTTTCATTTGGACCATTCGCTAAATACTTACGAGATTTTCTTACCAATCATAGAGAGAAATGAAGAAATTGTCAAAGTTAAAACCAAAAAAAAGAAGCATAACCTCTCCACAGGATATGCCTCTTTTTCTTGTAGGTTAGAGATGAAGTTTGATGACTACCAACCGCCGAATCCGGCAAAGGCAGGCACCACATAGACCATCACTGTAGCTGTAATGATGAACAGCTCGACCGCGATCTTCTTCATTTGATCACCTCCTTGGACAATAAATTTTTGGATAGGGAAAGGGGGAAAAACTAGTCGTATGGAGAGGCAAGATGGATGCCAATTGATTCATGAAACATCCCGTCTTCCTGTGGCAGGTAATACGTTGTTTTTAAAGAAATTTTAAAAAGGCGACTTTAATGGTTCGATGAATCTGCTTTTTCCCCTTTGCTCAGTATTGTAGGCAGATGTCTTTGAATAGAGAGGGCAATAGGAGGAAACTAATGGATATAATTGGAAGAATTTCGAGTGTACAAAAAGGTAGGCAGCTTAAACAAAAATAGGCAAATGACTTCAGTCTGCTCTCTTTAAGGGGATGCCTAATTGTTTGGCCTTTTGAATGAGGGTATTCCGATTGACTTTTAGAATTTTAGCCGTCTCCGTCTGGTTCCACTGGGTAGCTTCTAGGGCATTAAGGATAATCCGCTTCTCCATGGCTTCTCTGATTTTAATAAGCCCTGCTTGCTTGGGGATCAGATCCTGGATATCTTGACCCGAGTGCATCAAGATCTCAAAAGGGATATCCTTTAAGTCAATGGAGAGGTTACCCGAGGAAAGGACGACAATCCTTTCGATGAGATTTTCCAGCTCTCGGATATTTCCTGGCCAAGGGTATCTGTTAAGGGCCTCCATAGCCTTCTCGGAGAACCCCGGGATTTTCTTGTTGAATGAGATATTGAATTTGTTGAGGAAGTGTTTGACGAGAAAAGGGATGTCCTCTTTTCTCTCCCTCAAGGGAGGGATGTGGATCGGAACCACATTGAGCCGGAAGTAGAGATCCTGACGAAATTTCCCCTGAGCCACAGCATCGTCAAGGTTTGTATTGGTGGCTGAGATCACCCGAATATCCACTCGCATCGGTCTGTTCGAACCGATCCGTTCGATCTCCTTCTCTTGAAGGACGCGAAGGAGTTTCGCCTGAAGATCCGATCTCAAGGCAGAGATTTCGTCGAGGAAGAGAGTCCCGCCATTCGCGTATTCAAATTTCCCTATGGTTCGTGTGTGGGCGCCTGTGAAGGCTCCTTTTTCATGGCCAAACATCTCGCTCTCCATTAATTCCGATGGAATGGAAGCGCAATTGATGGCCACGAAGGGCCCGCTCTTTCGATTTCCCTGGTTGTGGATAGCACGAGCAACCAATTCCTTTCCTGTTCCACTTTCCCCGGTGACCAGGATATTCGTGGAGGTGAGAGCCACCTTCTTGATGAGCTCGAAGATTTCAAGCATTTTCTTGTTCTGGCTGATAATCTGATCAAAGCCACGGTAGGCCTCCACCTCCTTTCGCAGGAAGGTCAGTTCTTTATGGAGATTCCGTTTACTCATCACCCGTGCCACTGTGGAGAGGATGTCCTCAGGCTCATAGGGCTTGGTGATGTAATCGTAAGCCCCCAGTTTAATGGCATCGACAGCCTTTCGCGCCAGGTTGAGGGCGGAAACCATGATCACATCCACCTCTTCCTCCTGGTCCTTAATCCTGCGAAGGGTCTCCAACCCATCCATCTCTGGCATATTGACATCCAAAAGGATGAGGTCTACAGGGATCTTTTGAAGAGCGTCCAACGCCTCCTGCCCACTTCCTGCACTCAGGACCTCATAATTGTCCTCCAGAATCACCTCGAGAGACTGCCTGGCAGCAGGTTCATCATCGACCACTAAGATATGAGCTTTAATCTCCATGGATTTCACTATAAGGGAATTGGTTCCTCCCGTCAAGATAGGTTCACCCCGTTAGAAATTTTTCTTTGTTAACCAGTAGCTCCTTCTCGTAACCTACTTCTAACGGGGTTCATTTGTATGATGAATTGGCCCGTTCGACTGAGGCTGGGGTCCGAGACTGTGGCGAGCCCCTCGGCTTGAACTCAGGTCGAAAGCTCGGTCGAGCCGCTCAGGCTGGGAGCTCACGCCGGGGTCAAGCTCCGGTCATCAGGCTGGAGATCCAAAGGATTGACATTTAAGAACCAGAGTGTTAGGGGAAAGGAAAAAGGGGAAAAAATAATGCGCTTTTCGATCCAGAAGGAGCTCTTCGATCTATTACCCGAACTCACCATTGGAGTGGGTGTGGCCACAGGGGTGGATAACACCCATCCCTCCGGGGAGATTGACGCCCTCCTTTCTCAAACCATTGAGGAGATGAAGAAGAATTTTGTCACTGAAAAAGCCCAGGAGCATCCCAGGATCAAACCCTGGAGGAACGCCTTTTCTAAATTGGGCATCTCGGGAAGTAAATTTCCAAGCTCCATTGAATCCATGGCCCGAAGGATTCTCAAAGGAGATCCTTTTCCGAAGATCAATCCTCTGGTCGACCTCTATAACAGCCTTTCTTTGAAATATCTGGTCCCCATGGGAGGCCATGACCTGGATACCCTCGATGGAAATCTTCATCTCCGGTTTGCCGAAGGTTGGGAACCCTTTACGCCCATGGGTGGAGGGGAGACGGTGACCGTTCCAAAGGGGGAGTTGGTTTATCGGGATGATCGAGAGGTGCTGACTCGAAATTGGGTATGGCGTCAATGTGAAAAGGATAAAGCAACCGAGAAGACGAAAAACATCTTCATCCCAATCGATGTATTGGGGGAAGTTGGAAGAAAAAGGGCAGAAGAAATTATTCTGGAACTTCAGGACCTGGTCCCCAGGTATTTGGGAGGGAAGATTTTTTTATCCATCCTGAATCGGGAAGATCCCGTTGTTGAATTCAATTTCTGGAGATCGGATCTGATCTCCTAAAAAATAAAAGGGAAGAGAAAATCTCTTCCCTTTTAAAATCTTTCTTTTTCCTCCAGAGGCTAAGAATTTTCCTTGAAAGGAATGATGGTTTAGAAACCCTTCTTCTGAATTTCAGCTAAACCTTCATCCACGGTGAAGACGGCACCGCATTTTGGACATTTAATCTTCGTGTCTTTTGCCACCTGTGCGCACCCAAGGGAAAAAACTGTTAAAATCGCCAATGCCAAAAAGATACTGATCACTCTCTTCATTACCCTTCACCTCCTTTCCTCATCAAATCCAAACCCTTTTATTTGTAATAAAAGAGATTCGAAAGGAATTATATAACAAAAACCGATAACAAAATTCCCCTCCCTTGTCAAGAAAAAAAGATGGCCTTCAAAGAGAAGAGAAACCCTCCGAATAACTATTTCTTCTTCGTGGCTTTCTTTGTCGTTTTCTTTGCTTTGGGATGTTTCATTCCGCAAGACATGATTTTTTTCGCCTCCCTCATTTTTTTCTATATTGATTTATTTATCCCTTTTAATTTAATATTTGTCAAGAATTTTCTTAGGGATATCAGGGTTCATTTTAATGACTGTTGTAATCTTAGATAATCAGGGCCATCCAATGCCTTCCAGATGGGTTAAGTCTCCTTTCCCGAAAGGGATGCACTATCTCTCAGGAAATGACGCAGCGGCTGAAGGAGCCCTTGCGGCAGGTTGCCGATTTTACGCCGGCTACCCCATTACCCCTTCCAGTGAGATCATGGAGAGAATGGCTCTCCGATTGAGAGAGTTGCGGGGGGTCTTTATTCAGATGGAGGACGAGATCGCTTCCATCTCTGCCGTGATCGGTGCCTCCTGGGCTGGGGCCAAGGCCATGACGGCGACTTCAGGGCCTGGTTTCAGTTTGATGCAGGAGGCCATCGGTTATGCCGCCTTCACCGAAACACCCTGTGTGATCATTGATGTTCAGAGGGCCGGTCCCTGTACCGGACAGGCGACCCGGGTCGGAAGTGGAGACATCATGCAGGCGAAGTGGGGTTCCCATGGAGATTACCAGGTAATCGCTCTCTCTCCCTGGTCTGTCCAAGAGATGTATGATCTTACACTCGGTGCCTTTAATCTCAGTGAGCAGTATCGAGTCCCCGCTTTCGTCATGGCTGACGAGGCCGTGGGCCATCTGAGGGAGAGCATGTCTGTCAACGCCAGAGTGGAGATTTGGGATAGAAAGAAGAAGAAGGGGGGATCCCCCTTTGGCACAGAAGAGAAAGACGGGGTGCCTCCCATGCCAGCCTTTGGAGAAGGAGAACGCCTTTTAGTCACCGGGTCCACCCATAATGAACTAGGATTTCGAAAGACCGATGCGCCTGAGGCTCATGCCAAACTGGTGGAGCGAATCAACAAGAAGATTTTGAACCATCGAAGTATGATCAGTGGGACGGAAGGTTATTTCTTAGAAGATTCTGAAATCTTTCTCATCACCTATGGATTCACTGCTCGAACCAGCCTCTTTGTAGTCAAACGGTTGAGGAAGGAAGGGAAGAAAGTGGGGCTGTTGAGGCTCAAGACGCTGTGGCCTTTTCCAGAGGAGGCCGTAGCAGAAGTTGTAAAGAGAGGCAAGAAGGTAATGGTTCCAGAAATGAATCAGGGGCAAGTGGTGGGGGAAGTCAGAAAGCTCTGCCCAGGTGAAGTGATCCCCCTCAACCAGACAGATGGGGAGGTCATAAGACCTGAAACGATCATGGATGAATTGAAAAAGATTTGGTGAGGTAAATTCGAAGCACGAAATTCGAAATACGAAACAATCTCAAATGCCCAAATCTTAAATGTTCGAAACAAAGAAAAGCTTAAGAAATTTGAATTTTGAAAATTCGAATTTGTTTCGGATTTCGATATTCGAATTTCGGATTTAATGGGGTTGGGTGATGGTTCGTGCAATGGAAAAGTATATTCGACCCGGTGTGAAATCGACGCCCTTTTGCCCAGGTTGTGGCCACGGCATATTGATGGGTCTCATTTTGAGGGCCATTGATGAATCAAGAATGGATATGAAGAAGATGCTTTTCGTCTCGGGCATCGGTTGTGCAGCTTGGATTCCAAGCCCCAACTTCAATGGGGACACCCTCCATACCCTCCATGGAAGGGCTTTGGCCTTTGCGACTGGAGCTAAACTCTACAACCCGGATCTTTGTGTCATGGTGATCAGCGGGGATGGCGATCTCTCCTCCATTGGCGGAAACCATCTCATCCATGCGGCGAGGAGAAATATCGATCTCAAAGTGATCTGCGCGAACAATATGATCTATGGGATGACCGGAGGGCAGGTAGCATCGACAACACCTAAAGGAGCCCGAACTTCTACCACCGAGGAAGGAAATCCCTACCAACCCTTCGATCTGTGCAACCTCGTAAAGGCCGCAGGAGCCACCTATGTGGCTCGATTTTCGGTCACCCAACCTGTGGCGCTCGTCAGTGCCATCAAAAAATCACTTCTTCATTCAGGATTTTCGTTCATCGACGTCCTCTCTCCCTGTCCCACCCAATTCGGAAGAAGGAATCGACCGGATCGGCCCGATGAGATGATTAAGGATCTAATCCGGCGGTGCATTCTGGAAGAGGAAGCAAAAGGACTGACTCAGGAAGAAATGGCAGAGAGGATTATTACCGGAGAATTTTGATCATGTCAGAAA
>Ga0209286_1000349_pt1 | contig 12370 bp, 10 predicted proteins | sample PPLLak1March2015_2_FD_187250 | JGI IMG/M metagenome (GOLD analysis project Ga0209286, IMG submission 187250) | Freshwater sediment microbial communities from Prairie Pothole Lake near Jamestown, North Dakota, USA - PPLs Lake P8 Core (3) Depth... | ecosystem: Environmental > Aquatic > Freshwater...
AAACACCCTTGAAACGACTTGAACAACCCAATGATCTTCTTGGGGCGGTCATTTTCCTCGCATCGGATGAAAGCAACTTTATCACAGGGCAGACCCTTTTGGTCGATGGTGGCAGGGCCATGCATTAAGTCTTTTTGGAGGTTTTCGGAGATGCAAGAGATCAATTTCATTTTGAACGGAACCCCACGGAGGGTAGTGACGGATCCCCAAAAAAGCCTGTTGAGGGTGATCCGCGAGGATCTCAAATTGACAGGCACCAAGGAAGGGTGCTCTGCCGGCCATTGTGGAACTTGCGCCGTGCTGATCGAGGGTCAAGTGGTTTTGGCCTGCCGATACCCGGTGAACAAGGCCCAAGGCAAAGAGATAACGACCATTGAGGGAATCGGAACACTTCAGAACCCCCATCCCATTCAATTGGCCTTTGCAAAAATGGGGGCCATTCAATGTGGCTTCTGTACGCCGGGAATGATCATTCGGACCAAATCTCTCTTGGATGGAAACTCAAAGCCTACCCGGGAGGAGATCAAGAAGGCTCTTCAGCCCAACATCTGCCGCTGTACAGGGTACCAGAAGATCTTTGAGGCTGTGGAACTAGCGGCTTCGTACTCCAGGAGGGAGACGAAACAAATTCGATTAAAATGGAAAGGAAAAAATGCCATCGGCCAGCCGGTGACAAGAAGGGACGCTCTTGAGAAGGCAACAGGGACTACCCTTTACGCCGCTGATCTCGTTGCGGACGGGTGCGCCCACATCAAAGTTCTAAGAAGTCCCCATCACCATGCCAAGATCATTAACATTGACACCAAGGAGGCGGAGACCATTCCGGGGGTGCTGGCCATTCTCACGGCAAAGGATGTCAAAGGGACCAACATCCTGAAGATGGCCGGGGACGATCAACCCATTCTATGCGGGGATAAGGTCCGCTTCATCGGCGATCCAGTCGTAGCTGCTGTCGCGACCTCCGAGGACATCGCTTCTCATGCCCTTGAAAAGATCGAGGTAACTTATGAACCCCTCGAACCGGTCATGACACCAGAGGACGCATTAAAAGAAGGTGCCGTGAGGGTTCATGATGATCGATCTAATCTCTTCTTCGAGCAACCCATCATTCACGGTGATGTTCAAAAGGGTTTCTCGGAGGCCGAGGTCGTGGTCGAGCAAAACTACACCACGCAGACCGTTGAACATGCCTACCTCGAAAACGATTCAGGTGTTGCTTATGTCCATGAGAATGGCCAACTGGTCATCATGTCCGCAGGCCAGAACATCCATGCCCATCGCAAAACCATTGCAGAGGCTTTGGGTCTCAGTTTGGATAAGGTACGAGTCATTCAGACTCCTACTGGCGGTGCATTTGGTGGAAAGCTCGATGTCTCCGTAGGTGGAATCCTTGGCCTGGCGGCCTTGAAGCTCAAAACACCGGTAAGGCTCGTTTATACGAGAAGTGAGACTTTTGCTGCCACCCCAAAACGCCACCCCTTCTCCATGAAGGTCAGAGTGGGAGCCAAAAGGGATGGGACATTGGTGGCACTCGATTTCGATCTCACAGCAGACGGAGGAGCCTATAAGTCGTTCAGTAATAGTGTGACGCAGCGTGGTCTCATCCATTCTCAGGGTCCCTATCGATTTCCAAATGCACACGTTTATGGGAAGGCCGTTTATACGAATACCGCTTTCAAGGGCGCCATGAGAGGTTTTGGTGCCCCCCAGGTTGCGTTTGCCATCGAGTCGATGCTCGACGAGTTAGCATCCGAACTTAAAATGGACCCCTTAGCACTCCGTATGAAAAACGGTTTTATAAAAGGCGACACGACTATCTGCGGCCAGGTGTTAGACCACACGATTGGCTTCCAGGAGTGTATGGAAACCATAAAGCCTCTCTACGAAAAAGCATTCAATGAGGCAAAAGGGAAAATGACTCATGACATGAAGCGGGGTGTGGGATTGGGGGGAGTCTGGTTTGGTCCGGGCCGCAGTGCCCCAGATCAGTCCGAGGCCTGGGCAGAGCTTCTGCCCGATGATACCTTGCAGGTCTGGATCGGAGCGGCAGACATGGGCCAGGGTACGGACACGATGTTTTGGCAGGTAGCCGCAGAGACGATGGGATTTCCATTGGAACGGGTTCATGTTTTTACTACGGATACAGAGATCACACCGGACGGAAACTTCTCTGCCGGAAGCCGGCAAACCTACGTTTCAGGCAAAGCGGTTCAGATGGCCGTGGCCGAATTGAAAAAGGCCATGGAGGAGAACAAGGCCAAGAACTATCAAGAGATGAAGGCAAAAGGCCTGCCCACCCTCTACAAGGCGATCAACAAACCCGTCACTTCAAGACCTGATCCGAAGACCGGTCAAGGAATTCCCTGGGAAACTTATTCCTTTGGAATCCAGATGGCAGAGGTGGCTGTAGAGGTGAAGACGGGTAAAGTAGATGTCCTAAAAATTACTTCCGTTCATGATCTTGGAACGGTAATCAATATCCAAAACGTCGAGGGTCAGCTCCACGGGGGCATTGCCATGGGCCTTGGGTATGCCCTTATGGAAGAATTTGTGTACACGAAGACGGATAGCTTCGCCAAGTTAAAGCTTCCGCGGGCCAAAGATATGCCCGACATGGAAGTAATTACCCTCGATATCCCGAGACCCAAAGGGCCCTTTGGAGCCTCAGGCACAGCCGAGTATGCTGATGTGCCGACCGCGCCAGCCATTGCGAATGCCATCTATAACGCCTGTGGTGTGCGCGTCAGGGATTTGCCGATCACTCCTGAAAAGATCAAGCAGTCTCAATAGTGTTTGCCATGCAAGGCTGTTTGATATGGAGAAGGAGGACAATTCTGCAGCCTGATTTAGAATGTGCTCCCTGCATCCTCAGGTGGGTCTATGAAAGAGCAGGAATCCTGGCCGCCGAAAAAGGACGCTTTCAGCTCGTCAGACGAATATCCAGGATTCTCGCCAGAGAGTTCCATTCGGAGACCAATGTCGGCGCTTTAAGCAACAGGATTACCGATTCCATCAGTGAATACCTATCCAATTCTGCCAATTACTATGGAGGCATTAAGCGCAGGAACAATCAACTTGTGCATCAGTTATTACCCTCTGCGAAAAAATATATTGAAAAAGGCCGCACTCCTCAGGAGAGATTCAAGAGGGCCTGCCGTCTGGCATCGGCAAGTAATGTCGCTCCAATGACTGTGCCGGGCGAGGCCTTCAGATTCCTAGAGGCTACCCGTATCCTAAAGGGGAAGAATCCGTTACCACTTTTGATCGGTGATGTTTTTGGAACGGCACAAAGGGCAACTCGCATCTTATATCTTACGGATAACGCAGGAGAGGTAGGATTTGATTCTCTGCTCATCGCCACGCTCAGGGAGATGGGTGCGAGGGTAAATCTTGTTGTAAAAGAAGATCCTTTTTTCGAGGATTCTACGATGAAGGATGCCCTCTTCTTTTCTATGGATAAATTAGTGGATAATATTTTCACGGTAAATGGATTCTTTATACCAGGAAGAAGCAGATCCCAACTCTCAGACATTTTTAAAAAGAGTGACCTTGTGATCGCAAAGGGCACAGGAAATTACGAGGCCTTGAAGGACCAGGGGCATGGGAAAGCAACCCTTTACATGTTGAAAGTCAAATGTCATCCGATTGCAAGGAAAACAGGGGCCCCAATAGGAAACTTCATTGTGAAAATTGATACTTGAGAAAGGGCTTGATTTCTTAAGATGCTGTAGTATAGTGTGGTGTCTCCTGCCCGATCATAAAGCGATTCAATCACACTTGAAATTTTTCAGTTGAGAAAATGGAGGTGGTTCTTATGAAAGGATGACTTTCATAGTTACACCCTAGAGAAGGGGAATTTTATCAAAATCACATTAAGGAGGTGGGAAGATGAAGATTTATGACGTTGTTCCAGGGTTTGAGTTTGATGAGAAGTACGATTTAGAACAGTCGCCTGCTTGGTTTCTTGATGCCACGCATTCCGTCCCGCCGTGGACGCCTATGTTTGGTTGGTTTTGGATTAATTTTTGCCGGCATGGAATGCAATACGGTGCCGAAACCCTTTCGCTTCCCACAGTGAAAGGATGGGACTGGCGGTTCAAGGATGGAGGAGGTTATCTCTGCCTCCTCATGGTTGATTCGGATAAGGAGAAAGCCGAAAGGGAGAAAAAGTTCAGGGAGGCCATCCGACCCTTTGTGGAGAACTACGATGGGCTCTGGGGAGGTTATGTAAAGGAAATACTAAAACGGTATGATAACTTGAAAACTCTCAACGTTGAAACCGCTACGAACATCCAGCTTCTGGACAATTTCGAGGAAACGATCGATACCTGCCGGAGGATGTGGGAGATCCACATGCATATGATGTACGGAACTTATACCCCCTACGTCCTTTTCGAACAACTTTGCCAACAGTTGCTCAAAATTGATGATACCCATTCAACCTTCCACAAATTATTAAGCGGTTTCGATAACGAAAGCTTTCGGGTCGATCGAAGGCTCTGGGAGTTCTCCGCAAAGGCGAAGGATATGGGCCTTGACAAACTATTCTCCGAGACTCCCGCCAAGGAACTCAAAACTAAATTAGAGGGTAGCGATAAAGGGAAAAAGTTTATGAAAGAGTTTAACGAGTTCCTCGACAAAGAAGCCGGTTGGAGAATGGAGAGGATGGCTGAGATCAACGTACCGACCTGGCAGGAGGACCCTACCCCTGGATTTGATACAATCAAAATGTATCTGAAGAAGGGCGGAGAATTCGACCTGGACGAAGACAGAAAGAAACTGACGAAGGAAAGGAAGGATGCAGAGAAGGAGGTTTTGGGGAAGATTGCACCGGAGCAAAAGAGCTGGTTTTCAATGCTGATGAAGGTAGCCCAGAACTGCAGCCGCTTCAGCGAGGAGCACAATCATTATCTCGACCTTTATACGCATGCCTTGATGAGAAGAAGTTGCCTGGCATTGGGAAAGCGATTTGCTAAAAGCGGGGCCATTAGCCAAACGGATGACATCTTCTTCCTCATGCCCGATGAAGTGCGGCGAGCTGGTATCAACCCCGATAAAATTAACATGAAGCCATTGGTGGAACGTCGTAAAAAAGATTGGCAGGAGTGGATGCAGCGTGGAAATCCACCTGCGATTATGAAAGAAGGTTTCACCTTAGATCAGGCCGTAGGCGGTCTGGTTCAGTCGTTGGATCCGATCGCGCTCAAAGTGGTCGTTGGAAGCATGCCTGTACCGAAACCTGAGCTCAAGGCCGACCTCTATGGAACATGTGGATCCTCAGGCGTGGCAGAAGGAATTGCAAGGGTCGTCCTCAGAGACGAAGATCTACCGAAGATCCAGAAGGGAGATATCCTTGTATCGATGAGTACCTCTCCTGCCTGGACGCCTGTCTTTAGCATGATCAATGGCGTGGTGGTGGATCGAGGAGCAAGTCTTTCCCATGCCGCCATCGTGGGTCGGGAGTATGGAATCCCCGTCGTCATGAACGTGTTCACCGGAACCCAGGTGATCAAAACAGGTCAAAGGATCCGGGTAGACGGAAACTTGGGTGCCGTATTTATTCTGGACAAATAGCATGGTTTCAAAAACAAAGAAGCATATCATCTGGTTCAAGGATTGTTCAGGCAAGGACTTGCCTCGAGTGGGTGGTAAAAATGCCAACCTGGGGGAGATGCTTCGGTTAGGCCTCCGCGTCCCCCCTGGATTTGCGGTCACCACCTATGCCTTCGATACCTTTGTGGAAAGAGGGAGGGTTCGAGACCAGATCGTGAGAACCCTCTCTCAAATCCCCCCGGAAAACGTTCAAGCTTTAGAGAAGGCAGGACAAACGGTTCGGGATCTCATCGAATCGACCCCCATCCCTGAAAAGATTGTAAAAGAGATTGGTCAAGCCTATAAAAAATTATGTGACCTGTGTGGTGTTCCAGACCTCCCCGTGGCGGTTAGGTCCAGCGCCACCTCCGAGGATCTGAAGACGGCCAGTTTCGCCGGACAACACGAGTCTTACCTCTGGGTCAGAGGCGAAGAGCAAGTGACCCGCCACATCTTGAAATGTTGGGCAAGCCTATTTACAGATCGCGCCATCGCCTATCGCAATCAGATTGGATGGCCTCATGACAATGTAACCATCAGTGTGGGTATCCAGAAAATGGTGAAGGCGAAATGTGCCGGCGTCATGTTCACCATCGACCCGGTGCTGGGAGATGAGGATAAAATCGTTGTGGAGGGCAATTGGGGGTTAGGTGAGAGCGTCGTCAAGGGAGAGGTTTCTCCGGACCATTTCCTCGTGGATAAGAAATCGTTCGAAATTTTGGATAGGACGATTTCTCAAAAAACCATCTGCTATCAGCTGGAGGGAAACAAGGTCGTCTGCGTCGAACCCTCCGTCGAAAGGCAGAATCAGCAATGTGTCAATGATGAAGCCTTGTTGGAACTGGTCCGCCTTGGCAAGCTCGCGGAAGCCCATTATCAATCTGCCCAGGATTTAGAATGGGCCATCGATGAAGATCTTCCATACCCCGAAAATATCTTCCTCGTTCAATCTCGACCGGTCACGAAGGCAGGCAAACCAAGGCAGAGCGATGCCGATATCATCATCGACATGATGTCCTCGCTTTTCAGAAGGTAACAGGGTATCCCCCCGCTTCCCCCTTTAGGAAAGTCGGTACGACTCGAAACCGAGGAGGGCGAGAGGGGACTTTGGAGGAGAGTTATGTATGTCCGAATGACTTTTTTTAAACTGAAATCAGGCAAGATGCAGGAGCTCCGTGAGCTTTACAACAAAGAAGTCGTCTCTACCCACAAAGGCCACAAGGGAATTCGATTTGTCCATCTCCTGGAGTCATTGGACAACAAAGATCAGGGGATTTCTCTCACGGCATGGGATACGAGGGCGGATCTCGAGGCCTACGAGAAGAGTGGTGATTACGAAAAGCTAGTGGCCAAATTTAAAGATATGTATGCCGCAGAACCCGTCCTCCAATCCTATGAGGTCACGGCCAGCTCCGATCCCATCATCCTTCGTCTATTCTAATCTCCAGGGAGGAGAAGATGATCTTTCTGTTTAATCAACACTGGGATATCATCCCGGGGAAAGAAGAAGAGTACACACAGTTTGCCATTAATCATTACATTCCGACCATGAAAAAAATTGGCATCAATCCAGTGGGAGGATTTCATGTGGTCGTTGGGGAGGGTCCCAGGGTTATTTCTGTGGGGTCCGTCGATTCGTTACAGAAACTTCAAAAGGCCATGGAGACAGAAGAGTATGAGAGAATGACAGCAGAGATTCAGCGTTATGTCTTCAACTATTGCAGTAGAATTCTGAAGCCTACTGGCAGAGTAAAAACAGACAAATATACCATTCAATTAAGGGTATGGAAATTTAACCAATATTTCAACATCATCCCTGGAAAAGAAGATGAATACGCGAATTTTGTAAAGAACGATCATCTTCCCACCATGGAAAAAATGGGGATCAAGATGACAGGAGGATGGCATGTGGTGGTAGGGCCTGGGCCTCTCATCGTTGCAGAAGGGACCGCCACCAACATTGTCGATATTGCCAAAGCCCTCGACAGCGATGAATATAAACGGATCACCAAATTATTGACCTCCACTTTTGTGACTGAGTACAGCAGCCGTATCCTCGCTCCTACAGGACGGATTGAATTACCTTATATTCTTGGTAAAATGATGAAAGGGTTTTGAGAAGTTAAAAGTTAAAAGTTAAAAGTTAAAAGTTAAAAGTTTAGAATTGATAACTGATAATTGGTCATTGATCATTTCTTACCAGTGCTGATAAAACCGATCCATCAGAAGATTTTTGAAAAAGCCAAACCCTTCCTTCGGACCCGAAAGAATCTCATCCACACTCGAATTGCGCTCCACTATGCCTTGAAACTTCTGCAATCTGAGAAAGGCGATGGGGATGTAGTCATCCCGGCTGTCCTCCTCCACGATGTGGGCTGGAAGACGATTCCTGCAAATCTGCACCTGACCGCCTTCGGTCCAAACCCAACCAATCCCAAATTGGCAAGGGTCCACGAAGTGGAAGGGGCAAAGATCGCCGAGGCCATCTTAAAGGATTTGCAATACCCTTCTGAAAAAATAAAAGAGATCTGCCGGATCATCCGGGGTCACGATACGAGGAAAAGACCCATCTCCCGAAATGATCGGATTGTTAAGGATGCCGATAAATTATGGCGATATTCTCGAAAAGGCATGGTCATCGATTTAGACCGGTTCCGTGTGCCACGTCGAGTTTATCTTAATTTCTTAGAAAAGATAATAAACGAATGGTTTCTGACATGGACGGCAAGAGAGATGGCCAAAAGAGAGATGACATCGAGAAGAGGGGAAAAAGAATTGGGCAGGCAGAAGCCCAAGGAAATACGTCACTTTAAAATCCACAGCATAGAATAAGGCGGATGGAAAATGATGAGGGGAGAAAAATATCTTACCCTTGAGCCTTCAACAAATTTTCCAAATATTTGCAGGCTGTCAACCCAAATTCAGGGTCATTGATGGATAGATCAACACCAATCACAAATTCTTTATTGATGAACTTCTCTATCCATTTTTTGAACGTATCGATGAGCTCTGGATCGTAGAATTCCTTCCCTTTTTCTCCAGGTGAAGACCACCCCCGAAGAGGTATCAAGAAGATTGCTTTCTTGGGATGGGTTTCTTGAAGAATATTCCCTATCCATTTTCCAGCCTTGATCATCTCTTTTTTCTTAGCTTTTATCCCCACCCTGAAATCGTGATGATAGATCTCCCGCTTTCTAAAGGAAGCAGGAAGGGGATGACCCTGGGGGATATAGGCAATCGTGTCCAGACCTCCGGGGGCGATGACGGCTGGGATGTCTTTTGAGAGATAGGCATAAAGTCTATTCTTATCCATTTTCCCAAAAGCCCCTCCAGCAATGTGGTCCATCACATCATGCAGCGTCAGATCTAATATTCCTTTGAAAAGACCCTTTTGGATCAGCTCTGCCATGACCATCGTATTTTCTCCAACAGAATGGAAAGGGATGAGATGATAGCCCCTTTGGTACCAAAACTTTTTCGTCGCTTCATAATATCCATCTGAGATCCCAAAACCCGTGACTGCGATAGCGGGTTTATCAAAATGAGGCAGCCCCTTCTTAACGAGGGTTAGGATGGCCACGCAACTTGTTAAGAGGTTTTTTGTAATCGGATTAATAATTCCAAAGTCGCAGGGGGATTGAATATAAATGATGTCTTTGTAGGTTCGGAAGCTGTGAACACTATTGACAATCATCGTGGAAACAATAACCTTTGGAATAAACAGAGGAAGCTCTTCCATCAGTTTTGTGCTCATGAAGAGATTTGTCCCCCCGCCGATGGATAGGGCACCAGAAACAGGCGTCTCTTTCATGATCTTTTTCAATCGTTCCTTGGCTTGAGAAACGGTATGACTGATGACGGTATCCCTCGTCCCTTTGATTTTCTTTGTCGATAAGTCCAATTTAACAGGGTGGTGACCCCTTCTTCTGACTTCCTCCAAAATGAATTCCAATTCTTCACGTTTTGTATCCCACGTTCCCATGACGATAAAGTTAGCCATTTTGCAGACCTCTTTGGTAATCATTTTGCCCCTCATTATATTCCATCTTTTCTCGTTATTCTACCTCTTCTCTTAAAAGACTCTCTCCCCAGAAAAAGAAATGATCTCTTGCCCTAAACTTCCTTTCAGAATATACTATGTTGGAAATCCCGTGGAGGTGACCTGATGTGAAAAGGTCCGGATTGCTCCTCCTTTCAGCGACATCCTTATGCGTTCTCTCTTTCTTCTACCCCACCCTCATTCCGTCCCAGGTGCCTCTGCATGAGAAGATCATTCTGAAAGGATTCGATGGAAGCCCTCTCACCACTGAGAGTAAGTTGCCTTACAGTCCCAAGAAGACCTGCGGGGCCTGCCATGACTATGACCAGATCACAAAGGGTTACCACTTCCAGCAAGGTCGCGCGGATGGAACCGGGAAAATCATCGTCAGCGACACCTTCGACTCTAAATATCCCTGGAATCTTTCTTCCGGGATGTACGGAAAACATTGACTCGCTTCTGCCGATTCGAGCCAGTTGGCTAAGAAGGTCAATGTCCATCCCTCTGAAATTGACAAATCCTCTTTCTTTTATGTCCAGAATTGTGGCCCTTGCCATCCCGGCGGAGGGTTTGGGGAGTATGATCGAAAAGGAAATTTCTATTACAATGAGGAAACACAAAAATTTGGTTATGAACTTTCAGGCGATGACCCTAAACTCGATGGCGATTATACCTCCATCAGTATGGGCAATGCCGAATATGGAGCTTCCTGGGATCGAAGCGGCCTGAGTGAAGCCGATTGCCTCATCTGCCATCTGAAGGGGTACCAGTGGAAAGAGAGGGGAGCCGCTTTAAGAGCCGGGCTCTTCAAATATGGTCCCACCGTAGGAGCGGGCTGGGCCACGGTGAAACTCTCACAGGAAGATTCCTGGAACCCGAGGGCAGAAGAGGTGGAAATCGAATATTCGAAAAAAGAGGTGGCCGCTTTTGAAAATCTCCATCTCCAGATCACGAGAAGACCCCGTGATGAAAATTGCTGGACCTGTCATGCCGTCTCCGACGGTAAAAAGAGAGGGCGCCAATGGAGCCCTGAGACAGATATCCATAAGTCAAAGGACCTGAGCTGTGTCTCCTGCCACCCCAGTGATAAGGAGCACAACTTTTCAAAAGGGAATACCATCCAAGAGACCGTCCGGGATGACCTGGACCATACCATGAATTCCTGCGAAGACTGCCACTACAAAGGAAAGGATAAGACGGCACCGAAATATAGACATCCTTTCTCCCCAAAGCATCTGAGGCGGATCGCCTGCCAGACCTGTCACATCCCCTTTCAGACCGCTTCAGCCGATCTCGTCTATGATCTTTCAACTGGAACGGCTGTGGTCTATGATACTTCGAAGTTTCTCACCAGTGATCCCATCGATCCCCGAAAGAAAATGACCAACATCTCCAACTGGTTTCCAACGATCAGGGAGTTCAAAGGGAAGATCGTTCCAGCAAAATCTTTAGTCCTTATCTACTTCGGGGATCTGGATGAAAAGACGAATGGGGTGAAACCCATCTTCCTCTGGAAGATAAGAGGACTGAAGAAACCTTCCCTGAAAGATAACAACGGAGATGGAATCCCTGAAATGAATACCATCGACGAGATCAAAGCCTTTCTAAAAGCACTTAAAGAGAAGGACAAATTCGGGAATCCAGTGGCGAACCATCCGGTATTGATGAAAGGGGGATTCCTCTACCAACTAGGTAAGAAGGGAGAAGTCGAAAAAATCAAACATGAACAGGCCGAACTCATCGACTTCTCCCTGAGCCACAATATCGCCTCTGGATCGAATGTCATCGGCAGCAAGGGCTGTAAAGATTGCCACTCGAAAAACTCTCCCTTCTTCCTGAGAAAAGTTCTGATCGATCCCTACGACGAAAAAGGGAAACCCGTTTATATCGAAACCTGGGGACGACTGGGAATGGATAGAGAAAAGTTGGATCGGTTGCTATCGGTTCAGTAATTTTCCAGGGTCATTTTGCGACGGGACTTTTTTGAAACACATCGGAATGGTGACGAAGCACATTTCCTGACCGGCTTCTCCAGAATTGGTTGTTGTGTTTGGATTTACCATTGAAAGGTTGGACGGGAATCTGGTGGCTCCCCTCCTTTAAGGCTTTCTCAAAATTTTGATTTCCTTTTGTAATCCCTTCAAAGCCCTCCTTCTGACCATAATCGAAGTAGAGCCAATGAGGTAATTGGCTGATCCCCATCCTCTTGATCAATGTCAAAGGGTTATTCTCCTGGATATGCTTCAGATCAAGAGAAGAACCTGAAGGAAGTCTCTGAGATTCCAGACGGCCAAAGACCTCCAAAAATTCGGGCATGATCATTTTGAGCATGAGTCTGTCTTTAAGAAGTTCAATATCGAGCAGCCCGCTCTGGCTACTGAGGGATTGGAAAAGATGGGAGTACTTCAGTCCCAGTTTGATTGCTCCGAATCCACCCATGGAAAGCCCCCCAAGACCCCTTATCGGTAAAAGTCTTTCTCGGTACGAAGACTGGGACTCGATGTACTGCAAGAATTCGAGAAAATAGGACTCGTACTTTCCCAAGGCTCCGGGTATCATATATAGAAACGGTAAGAGCGAATAATTCAAGGCCTCCTCGGGATTAAAACCATCACACGCCTTCTGATTCTTTACTTCGGGGAAAAACTTCCTCCCCTCATTCTCATCAGTATAAAATCCATTGTCCCCGTCAGGAAGGAGGATGACCATCTTCTGGAAGGGGTGAATGGGATCACCCAA